>Ga0102832_1001363_pt1 | contig 19615 bp, 15 predicted proteins | sample EBPBio282013_DNA_FD_88942 | JGI IMG/M metagenome (GOLD analysis project Ga0102832, IMG submission 88942) | Wastewater treatment Type I Accumulibacter community from EBPR Bioreactor in Madison, WI, USA - Reactor 2_5/28/2013_ DNA (Illumina Assembly) | ecosystem: Engineered > Bioreactor > EBPR >...
TTTGGTAAGCCTTATCGCCCATCTGCACGATCAATGAGCCGTCCACGACATCGCGTAGTAAGCTCAAAACTTCAACGGCTTCTGTGGCTGAAGCATCCCGTGGGGTGACTGCAAACGTGCCTTTACGGGCTGGCCGCTGGGGAGCCGGTGCTGAGACGGGAACGGGTGGCGGCGGTGCAGAGCGAACAACCGGCGCAGGTTTAGGCGCGGCGGCTGGTGTGTGCATCAGCAAATTGAGGTCGGGCATATCCATATTCGCGGTTGAATAGGCTGACTCACCGACAAAACTCGGTGGTGGCACTACGACTAGATTTTGCTGGGCTTTCCGGCGGCGCATGTAAACGATGCCTGCAATCGTCGCGATCAGCAATAATGTGACAAAACACATTAAGCTGAGGATGCCGCTAATGAAAGGTTGTGATAGAAATTCGGAAAAATCGCTCGACATAACTTATTTCTCCGGCTGACAATGCGGACAAAAGTGGGTACCTCGCTGGGCAACCCGAATTTTGACGATGGGCGTTCCGCAGGTATAACACGGTTCACCTTCACGGTCGTACACCAAAAAATTATCCTGCGCCTGCCCTTTGGAACCATCCGGCTGACGATACCAATTGATGCTGGCTCCCTGTCGTTCGATACCTTCGTTCAGCACATCGCGGATCGTGCCGTACAACCGATTGACCTCGGCCCCGGTTAAACGATCCGAGGTGCGCTGCGGATGAATACCGGCGCGGTGGAGCGCTTCGTCAGCGTAAATATTGCCGACACCCGCCACGAATGACTGGTCAAGCAGAAGCGCCTTAATCAGCTTACTGCGCCCTTTCAACTGCGTTTGAAGAACTGCCGGTGTAAAGGCATCTTCGAGTGGTTCCGGCCCCAGCAGCGGCGTAAACTCATTGACATTCGCGCCCAAGTAGACCCGCCCGAAGCGCCGCGAGTCCGAGAAGCACAACTCCTCGCCGTTATCCAAACCGAAGCGGAGACGCACCCAACGATCTTCAGGTGGTTGATTCTCCGGCGCGGCGACGAACAAGCGTCCGGTCATCTTCAGGTGAATCGCCAAAATGTCATGATCGAGTTCACACAGAATATACTTGGCGCGGCGGGTGATTGCTTTCACCGTTTGCCCTTTGATACGGGCGATAAACTGCTCGGCGCTCGGCGTGGCGATGACTTTTTCACGGTCATACCAAACGGTTTCGATACGCCGCCCAATGAGCGGCTCACGCAAACCACGAACAACGGTTTCAACCTCTGGTAATTCAGGCATAATGTTATTGTAATCGGATTCCTATTTTATGTACCTTTAGTATAAAGCCGGGGTGTGGGAAATTGGTATGATATGCTTGAGAACAGCCTAAATGAAAATACCCTAGCTTGCACTAGGGTATTCATCAACGGAGATAAATTTTGGATTATTGCATACTGTCGCCCATAGTCATGTCCTCGATGGTATGTACCAGCAAGAAGTGTTCAACATCGGCCCGCAGGCTGGTACAACTTGCATCTTCATTCGGCAAAGCACCAGTTGGGAGCATGGACATGGGGTCTACCATGACATCCATACTCATGCTGGACAAGTATTCTTTGATGACATCCGCGTTGCTCTTGGTCATCATCTCGCCCATCATTGGTTCCTCAGTCGACATATCCATATTGTCGCCGGACATGCTTTCTTGCATCATCATATTATTTTCGAACAGCGGTTTATACGCTCCAAACTCGATGTTGGATGACGTGCCGGACATGGTTTGCATGTTTGTCAAATATCCATAGTTGTGTTCAGCAACCAACAACAGTGTAACGAGCGTCGAGTCACAAACAAGTGGCGTATCTTGGGCACGAATGGGATTGAAGGCGAGCAATCCGAATGTTAGTACAGCGAGGACTGAGGCGAAACGGTAACTTAAACGCATTTGAAACTCCTTTTCCAACATAAATTTTGAAGTTGGTGCCGATTCCCTGATGCAGAGGGAAGCGTACCGAAATCCTCCTTGACGTTATTGAACAATTGTTACCGTAACCTTCCTAAAGTCTTACGGATTCATTACGCCTTCGCTAAAGCTACTGACTGCCAATGGTGCTATAATCATCGCTGTATAACAGATGTTCGCCCCATCCACACCAAAAACACTGATTTATGGGATTTGAATCTGCATGACGGATCAAAATTTTGTTCATCTTCACGTTCATACTGAATTCTCGCTGCTGGACGGTTTAAGCCGGATTGACAAGCTGATCGACCGCGCTAAAGAACTCAATATGCCGTCGTTAGCGATTACCGACCACGGCACAATGTTCGGCATTATGAACTTCTACCGCAGTGCGAAGGCCGCCGGTATCAAGCCGATTATTGGTATCGAGGCGTACTTAGCGCGGCGGTCGATGCAAGACCGCGACCCCAAGCTGGATAAGCGCCCGTACCATATGCTGCTGCTGGCAAAGAACCAGACCGGTTATAAGAACTTGCTCAAGCTCGCCAGCGCGGCGCAACTGGACGGCTACTACTATCGTCCACGTATCGACCGTGATTTGCTGGCGGCGCACTCGGAAGGGTTGGTGGCGACCAGCGGGTGTTTGGCGGCACAAATCCCAACCGCCATTATGGAAGGGCGCGACGACGAGGCGCGTGAGCAAATCGGCTGGTATCAAGAAGTCTTCGGGAAAGAGAATTTCTACCTCGAACTGCAACAGCATGACATCCCAGAACTGGAGACGCTGAACAAGTGGCTGCTGGATTACAGCAAATCTAACCATACCAATGTGCCACTGGTTGCCACGAATGATGTTCACTACGTCCTTGAGAGCGATTATGATCCACACGACACGCTGCTCTGTATTCAGACCAGCGCCCTCAAAACAGATACCGACCGTTTGCGGATGTCGGATGCCAGCTACCACCTGACGAGCCAGCAGGAGATGTCCGCCTTCTTTGGCGATGCCGCCCCGGAAGCCCTGTCGAACACGCTCAAAGTCGCCGAGATGTGCGAGGTCAACCTCGACGACAAAGAGTATCACCTGCCAGTATTCCCCGTACCCGCTGGCTACGACTCGACGAGCTACATGCGCTACCTGTGCGAAAAAGGGATGCGCTGGCGCTACGGCAGCCGTGCGGATGATGCGGATATGCGGGCGCGGCTTGACCGCGAACTGGGCATCATCGGGGATATGGGTTTTAACACCTACTTCTTGATCGTGTGGGATTTGTGCCAATTCGCCCGTCACGCGGACATTTGGTGGAACGTGCGTGGTTCCGGCGCGGGCAGTTTGGTGGCATATACGATGGGTATCACGAACATTGATCCTATCCAGAATAACCTGCTGTTTGAACGCTTCCTCAACCCCGGCCGCGTCAGTATGCCGGATATTGATATGGACTTCCCCGACGACCGCCGCGAAGAAATGATTTACTACACGGCGCGGAAGTACGGCGAAGATAAGGTCGCTGCGATTATCACCTTTGGTACACTGGGCGCGAAGGCTGCTGTTCGTGACGTTGGACGGGCGTTAAACGTGCCGCTGGAGGTCGTCAACCAAGCGGCGCGGCTTATCCCGACGGAACCGAAGCCCAAGCCGATCATGACGTATGTTGAGGACAACCCCGAACTGAAGCAGATGTACAACTCCAACAGCGAGATCAAGAAGATCGTTGATACCGCTGTCCATCTGCAAGGGGTTAACCGCCATGCCTCGACCCACGCGGCAGGGGTGATCGTCGCGGATAAGCCGCTGGTCGAATACCTGCCCCTCCACCGGCCTACCAAAGTCGAAAAGGAAGACGGTGAGGGTAACAGCGAAAATCCCCTGAAAGCCGTTACCCAGTTCCCGATGGAAACCTGCGAGTCGATTGGCTTGTTGAAGATCGACTTCCTCGGTCTCTCGACGCTGACGATCATGCGGAAGGCGTGCGACCTGATCGAACGCTATCATGACATCAAGTTCACGATGGACAATATCCCCTACCGACCAACGGGCGACGCAGAGGTTGATCGCAAGCTGAAAGAGTCGTTTGAACTGATGGGACGCGGCGAAACGGTGGGTATCTTCCAAGTTGAAGGTACGGGTATGCAGCAGATGCTCCGCGACATGCGCCCGACCAAGTTCGAGCATATTATTGCCGCCGTGTCGCTTTACCGCCCCGGCCCGATGGAATTTATCCCGACCTACAACAAGCGGCTGCGGGGTGACGAAGCGATTAGTTACCGTCACGACTTGCTCCAGCCGATCCTTGAAGAGACGATGGGCATCATCGTTTACCAAGAACAGCTCATGCAGATCGCGGGCCGGTTGTTCGACTATGAGCTGGGTGAAGCCGACCTCATGCGCCGCGCGGTGTCGAAGAAAAAGGAAAAAGATCTCAAGAAGCACCGTGATATTTTCCTTGAGCGTGGTGCTAATCACGGGTTAGACGAACCCACCATCAATGTCATCTTTGACGACATCGAATTCTTTGCTAATTATGGCTTCAACAAATGTTTAGTCTATGACACCGAAATCATTGATGCTGATACCGGTCGCCGTGTGAAGATTGGCGATGTCGCCACCGGAAAAGAACATATTACGCACACAGTTACCTGTGATACGGATACACTGCGCTTGCAGCCGGGCAAGGTTACAGCAGCAATGGCGAACGGGGTGAAGCCCGTATACCGACTGACCACGCAACTTGGTCGTCAAATTGAAGCGACCGATAATCACCCGTTCTACACAATTGATGGCTGGCGCAACCTCGGCGATTTACGTATCGGTGAGCAAATCGCTGTTCCTCGCAGGATAACGGTGGATAGTGTTAAGTCACTATCTAATGACGAAATTATCATCCGGGCGCAATCATTGAGGTCAAATGCTTCAACTCACGCCACTATACCTAGCGTTATTTTTGAGTTACCGAATGAACAAATAGCGTTGTATCTGGCTCACTTATGGGGTGAGAATTGGTATATCATCGCTCAACAAAGTCGATTGTTTTATGCTGCCAATTCGCTAGCAATAGCGAAGCAGGTTCAGTCTTTGTTATTGAGACTGGGAATCATTAGTAGCCACAAAATAACTTGGATACATCCAGCATCTATCTCGTCGACAACTGACGTTACTACCTCACACATTTTATTAATTGATGAGACTGAAAGTTTAACAAGATTCACTTCCTCAATAGGTCAATACTTTGAGCAACCCAAGTTGGTTGAGAAAGTAAATCAAGTAGCTGCTTCTCTTCAACCTATCCCGACAATGGCATTTATTAAGTCAAGCCAATTTACCCAACAATCTGAGTTAGAGGTTGAAACTGAGAACGACATTTACTGGGACAAGATTGTCTCAATCGAATATATTGGTGAAAAGCCGACATATGACTTGACGATTGAAGGCACACATAACTTTATTGCTAATGACATTCTGGTTCACAATTCCCACGCAGCCGACTATGCGGTCATCACCTGCCAAACGTCTTACCTGAAAACGCACTACGCCGCCGAGTATATGACGGCGCTGCTTTCGGTACACCGAGACGACATTACCAAGATCACGACGTTCCTTGGCGAATGCCGCCGGTTGGGTATCCCTGTGCTGCCGCCGGACGTGAACTACAGCGCCATCGACTTCGACATTCAGCAGCAAGAAAGCGGGAAACGCGGTATCCGATTCGGACTGGTGGCGATTAAGAACGCGGGTGAATCCGCGCTGGAGCCGATCATCAAAGCGCGTGAGGCGGGCGGCCCGTTCGGTACGCTGGAGGAATTCTGCCGCCGCGTCGATTTGCGGCAAGTTCAAAAGCGCACGTTGGAAAGCCTGATTAAGGTAGGTGCTTTAGATACCTTCGGCAAGCGCTGGCAGCTCGCGGATACCGCCAGCATTGAACGCATCGTGAACTTCAGCAGCAGCCATCACCATGCCCAAGAAATCGGGCAGATGAGCATGTTCGGCGAGAGTACGGGGATGGCGGATAAGTTAACGCTGCCGGAAACCAAAGAAATCGCCGAGCGTGACATGCTCAACTGGGAAAAGGAACTGCTGGGGCTTTACGTCAGTGGTCGCCCTGTAGATCGCGTTCGCGAGGATTTTGCGCGGGCGAACAACACGGCGGATGTGGCGGTGCTTAAAAACCCTGAGTCCAACATGCATGGGAAAAAGGTGGCGATTGCGGGCGAGATTGTTACCGTTCGCAAACTCGTGACCAAAAACGGCGACATGATGGCCGTATTTAATATGGAAGATTGGCATGACAGCGCTGAGTCGATTGAGGTGGTGCTGTTCCCGCGTACGTGGCAAAAGTTCGGGGAATTGGTCGAGGAAGGCCGAGTGGTCATGGTTGGTGGGGAGTTGGATACCTCGCGCGGCGACCCACAGATTAAAGCCGACCGCATCATTCAAAACTTCAACTTCACGACAGCAGCGGATGACGTGGGTTTTGTGCCTTACAATAACGAGCCGCCCACGTGGGCTGTTGACAATGAGGCCGATACCGACCTCGATATGCCGCCAGAGCCGATGGTTGATATGATTCCGGTACCGGTGCCGGTCGTCGCACCCGCTACGCAAGGGGCAGCCGCCGTCCGCACGCCAACCCTCGAGCCGCAGGTTGCCACAATGCCCTACTCGCAGCACGAGCCGGATTGGATGAACGCCGAGTCACCGGATATAACAGGGTTAGATGATTTGCCGCCGCTCGATGATGAGATCAAAGCTGCCCCCGAACGCTGGATGATGATCTACTTTCAGCGTTCGGACGACGCGGAAAAAGACCGCCGCCGCCTGCGCCGCTTACACGGTATCCTGACCGCCTACCCCGGCAAAGATCGTTTTAGCATTGTTTTGGAAGACGCGAAACAGTCGTTCAAGATGGAATTTCCGAACGATACCACGGCTTACTGTGATGATTTGGTGAACGATCTGCTGACGATTGTGGGAAATGCACGCAATATTGAGGTGTTTGATCGTCCAGATTATGGCTGAAATTTAATATAAAATTCGCTACAATAGGTACGCTTCATTGCTCAATCAAGCGTATCCAACACATTTACCCTGTGTTTAGCACATATGGGTGGATTTGTTCATCAAGTAGGGGATTTAGGGTGTTATGAAACGTATTGCGGTAATGACCAGCGGTGGTGATAGTCCGGGCATGAATGCTGCGATCCGTGCCGTTGTACGCACGGGGCTTGAATACGACATCGAAGTGTTTGGTATTCGGCAGGGCTACGCAGGGTTATTGAATGGCGATTTTCACAAGCTCACCAGCTTCGAAGTCAGTGGTATTTTGCAGCGCGGCGGCACAATTCTGCAAACCGCACGCAACTTGGAATTCAAGACTCCGGCGGGGCAAGCCAAAGGGCTGCGGCGCTTAAACGAGTCCGGTATTGAGGGGATCATCGTCATTGGCGGTGACGGCAGCCTGCGCGGCGGAACCGCGCTGCACAAACTCGGTTTCCCGGTGGTGGGTGTGCCAGCGAGCATCGACAACGACATTGATATGACCAATACCAGCATCGGTGTTGATACGGCGCTGAATACGATTATCGACGCACTCGACCGTGTGCGTGATACGGCTTCTTCCCACACACGCGCTTTTATCCTTGAAGTGATGGGGCGCAACTGTGGTTATCTGGCAATCATCGCCAGTATCGTCGGCGGCGCGGAGATTGTCTCGGTTCCAGAACGCGAAGTCTCGATGGAAGCTATTCATCAGTCGTTGGCGGATGCGTACGTGCGCGGCAAATCCCACGCAGTCGCCGTGATTGCTGAAGGCGTTACCTACCGCACAACCGATCTCGTCGATTATCTCAATAACAAAACCGACGTGGGCTTCGATATTCGGCTAACGATTTTGGGTCACATTCAACGCGGCGGCAGCCCCTCGGCTTTCGACCGTTTGCTGGCGACCCGTATGGGTGTGAAGGCGCTCGAAAGCCTCCGCAACGGTGAATCTGGTGTAATGGTGGCACTCGACGGGCGCGAACTTTCAACCGTTCCGATTGAACAAGCGATTGCACGGGTCAAACCGATTAATCCCAATTACTTTGAACTCGCGCGTATTCTATCGCGGTAAAACAATGCTATGCTTACGATGTTCAAAATCGCTTACCCCACATAAGCGATTTTTATTTACGTTGGGATGCTGATTTCGGCCACTTTCGCGTTCACGATGCGGATGAAGGCTGCTGTCGGCACACGCAAGTCCATACCCCGCTGCCCCGCGCTCACCAGAATATGTTCCAGTTCCATCGCGGGTTGGTCGAGGTATACCGGCCAGTTTTTTTGGGTGAGCGCCAGTGCGCTAATGCCACCCACCTTGAGGCAGGTCAACTGCTCGGCATCCTTGTGCGCGGCCATCGAAACCTTTTTGTGGCCTGAAACGGCAGCAAGGGCTTTCAGATCAAGCGTCCGGTCAGCGGCGATGATGGCGATCAACGGCTTCTTCGGGTTTTCGACAGGCTGCACCACCAGCGTTTTGTAAACCATAAACGCCGGTACGCCGAGAATGTCCGCGATCACCTCGGCATCCCGTTCCGTATCGGGGAACTCGGTCACTTCATACGGTACCTGATGTGTTTCGAGCAGGCGCATCGAATTCAGTTTGTTCGCTGTTTTTGCCATCGCATGATCTCTCTATGAGGGTTACTGCCGCACGACCAATCGTACATCCGCCTGTTTTTCCTCGCCACTTTCCAGCACGAACACACCGCTGCCCTCGATATTTTGGGCAAACAAGTTGAACCCATCGCTTACGTTGGTCATCGGTTCAACAGCGTAGTACGGTTCGCCTTCAGGGGCATAAAGCAAGATGTGTTTGAACAATGGGTCGGCAAACATTTCGAGCGTAGTTTGATATTCAGGATATTGCATTCGTGCAGGTTCATCACCAATACGGTCAGTCATCACGTCATTGATATTCGCGACACCGAGCGGACGCATATCGCGGAAGTCTAAGCGTTCCGGCAGGGAGACCGCTGCGCCACTCGCCATATAATTCGTCAGCTCAAAGTACCCGTTACAGGGGATTTGGACATGCGGCGCGTTTGCTCCGGTGGTTTTCACGAAATACGGATGATGACCGAAACCTGTGGGAAAGGCACGGCTGTCCTCGTTCTTAATCGAAAGCGACCACTTGAACTCCGCACCATCCAGCCGGTATTCGGCTTTCGCTGAGAAGGCAAACGGCCAATTCATGTCGGGGAAATCACTCGAATTCAAGCTCATACTGATGTGGTAGGCATCAATCATGTTGACCGTCCACTCGCGTTTCCGCACATCGCCATGCCGCGCCGTGCCGTCGTCTTTGGTCGTTTGGAGTTGATAGGTTTCATCGCCATAGCGCAGCACACCGTCTTTTATCCGATTGCACCACGGCAGCATGATAAAACTGCTGCAATTGCTGGAGTTGGTGTAGTCGCTATAGGGCGTTGGTCGAAGTACATCGACCCATTCGTCATGATGTTTGATACGACCAAAGGCGATTGACGCGCCTGTCTGCGGCAGAATGCCTACTTGCCAAGATCGGTTTTGAAGCGTAATCATCTTGAAATCCGTTTCAATAAATTTAAGGTGCAGTTGGTGTTATCGCCAGTGTTGGAACCATTGTTTCCATACGGCGCGGTGTCCGCGTGGATTGAATGTAAACGATGACACCATAATACCAGCCGTCCGTGAGTTGTACCGGAACCGTTGTAATCCAATGTTCAGGGCCGCAGTCCATATAACGGCGGTCGGTGGCTTCTGTATAGTTGAATCCGCCGGGGCCGCTGAGATAGGTGCGCCCCAACATTTCCCTATTCATGACCACATAGACATAAAACGAGTCGTCCGGCGGGCAGTGACCAAAATGGACAGCGCGTACACCAGAGTCAGCGTCAAATCCGGCTTCTTCGGCTGTCATGGTTCCATCCGGCAGCGCTTTGAGGCGTTCGATTTGTGGTTCGATTATCGTGCGGATTGGGGGTAAGAAGATGCTCGCTTCCCCGGCGTTTTCCCGGTACTGTGCGGTTGCTGTTGCGTCTCGCTGATCCCATTTTTGGTCATCAAGCTGACTTTGAACCGGCAGCATAACCACAATAGAAATGAGTACAGCGACGATGATGACCCCGCCCATCATCCACCCGATGCGCCATTGGTCGTCCACATAAGCCGAGGTTGCGCCCAACTGCTTTTTGAAGCGGTTAACCAGCAGTTGCGCTTCCTCCTCTTTGCCTTCGGGAATGGGGACGACAAGCTGCTTATCAATCTTCAGCGGTGGCAGCCACGACGAATAATAGCGGCGGTGCAAATATTGGATATTCAAATTCGCCGGTTGGCCGGGTTGGATTTCGACGTGTTGAACTCCGCTTAAGAAAGTTCCACGCTCACGCGGTTGTTGTGGATAATAAAATCCCTCACCATTGATATAAATCTCGCGGTTGCGACTGTCCGCCGGATAGGTCCAATGTACCCAGTATTCGCCCTGCGTGATGCCTTGAAACCGCGCATAGTTCCGTGCGCCCAAGACCAACAAGCCAATGGGGACGGGTGAAAGTCCCGTCACAAACATGAAGATGATGGCAGACGCATAGCGGGCATTCACAGTGCCGCCGAAGAAGGTCAGGCCAAGCAGGATGAGCGCCGCGATGATGACGACAGCCGTGGAAACAATGATAAAAGGGGCAAACGGATTACCGGGGGTGATGCCAAAGGCTGTCCGCCAGTTCGAGTTCTGTGTTTGCATGGATGTCTTAGTTGTTATGATTTGTACTGCCGCAGAGCGATACGCCCGATCATTTCTGGCACCAGTGTGTTACCCAGCATGATGAGGCGGTCAAAAAAGCGTACCACCACCGAGCGAGGGTTGCCCTCCGCCGCTCGTACGATGGCCGCTGCGACTTGTGACGGAGCCATCGTCGGCAGGCTTTCGCCGCTGCGCTTGCCCAATCCGAGACGCTTCTGATTGAACTCGGTGGAAGTCCGCCCCACCAGTACATCCGTCACTTTGATGTTGTCACTTTCAAGCTCCAGCCGCAGTGAGTGAGAAAGGCTGGTGACAAAGGCTTTGCTGGCGGCATAAGCGGCAATATAGGGCGCAGTCAGGTTGTAGGTGACGGATGAGATCGTCAAGATATGACCGCCGCCCGTTTGCCGCATGGCTGGTACGGCGGCTTGAATGCTGTGTATTACACCGTCAATATTGGTTCGCAGCAGGGTTTCTATATCCGCCCATTCCGAGTCGGCGACTTTGCCACGATGCCCGATGCCAGCGTTGGCGACCAAGATATCTAAGCGCCCGAACCGCCCAACCGCCAGCTTAACCGCGTTGAGCATATCCTCACGGCGCGTCACATCGGCTTCGACCGTCAGAATGTCACCATGTCCAGCGGGGAGTTGCAGGACAGCCTTCTGTAAATCGCCCAACTTATCCACACGCCGCGCGGTTGCTACGACGTGAATACCTTTGCGAGCGAAGGCCAGCGCTGTTTCGTAGCCAATGCCGCTGGATGCGCCGGTAATCAATGCGACTTTCTGATTAGCCAATGTGTTTCCCTTATCGCTCATGATCATCAGGAAAGCGTATAAACGGAGAACGCTGTTGATGTTTCACTGGAATGTTACACAAATTCGACGTTATCCACAGGTACGACCGCAGCTTTGCCATCAGCACCCATCACATAATGACCGACTACCCGCTGCGAGTCGTGGGCGAAGATCAAGGTGGCATGGGTTTCGAGCGCCCACTTTTGCCAATGGCGTTTGGTTTCGAGCGTGACGAGCGGTTCAACATCGTAGCCCGTCATCCAGCCGAGGCGTTCAAAGTGGATGGCATAGCTCGCCATGTCGCACACAAATAAACCCTGCTCGCCGTTACTTTCGAAGCGGATGCTCATGTGACCGGGGGTATGACCGGGCGTGACGTGTCCGGTGATGCCGGAGAAAATCTCGGTATCGCCATCAAGTAACTGCATCTGCCCCGACTCGTATAACGGCTGATAGTTCATGGGGATATAGGTAGCGCGGGTGCGTTCGTTGGGGCGCATTGCGTCTTCGTATTCGCGCTGCTGCACATAGTAAGTGGCGTTCGGGAAGGTGGCAACCACTCTACCCGCTTCGTCATAGCTGGTATTGCCGCCTGAATGATCGGCGTGCAGATGGGTATCAATCACGATATGAATGTCAGCCGGTGTCAAGCCAATACGGGCGAGGCATTCGGTCATCGAGCCGCGCGGGTTGGTAAGTTGAATAAAGCCCTTTTGCTTCTCGGTCATTTTCGTGCCGTGTCCGGTATCCACCAAGATATTCTTACCACTGGTTTGTACGACCAAGTTATTGTGAATCATCGGGACGAGGTGGTTGGCATCCGGCGGCAGCAGCGGCGACCAGAGGACACGCGGCACGAGGCCAAACGCACCACCGGGGTCAACCATAATATGCGACTCGTTAATCATATGAATGCGAATATCGCCAATTTGCAGCATAAAAAACCTTTTATGAACGATGCGGTTTTCGTTATGAGGGAATTATGCCGAGCGCAGATTCAAATTGCGATACCAAGATCTCGCGCTCTTGGGGCGGCAAGAATGCTGCTTTGGCGGCGTTCAGCATGTGCTGTTTAATGTCATGCACCGTAAAACCCATATGCTCGACGACCCGCACCAACTCATCCGTCAGCGTGATGTTACTGACGAGAGGGTCATCGGTATTCAAGGTGGTGATGACACCGTGCCGGTAAAGCTGGCTGAGGGGGTGCTGCGCCCAATCACGCACCGCGCCGCTGTGGACATTACTCGTCGGGCAGACTTCCAACACCACGCCGCGCTCGATGAGCCAGTCGCACAATGCCATATCTTCCCACGCGCGTACACCATGACCAATGCGATCCGCATGGAGTACCGCGACGGCAGTACGGATGTTTTCGAGTTCGCCCCACTCCCCCGCATGGACAGTCACGCCTAAACCGGTTCCTTTGGCGCGTTCAAAAAAATCTTGGAACGGTTCGGCGGGAAAGTCTTTTTCATTACCGGCTAAATCAACGGCTGCCACATACGGGCTGTTGATGGCTATAATCGCATCTAAAGTACGCTCGGCAATCTCGATGCTTTCGTGACGGTTGACCGACACAATTAAGCGCACCTGTGTGCCGTATTGGTCAACCGCTAAAGCCGCTTCTGCCGCCACCCAATGAATGACATCTTCAAAGGGACAGTCGATAATATTGGCAAGCGCACGGGGGGTAAAGCGCAGTTCGAGGTATTTGATGTTATCAGCCGCCGCGTCCGCCACGACTTCACGGGTCATACGGCGGATAATCGTATCCGACAGGAAAAACTGGCGGATCGTCATGAATTTGGCAAGGAAGTGCTGCGAATTGTGGGGTTCGGTCGGCATCATCTGGACGAACGGGCGCAGCATTTCGATGTCGTATTCCGGCATTTCGATCCCGTATTCTTTCGCCACTTCAACCATCGTTGAAAGACGAATCGACCCTTCCAAATGGCGGTGCAGTTCAATCTTCGGCATAGCCTGCATCGTACGCAGAAGGTGATCGTCAGTCAACTTGTCCCCCGTGACAGACCTTGAGTTTTTAGGTGTGGTGGCAGAAATAAAGAGGGTTCCAGACCTGAACGCCAAACACACTCAAACTCGCTAAAGGCTGTATTGTTTTCTCAAATGAACTCAATAACTCAATCTATATTATCATTAGCTGCGTTCCGCTAACAACCAACTCCAATAGCGCCACGCAATAATTAAACTTATCGTAAGGGCAAAAGCTGGTAAACCGAGATAAAGAATCACCGAGGTGGCTTCATCCGCGTGCGGAACATGAGCATTCAAGGCATCAATCAAACGCGCTAACATACTGACGATCATCAACCCCGCTGCAACAAAGAACACACGGTAATAACCGGGTGCGCGGGTGACTTTGCCCAATCGCTTACTGAGCAAACCGAGTACGAGAAGTGCCACAGCTACTGCCAACAGCCCTACCGAAGCGATTAAGCTGCCTGCCACTTGCCACCTCCCATTAGCGGTTCTGGGTCATCCGATAGTATAAGAACACCGACAGCGACAGCAGTGTCATTCCAGCGACCCCCATCAGAAGATCACCGGGCAGATCACCCGCAATCTGCCCAATGCTGGCGTAGCGCATGACGGCAGCCCCAAAGAACAAAATGGGAACCGCAAACCATTCAAAGAAGGTTCGCTCGGAAGCAAAGCGCTGATAAAAGCGGGCGATCAGCAGCAAAAACACGAGCACAAAAGCCAGTGGGAACCACACGTACAATGTCAAAAACTGGCTCAGTGATACGGCTGCCACAGCAAAACCTTACTGATTTGAAGGGGTTCAGCGCATACTGCGGATGACGTGATAAATAGCTTTCACGCGGAACATACGGTCGTCACAAGCGCGTACGAACGTGTTTACCATCTCGCGCATCTGGCGGTCATCAGCCAACGTGTAGATAGCACGCCCCGCGACCATCTGACCCAGCAGCACCCCCGCGCCCACCAACTCGGCCAGTTCGTCGGTGATGGTTAGAATATCGCGCCCGGTATAACGCGCGATATTTTCGGCGGTATCTGCTGTATGCGGATTATCGTGAAAAAAACGAACAAGGTCCCATTTGACAAAATTATTCACTTTGTCATGCAGGAACTCGATCATTTTCGGCTCCAGATCATCACCCAAACGTGGTCCAACATCCATACGAGTCATTCGGCATACCCCATCCCATAACTGCACGGTTACGAACGGTCATGAAAACAGCGATGTGTTTGCATAAGGGCAGCCGGAGCCGCCCTCTTAAAATCACCCGGAATTATTTCGCTTTTGCTTGGTCGTCTTTCAGATGGCAGTTCTTATACTTCTTCCCACTGCCGCACCAGCAAGGATCGTTACGACCCAGCTTGATTTGAGCGCGTACCGGCTCCGGTCGGGTTTCGGCAGCGCCTGTGCTTCCCGCGCCAGACGTAGCCGTCACGGTCGCGGTTGGCTTCAGCAGTTGCACCTGCTGCTGAGGACGACGCGCAATACGCGGCGCGACCTGCACCGTCAGCAGTTGGTAGGCAGCTTGGGTGCGGATTTAATTAGTCATCCCCTGGCACATGATGTAGGAGTAGAGGTTGTTTTCGGCAAGCGGGTCACGCTGCGCGACAAACATCGGTACGATACCTTCACGCAGTACATCGAGATCGGTCAAATGACGCTGCCAGTGTTGATCAACCGCGCGGAGCATCGCCCAGCGTTCGACTTTCGGCATCATCTCGCCGCCCAATTCGGTGGTCTTGCGGTCATATACTTCATTCACGGCGTTCAGCAAGGTTTCTTCGATTACCTCGACATCTTTACCCCCTAACGTTTCGGGGGAGATGTGTTCGGGAACCGGGAAGATCGTCAAGGCACGGCGGTACAGCCCTTCCAAATCCCATTCTTCCGGCGATACCTCTTCTGGCGTATATTCGTCAACCAGTTCGATGACGGCATTATCGAGGATTTTGGTGTAATCCTCGCGCATGGTATCTTTCTTGAGGACATCGCGGCGCTGGGCATAAATGACCTCGCGCTGCTTGTTCACCACATCGTCGTATTCCAAGACACGCTTCCGCATATCAAAGTTGTAGCCTTCAACACGCACCTGCGCCTGACCGATGGAATTGCTAATCATCCGGTGTTCAATCGGCTCGTCTTCTGGCATATTCGCCCACGACATGAAGCCCTTCACACGGTCGCCGCCGAAGCGCTTCATCAGGTCGTCTTCGAGGCTGAGGTAGAAACGTGATTCACCGGGATCACCTTGACGGCCGCAGCGACCGCGAAGCTGGTTGTCGATACGACGGGCTTCGTGGCGCTCGGTACCGAGAACGAACAAGCCGCCCTGTTCCAGCACTTTTTGGCGCTCGATTTCACATTGGGCTTTGGCTTCGTTAAAAGCGGTTTGCCACTGTTCATGTGTCATCGTTGCGAACTCGATGCCCTGCTTCCGCAGATTTTCACGGGCGATACCATCGGGGTTACCACCGAGCAAAATATCGACACCACGACCGGCCATGTTGGTAGCGATAGTGACGGCACCGAAACGTCCGGCTTGGGCGATGATACCCGCTTCACGTTCGTGCTGCTTGGCGTTCAGGACTTCGTGTTTCACACCCGCACGGTCAAGCGCTTTGCTCAACCGTTCCGAAGTTTCGATGGCGACCGTACCCACCAGTACTGGCTGCCCGACCTTGTTGCGTTCTTTAATCTCATCAACCACTGACTTGAACTTGGCCGCCTCATTCATGTAGATGAGGTCTTCGTAGTCCTTACGGATAATCGGCAAGTTCGAGGGGATAGCCACGACTCCGAGGCTGTAAATCTTCTCGAATTCTTCGGCTTCAGTCAGCGCCGTACCGGTCATACCAGCCAGCTTGTCGTACATGCGGAAGAAATTCTGGAAGGTGATGGTCGCCAGTGTGAGGTTTTCACGGCGAACTTTTAAGCCTTCTTTCGCTTCAATCGCTTGGTGCAAACCTTCGGAGAAACGGCGACCGACCATCAAACGACCGGTAAATTCGTCAACGATGACGATTTCAAGGCCGTCGCGCCCATTCGCCACCACATATTCCTTATCGCGGTGGTAAAGCGTCATCGCGCGGAGCGAGTTATCCAAGTAGGGGATCATTTCCGAGTTATTCGGGTGATACAACTGCTCGATACCCAAGCGGCGTTCGACCTTTTCCACGCCCTGTTCGGTCAGGTAGACGATCCGGTCTTTAATATCCAGCACGTAATCACCGTCGGGTTCTTTAGCCTCGACACTTTCATCAGTGCTGGGCTTCAAGATTTTGACGAGTTGGGCAAACTGCTTGTAAAAGTCAGAAGGTTCATCCGAGGGGCCGGAGATAATCAGCGGTGTACGGGCTTCGTCGATGAGAATGTTGTCCACTTCGTCGACAATGGCATAGTACAGGTCTTGGCGCTGCACCATCTGTTCCAACTCGATCACCATATTGTCGCGCAGGTAATCGAAGCCGTATTCGTTGTTCGTGCCATAGGTAATGTCGGCATCGTAACACTCGCGGCGCTTGCAGGGGCGCAGGTTCTGGTAACGCGGGTCAGACGATTGGTAATCAGGGTCAAACATGAATGAACCGGCTTCAGGGTCGGGGCTGTCACCCTTGCTCTGGATCACCGCGACACTCATACCGAGCGCATTGTAAATCGGCCCCATCTGCTGGACACCGAACTTGCTCAGGTAGTCGTTAGGCGTAACCAGATGCACACCGCGACCGGAAAGCGCGTTGAGATACAGCGGCAGGCTGGCGACGAGGGTTTTACCTTCACCGGTCTTCATTTCAGCGATACGCCCTTGATGCAGTACCATACCACCAATCAACTGCACGTCGTAATGGCGCAGGCCGATGGTGCGGCGTGAAGCCTCGCGCACGACGGCATAAGCCTCCACTAATAGTTCATCAAGTGCTTTTTTCAGTTCAGGGAGTTCTTCAATACCTTCGAGGCGCACCTTAAATTCAGCGGTTTTCGCGCGGAGTGCGTCGTCTGAAAGCTGCTTCATCGCCGGTTCAAGCGCGTTAACACGCTCTACGACTTCACGGTAACGGGAAAGCGCACGCTCAACAGGGTCTCCCGCGACCATTTTGACTAGACTTTTAAACATGCTTACCTCAATTTCCAACCCGTTTCAGGTATGGTGCTACGAGTTGGGATTATAACACAATCGGATAAGCAAAGGTTTAGCTCATCATATGAATTGCGTCTACGACAACCCGTAAGGGCGATTATAATACAGGCTATGCTGCATTGAACATTGAACCGCATTAATCTTACGTAAAAATTTTGCGATAGGGAATTGAGAAAATGGCTATCTGTACAGTAAAGGCTACAACTTGAGCTCAATCTTTGTTTTGACCACGCGCGGGCTTGAAACGATCAGCGCGGATGAAATCGCTGCCCTGCCCGACATCACGGTGAGCAGTACCAGCTACCGGCGCATTAATGCCGAGTGTTCCGGTTCACTCGCGCTGCTGCTCAACCTGCGAACGGTCGATGATGTTTATCTGACAGTTGGCAGTTGGGAGGACGTACTGCATACCCGCGATATGCTGGCGCAGTTCAACGCATGGAGCGACCACTTAGAAGTCACGCAAGCAGCGGCACAGATCAACAGTGTGCGCCCGATACCGGAGAAACCCAAATTTTCGGTCAGTGTCAGCTTTATCGGTAAGCGCAACTACACGGCTGATGAGGTAAAAGTCAGTATCGCCGACTCGATCACCTTCAACCACGGGTGGGCATACACGCCGGATGACCGCGACGCGAACCTCAACATTCGCGTGTTTATCGAGCATGAACAGGCAATCGTTGGTGTGCGGCTCGGCACACACGCGCAGCATGAGCGCTTATATAAGATGGTCGAACGCCCCGGTGCGCTCAAGCCAACCGTCGCGGCGGCGATGCTGCGACTGGTGGATGTGCAGGCCGGTCAGCGTTTGCTCGACCCCTGCTGTGGTTCTGGCACGATCTTGATCGAAGCTGCGCTGATGGGTGCTGCCGTGCAGGGCGGCGACAATGACCCCGACGCGATTAATGCGACACGGCAAAACATGAAAGACGCGGCGGTTCAAGGTGAGGTCGAGCAGTGGGACGCGCGGGTGCTGCCCCTGCGGGATAGCAGCGTCCGCCGCATCGTGACCAATTTACCGTGGGGTCGGCAAACGGTGGTGAATGAAGAACTCGGTTCGTTTTACCAGCAGGTGTGCAGCGAACTCGAACGTATCATTCACGAGGAAGGCCGTGTCGCTATCCTGACGAGCGTCCCTCACCTCTTGCAGTTCAACTATTTGCAGCCTGTTCAAACGTTGGAAATCAGCTTGTTCGGGCAGAATCCAATCATCTCGGTATTTGGGCGACCATAGGTTCAATAAAAATCCCCACTCCAACATATTGAAGTGGGGATGAGCAGTGTCGCTTAGTCTACGCGGCTACTCGTTGAACAACGCGCCAACGCTGCGCCCCTGATGCGAGCGCAGGATGACTTCCGCCAACATCGGCGCGACCGAAAGCACTGTCATATTCGGCAGCACTTTGTCGTTGTTAAACGGCACGGTGTTGGTGGTAATGATTTCTTTCAATCCTAAACTGCTGAAATTCTCGAAGGCTTTATCCTTCAACAGCGCGTGGGTGAAGACGAGGTAAACATCCTTCGCTCCGTGCTTGCGGATGGCTTCCACCGCCTTAACAATCGTACCGCCGGTCAGCACTTCGTCATCAACCAGCAGCACATTCTTGCCTTCGATGTCACCAATGACTGCCAGCGCTTCTGCCTGTCCGGTGTTGAAAATACGGCGCTTCTCGACAATCGCCAGCGGCGTATCGAGCTTCTCCGCCCAGTTACGCCCCTTCTTGGCGAAACCGAGGTCAGCCGAACACACGACCAGATCAGGAATATTCTTCTCTTTAACGTAATCACTCAGCAGGTGGAAGGCTGTCAGCGCATCCCCCGGAATGTTGAAGAATCCCTGAATTTGCCCCGCGTGCAGGTCAACCGTCATGTAACGGTCGGCACCCGCGACTTCGATCATGTTCGCCATCAATCGCGCCGTAATCGGCACACGCGGCTGATCTTTCTTATCCGACCGCGTATACGACATATATGGA
>Ga0102832_1001365_pt1 | contig 19590 bp, 13 predicted proteins | sample EBPBio282013_DNA_FD_88942 | JGI IMG/M metagenome (GOLD analysis project Ga0102832, IMG submission 88942) | Wastewater treatment Type I Accumulibacter community from EBPR Bioreactor in Madison, WI, USA - Reactor 2_5/28/2013_ DNA (Illumina Assembly) | ecosystem: Engineered > Bioreactor > EBPR >...
ATTTCTCCCACCAGCCACGGCCGCCCCAGGGCCCCGCGCCCGATCATCACCGCCAGCTCTTTGGTGAACGCGATCCACCCCTCGGCGTAAAGCTCGCGCCCGCCCAGTGCTTTGACCGCCTGTGGAACATCATCTCTGGTGTTGACCACCACGTTCCCGCGCCCGTCGTATGCTAACCGTTTGGCCTTCAAGACGAACGGATAACCGAGCTGTTCGCCCGTTTGGTAGGCCGCTTGCTCGTCTGGCACATCAATGAAGGGTGCCAGTGGAATATTCTGGTGAGCGAAGTGCGCTTTTTGGGCGTACTTATCCTGTATCATCTGGATCGTTCGCGCACTCGGTTGTACCACTACACCTTGTTGCTCCAACGTTTCCAGAGCATCTGCGTCCACATGCTCAATCTCAACCGTCACCACGTCACACAGTTTCGCGAGTTCGGTGATTTTCTGGGGGTCACGGAAACTGCCGATGATATGCTGGTTCGCCACTTGTCCGGCTGGTGCGTTGCTGTCAGGGTCGAGAACGATCACTTTCATGCCCATCCGTTGAGCATCGAACGCCATCATGCGCCCCAACTGCCCGCCACCCAGAATACCAATCGTCGCGAATTTCATACGACTCCCTCAAGGCACATCCAAATGCCCTCGATAATCAATTGATGCTCGGTTTCGTGCATCCGTGTTTCGTAGCTTTCCAACGTGTCGCCCGGTCGAAAGGGAACAGTCGCCGTGGTAATCACTTTTCCCGCGTCCACCTCTGGAATCACGAGATGAATCATACAGCCGCTTTCCGTGATTTCCCCTCGCTGGTACGCTTCGAATGCCCGTTCAATCGCGTGTGTTCCCGCGAATGCCCCCGGTAGTGCCGGATGCAGGTTGATTACCTTGTTTGGAAAACGGTTGAGGAATACGGGCGTAAAAACCTGCATCCACCCCGCCAAGACCACTAATGTCGGGTTGTGCGCCCCGACCTGAACCGCTAGATCGCGGTCATAATCCTCGCGCGTTTTCCCTGCATCGGTATAGGGTTTGAGTGGGAGATAATAGGTAGGGATGCCGTGTTGTTTGGCTCGTACCAAACCATAAGCCGCTTTACGGTTCGAGACGACCAGCCCGATTTGAGCATCGAGCTGCCCGCCCTCTACTGCGTCAATAATCGCTTGTAAGTTGGTTCCTGAACCCGAAATAAGGATAACCAGTGTCGCCGTCAAGTTAATACTCGCTAACTAATCGTTACGCCCGTGCCACGTATCATCTCGCCCACAATCGGGTATTCCGCTGGTAACAGGCTGGCTTGTTCGGCGCTGATAATCGCGATCATACCGATGCCCATGTTGAACACGCGGTACATTTCAGCTTCGTTCACGTTGCCCAGTTCTTGGATCAGCTCAAAGATGGCCGGGACGTTCCATGTACCCCGCTTAATCACCGCGCCCAATCCTTCAGGGAAAATGCGGGGTGGGTTCTCGATCAACCCGCCGCCTGTGATATGTGCCAGCCCTTTAATATCGATTCCGTCTGCCTGTAATTGGTCGACCGCCGGAATATAGGATCGATGTACCGTCAATAACGCATCACCAATCGTCCCGCCGATTTCGGGCATGTCAGTTGTCCAGTCCAACCCGTCCAGCACCCGCCGCGCCAACGAATAACCGTTGGTGTGCAATCCGGTCGAGGGGAAGGCCACGATCACATCACCCGCTTGGCTGCGCGAGCCGTCGATAATCTGGTCACGCTCCACCACGCCAATAATCGTTCCCGCGAGGTCGAGTTCCCCCGGCAGGTAAACCCCCGGCATCTCAGCCGTCTCGCCACCGAGCAGCGCACAGCCTGCCGCCTTACAAGCATCGGCTACACCTTTGACGACCGCTGCGATTTGCTCCGGTAACACCTGTGACGATGCCACGTAGTCGAGGAAAAATAACGGTCGTGCGCCCTGTACCAAAATGTCGTTGATGCTGTGGTTGACCAGATCATGCCCGATGCTGTTCCACCGGTTCAGTCGTGCCGCCACTTTCGTCTTGGTGCCCACGCCATCCGTCGAACCAACCAGTACCGGTGAACGCATCCCTTTGAGTGCTCCGGCATCGAACAATCCGCCGAACGCCCCGATTCCTGACAGCACCTCTTTGCCGTAGGTCGAGCGCACCGCTGCGGTCATCAGTTCTTTCGCGCGGTTGGAGGCATCAATATTCACGCCCGCGAGTTCGTACGCATTTCCGGTCATGGCGAAGCCTCCGCTGCTGCTGTCCGCCCAATATCTCGGCGGTAATGTGCGCCCTCAAAATGAATTTGCTCGACGGCGTGGTATGCCGTAGCGAGTGCCGTATTGAGGTCAACTCCCCGTGCCACCACCGCTAAAACTCGCCCCCCTGATGTGATGACTTGTCCATCAGCGTTGTAGTCCGTTCCGGCGTGGAATACGACCGCGTTTGTACTCATATCCAACCCCTTTATCGGCAGCCCCTTAGGATAGCTCGCCGGATACCCGTTGGATGCCATTACCACACCAGCGCAAGCCTCGTCGTACCAGATCGATTGTGTTGGGTAGCTGCCTAGCCCACCTTCCATACACGCTTGTAGAATATCCACCAAGTCGGCTTGGAGCAGGGGTAGGATAACCTGTGTTTCAGGATCACCAAACCGCGCATTAAATTCCAACACTTTCAAGCCGTCCGGTGTCATCATCAGTCCCGCATACAGCACACCTATATAGGGAATACCTTCTGCTGACATCCCCCGCACGGTTGGTAACAACACTGTATCACGGACTTCTGCTAAGAGTTCTGGCGAGAGTAATGCATGACTTAAATCACCGAGGGCATACGCGCCCATCCCGCCTGTGTTCGGCCCTTGGTCGTTGTCGAATACCCGTTTGTGATCGCGTGCTGGAGGCATTACCAGTACATCACGCCCATCGCAGAACGCCAGTATCGAGGCTTCGGTGCCGGTCAGCCGTTCCTCAACCACCACCTGCGTTCCGGCGCTTCCGAACTCGCTGTCGATGAGGATACGCTGAAGTGCGTTCAGTGCGTCCTCGGTGGTATCACAAACCACCGCGCCTTTACCCGCCGCTAACCCATCCGCCTTCACCACGACAGGCTTGCCGAAATCGCGCACGAACGCAGCCGCACTTTCGTAATCGGTAAATGCGCCATAAGCCGCTGTAGGAATATTGTGGCGCTGCATGAACGCTTTTGAGTAGGCTTTTGACCCTTCGATTTGGGCAGCCGCTTGGCTTGGCCCAAACGCCTTGAGTCCCGCCTGTTCAAAACGGTCAACGATGCCCGCCGCTAGGGGTACTTCCGGCCCAACAACCGTCAAGTCAATGGCTTGTGCTTGGGCATACTCAAGCAGCGCATCAATATCATCCGCCGCGATAGATACATTCGTTGAAGAGGCAAAACCGCTGCTTGCCGTCCACTGGGTACCGGCGTTCCCCGGCGCGACCATCACCTGCGTAACCTGTGGCGATTGGGCGAGCTTCCATGCCAGTGCATGTTCACGTCCGCCGCTACCCACGACAAATATCTTCATCAATTCCCCCACACATCCTCAAACAGCATCTTGTCGCGTTCCTCGGCGAACAACCAATCAGGAATCTTGATCGGGTAATTGCCACTAAAACATGCCGTGCAGTAAGTGTTCTCGAACCCAACCGTCTGCTGAATGGCATTTAACATTCCGGGTAGGCTCAAATAGTCGAGGCTGTCCGCACCGATATGCTCACATATGCCGGCAATATCCATTTTGTGGGCGATCAGTTCTTTATAAGTCGCCATATCCACGCCCATAAAGCAGGGGTGCTTAACAGGAGGCGACGACACGCGAACGTGAACTTCCTTCGCCCCACCGTCCCGTAGGAGTTGAACCAGCGGTCGTGAAGTCGTACCCCGCACGATGCTGTCATCCACCAGTACCACCCGCTTGCCCTCAAGGTTGGAAGTCAATGCGTTGTACTTGAGCCGGACGCTTTCCTTCCGCATGATGTCGTCTGGTTGGATGAAGGTACGCCCGATATAACGGTTCTTGGTCAAGCCTTCGCTAAATGACACACCGGATTCGAGGCTGTAGCCAATGGCTGCGGGTGTAGCCGAGTCCGGTACGCCGATCACGATATCAGCATCCTGTGGTGCTTCGCGTGCGAGCTGCCGCCCCATGTTTTGGCGCACTTTATGGATGACCTGCCCGTCGAGGATTGAGTCAGGCCGTGCGAAATAGACATATTCAAAGACGCATAATGAACGCTGCGGTGCCGGTTGTACACCCTTATAAGAGGTTAAACCGTTGGCATCAATCCTTATGATTTCACCCGGTTCGACGTAGCGCAAATACTCGGCGTTGATGGTGCTCAGGGCGCAAGTTTCGCTGGCAACCACATAGCCTTCTGGTATCTTGCCGATGCTCAATGGTCGCAGCCCGTGAGGGTCGCGTACGGCGTAGATTGCGTCGCGCGTCAGGATAGCGAGGGAGTAAGCCCCCTCAACGGCTGCCATCATCGCCCGAATGCGGACAATCCATTTGTCGTCGGTATCGCTGTCGACATTTAAGCCGATTGCCCCCCACACTTCCGGCGGGGAGGCGAGAATTTGCGTCATGAGTTCGGTGTCGCTGGTGGAGGATAATCCCACGCCGCGTTCCAAGAGTTTTTGACGTAGGGTGAGTGCGTTTGTCAGGTTGCCGTTGTGGGCTAAACCCAACGAACCGTACATGGTTTCAATCAAATACGGCTGCACATTACGGATGTGCTGCCCGCCCGTGGTAGAGTAACGTGTATGTCCGATTGCCAGATGGCCTTTAAGCGGTGAGAGATTGGTTTCGTTAAATACTTGGGAAACCAAACCTAACGCTTTATGCGAATGCGTGCGTTTGCCGTCACCCACGACGATGCCTGCCGCTTCTTGCCCGCGATGTTGAAGGGCATATAAGGCGAAGAAGCTCAGACGGGCAACATCGCGCCCCGGTGCATAAACACCAAAGACACCGCATTCGTCGTGTGGACGATCTTCATCCCAAAATCCCACGTTCGAGTAATTGCTCACTATGCTTGTCTCTTGGCTCCATCTAGGGAATGCGATTGGTAGGTTGAAAGGTTTCGCGCGATGCGTTCGCCGTAGGGTTGTTCCCCCGGTTCGAATACCGCGCCCGTCAACTTCTCATAGGCGGTGATGTAACGAAGCGCCACTTGAGCCACAAACTCAGGCGGCATTATAGGCGGTGTGCCTTCCCCTTTATAGCCCTGCTGGACGAACCAGCGTCGTAAGAATTCCTTGTCAAAACTTTCCGGTTCGCCGTCCTCGCCGTAAACATCCGCAATCCAGTAACGGCTGGAATCCGGCGTGTGGATTTCGTCAATCAGCGCGAGTTTGCCGTCAATTAGGCCAAACTCGTACTTGGTATCGACCAACACTAACCCTGCTTGCTTGGCGACAGCCTGCCCGCGTTGGAACACCGCGACTGCCGCTTCCTCAACCTGTTTCCATAGCGCCTCGTTGACCAACCTGCCGCTAATAATTTCATCGCGCGTCAGGCGTTCGTCATGTGCGCCGCCGGTTGCTTTGGTGGTCGGGGTAATCATCGGTTGTGGCAGCGGGTCGTTTTTCTTTAACCCGTCCGGCAGCGTTAATCCGTAAGGCTGGCGTTCGCCCTGCTGATACAGTGTCCATAAAGAGGTGCTGGTTACGCCTGTAATGTACCCACGAACGATGACTTCCACGGGCAGCGGCTGGGCTTCTTTCCCGATGGTCACGTTCGGGTCGGGCAGGGCGACCAGATGGTTCGGCACAATATCGCGTGTTTGCTCAAACCACCACCCACTGAGCTGATTGAGGACTTGACCTTTATAAGGGATAGCGCCGAGTACACGGTCGAAGGCCGATACGCGGTCGGTGGTAATCAGAATGCGATGGTCGCCGCTGGTGTAAATGTCGCGGACTTTGCCCGCTGTTTTCTCTCCGAAGCCAACCAAATTAACATCGGTGAGTACGCTAGGAATCGCATCAAGAATTTGTTGTTGTGTCAGCATGACAACACCTCACGCATACTTAACCGCGTTCTGGAACAAGGGTAAGCCAAGTTTGCCACCTTCACCGCGCCGCCAGTTCGGATGCTGCCACGGGAAAATATGGTTTTCAGGATGGGGCATCAACCCCAGCACATTACCTGCCGCGTTGGTGAGTCCTGCGATATTCAAATCGGAGCCATTCGGGTTGTCGGGGTAGGATGCTGGTTCGCCCGCTGTGGTCACATACGTCAGCGCAACCAAACCATCCGCCCACAGTGCTTGCGGATCATGCGCCACCACGCGGCCTTCGCCGTGTGCCACCGGGCAGTAAATCGGCTCGGTGATGCCTTCGGTGAACAGGCAAGGGCTGTTCGGCTGTGCTTGAAGCGTTACCCAGCGGCATTCAAAATGGCTGGAAGCGTTATAAGTCAGTGTCACGCCCGCCACCCCCGGCAGCACGCCCGCTTTCACCAGCGTTTGGAAGCCGTTGCAGATGCCGATCACCGGACGACCCGCTTGCACAAACGCTTGAATATCCTCATTCAACCGGTGCTGGAGGTTCAGCGCCCATAACTTTCCCGCGCCCAAATCATCCCCATAAGAGAAGCCGCCGGGGACGATCAGGATTTGGTAATCGCTCATCTGAACCTCGCCCGAAAGGATTTGGTTCATGTGGGCGATTTTGTGATCGGCTCCAGCGATTGTACAGGCCAGCGCCGCATCACGGTCGCGGTTGGAGCCGTTCGCGTGCAGAATCAACGCTGTTGGCTTGGTGGTGTGGGTTTTCACCGTTCGGATGGTTGGCTTAAAATTCGATGCTGCTGGCAGTGGTGCGGGTTTCGCGCTCACGGCAGGTGTGCCGCGCCATGCTTGTTCGAGCGTCTCCACAGTTTCTGATACGCTAGTGGTGCCATGCTGAATAGTGAACTGCGTTTCGGCTGTCACAAGACCCAAACGCACAATAGGTTGTTCGCTCAGGGCAGCCTCAAACGCCGCTTGTTGTTCCAGCGCGACCTCAACTACGAAGCGCGTCAGCGACTCGGCGTATAATGCGGTGATCGCGTCCGGTGCAGTAGCGGTAATGTCAGCCTCCAACCCCAAACGCCCACCGATGCTCATTTCTGCCAGTGCGACCGCCAAACCACCTTCACTACAATCGTGGCAACTGAGTACGAGGCCGCTTTGAATAGCGCCGTAAAGGGCTTGCATCGTCGATAAAGCAGTCTTTACAGGCTGCGGTACTTGCCCACCATTCAAATTATTAACGAGGTTATAGTGGCTGCTGCCCATTTCAGCTTTGGTTTGCCCGACGAGGTATACAGCACTTCCGGCCTGCTTGAAGTCGGACGAAACCGTCTTTTGCACATCGGGTACGATACCCATGCCGGTAATCATCAGCGTGCCGGGAATCGCGTGGCGCTGTCCATCCGCGCCCATGTACTCGTTGTTCAGGCTGTCTTTGCCAGAGATAAACGGTGTGCCGTAGGCCATCGCCGCATCGTGGCAGCCTTCTACCGCCCGAACGAGCGAGCCTAAGCGGTCGGGAAGGCGCGGGTTGCCCCAGCAGAAGTTGTCAAGGATCGACACGGTTGTAGGGTCAACACCGACCGCTACCAAGTTTCGCATCGCCTCATCAATGCTCGCCCACGCCATCGCGTACGGGTCACGTTCGCCGATGAGTGGCGCGATACCGTTCGACAAGGCTACCCCTCGCAACGCATCATCCGTGCGTGTGTCTTGCGGCACAAGTACCGAGGCATCCGCTGGCCCGTGATTATCGACACCCACCAGCGGCTTCAGCGCGGTTGCACCCTGTACTTCGTGGTCGTAATGCCGGATCACCGCTTCCTTACTGCGGATGTTGGGGTGTGTCAGCAGCTTAAGTAAACTTTCCCCTACTGTGAATGCTGCTTGTTCGTTTGATACTGCGGAGTCGATTGGTTTCCACTCGGCCTTAAGCTGCATTTGCGGGATGCCATCGTGCAGGAAGGTCATCGCCAGTTCAGCGACCAATGTATTTTCGTAGTAAAGATGTAAGCGCCCGGTGGGTTCCAGTACGCCGATGCTCACGGCCTCAACATCCTGCCCATCACAAATCGCTCGGAATTTCTCCCACTTGGCGGGCGGTATAGACAGTACCATGCGTTCTTGCGCTTCGCTCAACCAGATTTCCCACGGGCGTAAACCGGGGTACTTCAGAGGTACGGTTTCGAGTTGGATGCGTGCGCCCACATCTTTCGCCATCTCGCCAACCGCCGATGACAAGCCACCCGCGCCGCAGTCGGTGATCGCGTTATAGAGCCGTGCATCCCGCGCCTTGAGGATAACTTCCTGCACCTGTTTCTCGTGGATGGGATGGCCGATCTGTACCGAACTCCCCGCGATTTCGCTGGTGCTGGTATCCATCTCCATGCTGGAGAAGGTTGCGCCGCGTAAGCCGTCACGCCCTGTGCGCCCACCAACCACGACGACCAGATCACCCGGCTGCGGGCTGGTTACATGCGAACCATGTGGCAGGAGGCCGAGGCAGCCACAAAAGACCAGCGGGTTACTGGTGTAGCCGCTGTGGTAAATGATTGACCCGTTGACGGTCGGAATGCCCATTTTGTTGCCGTAATCTTCAACGCCTTTTGTCACGCCATCCGCGATGCGCTGCGGATGCAGTACGCCGTCAGGGATCGACTCCGCCGGTGCATCCGGCCAGCCGAAGCACAGCACATCGGTGTTGGCAATCGGTCGGGCGCTCACACCGAGGATGTCGCGCACGACACCGCCCACACCGGTGTTGGCACCACCAAACGGTTCGAGCGCCGAAGGGTGGTTATGGGTTTCAGCCTTGAGCGCCAAGTCCCAATGTTCGGTGAACTTGATGATGCCCGCGTTATCAACAAAGGCTGAACGTACCCACGGTTTCGCTAACTTTTCAGTGGCGGAACGTAGGTAGGTTTTGAGCAAGCCATCAATCGTTTTTTGTCCGTCCGGCCCCGTGTAATCAATCTTGGCGCGAAAGGTTTTGTGGACGCAGTGTTCGCTCCACGTTTGCGCCAGCATTTCAAGCTCGACATCGGTCGGTTCGCGCCCTTCGCTTTGGAAGTAGGCACGAATGGCCTGCATTTCCTCCAAGGCCAGCGACAAACGCCGTTCCGCGCTAATCGCCATTAATGATTTGTCATCTGCTTGTGTGAGGGAGATTCGCTCGACAGTTGAGTCGCGTTCTTGGAAGGGTACGAACGGCGGCTCAATCGGCTCGTTGATCGCGAACCGTTGGATGACCGCATTCGAGAAAACTTCGGTCGCGAGCTGCTGGAGTTGGTCGGTCGTGAGCGGCTGGTGCAGGTAGTAACGCTGTCCGGTGGCGACCTGTTCCAGCGAGTCGATACCAATCCAACTGGCTGCGTGGAGCAAGTTTTCCGCAACCGGATCGGTGACACCGGGGAGGAGAGTTACATCAACAAAGTTTAGGTTTTGGGTATTTGAGGGTGAGAAGGTGGTGGAAAAAGTTTCGGTAACAGGATCGGTCAGGAGTTGGGTCGCAAGTTTGGAGAGGTCATCAGGGCTTAACTCTCCTCGTAAAAAGTAGAGTTGTGCGGTTTCCCATGTGGCGGTGAAATGAACTGCCGCCGAATGGGACTTGGGCTTGATGGTTCTCACTTCAACCAAAAAAGACTGTTGGGCAGTCGTCGCAAGTGGCATCAGGCTTTCTCATTCTTCCAGATTATTGGTTTGTTGTGCGAAAATGTGGAGGCCGATAGTGAACCTACGGAACGCTAGAATACACGATTCACCATCAAAGTGCCAGAGCAATTAAACCCTGTTGAAAAAATGGTTAAGAACCGTTATTATTCCGCCGGTTTATCTAGCGGGGTACTCGTTAACATGACAAACCTGCGTCTGCCGGGTTTGATTGACCCTCACGTTCATCTACGCGAACCGGGCGCAACCCACAAAGAAGATTTCGAGTCCGGCACCAAAGCTGCCTTAGCCGGTGGTTTTACCATTGTTTTGGCGATGCCGAACACCTCTCCACCCCTTATTGACGACGAAAGTTTATCATTAGCCGAAACAGCGGCCGCTCAAAAAGCTGTTTGTGATTACGGCATTCACTTAGGGGCAAGCCCACAAAATATCGAGACGGCGGCACAATTAGCCCCTCGATCCAGTGGGTTGAAGTTGTACTTGGATGCCACATTTGGCCCATTACATCTCACTGATCTCCATATCATCCGTGAACACTTCGGACGTTGGCCTCACCAACGTCCGATTTTATGTCACGCCGAGGACAGAACGCTGGCGGCGATTTTGATGGTAGCCTATCTGGAAAAGCGCAGCGTCCATATCTGCCATGTTAGCCGAAGGGCAGAGATCGAGATCATACGTGATGCCAAAATGCGCGGGTTGGATGTGACCTGCGAAGTCGGGCCACATCACCTGTTCCTGACGACCGATGATATTCCGCGTTTGGGGGCTGGTCGCAGTGAGGTGCGCCCACGCCTAGCGACCCCCGACGATGCCGCCGCGTTGTGGGCAAACATGGATGTGGTTGACTGTATCGCGACCGACCACGCGCCCCACACACTCGCCGAGAAGGACAGTGATAAGCCGCCACCGGGTTTCCCCGGCCTCGAAACCTCTCTGCCGCTGATGCTGACAGCCGTTCATGAGGGGCGCATCGAACTCGATGACCTCATCAAGAAGATGTCAGACAATCCGCGCCGTATCTTCGCTCTCCCTGAGCAGCCGGATACGTGGGTGGATGTCGACGTGGATGCCGGGTGGAGAGTGCCGGAAAAGCAAGTTTCACGCTGCGGGTGGACACCCTTCGCGGGTATGCCTGTTCGCGGTCAGGTGCAGCGCGTGACGCTGCGTAATCAAGTTGTTTATGAGAACGGTTTGTTCTTTGCTACGCCGGGTTCAGGCCGCAATATCGCGCCTGTGTATCAAGAGAGAGGAAGCTAACCCCCTATGGCAGTAACGGTCAGTAATACAGGTTCGCTGGTGGCACAAGTGCGTCGTGACGGCCGGTTCAACGGTCATCACATCCTATCGGTTTCCCAATTTGATAAGGATGCTATCGCCTACGTTTTCGACGTAGCCGAGGAGTATCATCACGACGGTAAAAAGGTTGCTGCGCTCAAGCCGCTTCAAGGGTACGTCCTCGCAAATCTGTTTTATGAACCGTCCACCCGTACATCTTCCTCGTTCATGGCAGCCATGCAGCGCCTCGGCGGGACGGTCATCCCGATCAACGAGGTGCGCTATTCGAGTGTCTCCAAAGGCGAGTCGCTGCCGGATACGGTACGAACGCTTGAAGCCTACGCCGATGTGGTTGTCCTGCGTCACTACGAAACTGGCGCGGCGGCTCTGGCGGCACAGTACGCCCGCAAGCCGATTATTAACGCGGGTGACGGCATTGGTGAACATCCGACACAAGCGCTGCTCGACTTGTTCACCATCTTGCGCGAGCGCGGGACGATTGACGGCCTGACGATTACCATGCTCGGCGACCTGAAATATGGTCGTACGGTTCATTCGCTGGCGAAGATTGCTTCGCTGTTCAATGTACGCCTCAACTACATCTCGCCGGATAGCTTACGGATGCCAGCCGAACTGATCCCTCAAATTGGTGTGCCGCAGACCGAAGGCTCGGACTTACATAATGTCTTAGCCGAAACCGATGTGCTGTACGTCACCCGTATTCAGAAGGAACGCTTTACCGACGAAGCGGAATACAATGCGGTCAAGGATAGCTACGTGATTACGCCGGAGACGATGGCGCAGGCCAAGCCGACGATGACGCTGATGCACCCGTTCCCGCGTGTTGGTGAAATTCATATTGATGTCGATAGTGACCCGCGTGCAGCTTACTTCCGGCAGATCGAGTACGGCATGTACGTGCGTATGGCACTCTTAGCGATGGTGGTGGGTAAGGCATGACGACTTTTATCGAACAGCTCGAAGCACGCTCGAAGGCGATCAATAGTTTGCTCTGCGTTGGGCTTGACCCCGACCAGAAGGATTTCGCCTCGGTCGAGGCCGCACGCGATTTTTGTAAGCGGCTGATCGACCAAACCAGCGATGTAGCACTCGCTTACAAGCCGAACAGCGGCTTTTATGAAGCGTGGGGTGCGGCTGGGTATCAGGCGTTGAAGGAAGTCATCTCTCATGTACCGGCGGGTATTCCAGTATTACTGGATGCCAAGCGCGGTGATATTGACAGCACGGCGAAAGGTTACGCGGCATCGGCGTTTAAGGAGCTGGCAGCAGGGGCGGTTACGTTGAGTCCGTATCTGGGTAACGACTCAATTAAGCCCTTTCTCGACTATGAGGGCAAGAGTTTATTCATCCTCTGCAAGACATCCAACCCCGGCGCGGAGGAACTCCAGAACCTAGCAGTGGAAGGGCGCACGCTGTACGAGGTTGTGGCTGAAAAAGTCCAGCAGTGGGGCAGCCCGCAGCAAATCGGGTTTGTGGTTGGCGCGACCGATACCGAGGCGATGGGCAAGATACGGGCGATTGCGCCTGAAACGTGGTTCCTCGTGCCGGGGGTGGGGGCGCAGGGCGGCGACATTGAAAAGGTGGTGACGGCGGGTCTACGTGCTGACGGCATGGGCTTGTTGATTTCGGCCTCGCGGAGCATCGCGAAAGCGGTTGACCCACACGCGGAAGCGGTCGCTTTACGGGACGCGATTAATGCTGCTCGTGAAGCTATTACCCGCCGACCAGCCGTAAATACTGATCTGGTGGCGGTTGCACGGGCACTAGCCGAGTCGGGCTGTGTCAAGTTTGGCAGCTTCACGCTGAAGTCGGGCAAAGTGTCGCCGTTTTACCTCGACCTGCGGCGGTTGGTGTCGTATCCGAAACATCTAAACATAGTTGGGGCGGCGCTGGCTCGCCTGTTGGCGAAGCTGGAGTTTGACCACATCGCGGCTATCCCTTACGCAGCGTTACCCATCGGTGTCTCGGCCTCGTTTCAGTCGAACCGTTCGCTGATTTACCCGCGCCGCGAAGCCAAAGCCTATGGTACGGGTGTCAACATCGAAGGTGTTTTCGAGGCGGGCGATACGGCGGTGCTGCTGGATGACCTCGCGACAACCGGGGAAACCAAGATTGAAACCATCGAACGGCTGAAATCGGCTGATCTGGTGGTGAAAGATATTGTGGTGGTGGTCGACCGTGAGCAGGGCGCGGCTGATATTTTGGGGCGAGCCGGATACAACTATTACGCGCTGGTTAAGTTGAGCGAAATGCTGCCGGTGTGGGAAGAATTGGGTTATCTTTCGGCGGAGCACCACGCGGAAATCCAGAACTATCTGGCAGCCGAGCATGTATAACACCCTGTACGCGCAGGTTTTGTCGCGTATTGACCCGGAAGCCATTCATCATTTTTCGGTTCAGATGCTCGGTGTGGCGGGACGTATCCCGCCCACACGGGCTTTACTCAATTCCCTATTTTCAGCCCGTGCTTTGTTCCCGAAAATCGAGGTTGGCGGCTTGTCGTTCGCGCATCCGCTGGGTTTAGCGGGCGGGTTTGACAAGGACGGGCGCTGTTTACCGGCGTTACAGGCGCTCGGCTTCAGCTTCATCGAGGTTGGGACGGTGACACCGCAGCCGCAGCCCGGTAATCCTCAGCCGCGCTTGTTTCGGCTGCCGGAAGACCACGCCCTGATTAACCGGATGGGTTTTCCCAGCGGCGGGATGGTGACGCTGGGGGAACGGTTAAAACGGCGCAGCGCGGTTGACGTGCCGATCTTTATCAGCCTCGGTAAGAACAAGGCTACGGAGCTTCAACAGGCGGCGCAGGATTACCTGACACTCCTCGATCACTTATATGCTTATGGGGATGCGTTCGTTATCAACATCAGCTCGCCCAACACGCCGGATTTACGCAAGCTGCAAACGCGGGATTACCTCGCGAGTCTCCTTGAGCAGGTGATGACGAAGATGCGGGAGCTAGGGCCGGGACAAGCGCCGAAACCGCTGTTTGTTAAGATCGCGCCGGATTTGAGTTGGGCGGAGATTAACGACCTCCTTGATCTGGCGCTGCAATTTGGGATTATGGGCATCATCGCGACCAACACGACGCTTGAACGACCGAACCTGAGCAGCCCTTACCAATCGGAAACGGGTGGGTTAAGCGGGCAGCCGTTACGCCAGCGCTCAACCGAGATTATCCGGCATATTCGCCAGCATACTGAGGGCAAACTCGTGATTATCGGTGCGGGCGGCATCTTCACTGGAGCCGACATCCTAGAGAAGCTGGAAGCCGGTGCAAGTCTGGTGCAGGCGTATACAGGCTTCATCTATAAAGGGCCGGCATTTGTAAGGCAGGCCATCAGCCAACTGGAAAACCGGATGCGACAGGCCGGTTTATCCCGCTACCAAGAAATCGGTCGTTTGTAGGTGACTCCGTGAAGTGTTGTAGTTGTTGCAAATTTTGCAATTTTTCCGCCGAATTGACTGGCGGGACGCTCCCTCATATCCGCTGAAAGGTCATTTTGTGTCGGCGGGACGTTCCCGTGTTCCCGCTGAAATGACACAAGTGCGGCGGATGGCTCCCGTGTATCCGCCGCTACATCACTTTCGGCGGATGTGAGGGAGAATTCCGCCGAATGTGCAAATACAGATTTAACCGCAGAGACGCAGAGAAAATACAAAGACATTGAACCGCCAAGACGCAGAGAACGCCAAGATCATACCGAGATGCGATGGTTGCAAAGTAATTGACGTGTGTGGTGGGTTGGCGCGGACGCGATGTATCGCGTCCCTACAACGTGGTTTGCGATTTGCTGAGTGCGATGACCACCACTACCAACAATATAGTAGAACAAAAAGGCTAAAAAGTCAAACGCGGCCTAATTTGGTAACACCACACTAAACGGTGGAAATTTATTTTGTGTCGATTTCATCGCAAAATGAACCATAAAAGTCTTTAAAGTCCCTCGCCCTGAGGGAGAGGGCTGATGGTAGAGTAAGCCTGCGAACGTACCATCGTAGGGTGAGGGCTTAAAATAATCATCCACCACTTAAGGTAGTCCTCCCCCTAATTTGCACAAAATTTAGGAAGCGAAAACGGTTAGCGTTTACAAACCTTTGGCGCTTTAACTCCATGTGCCAACATTTTCGTGATGCGCTTCCAAGAAGTCGTCCACCAGCTTAATCGCCAGCGGGTACGAACCAATCAGCGGATGGGTGGCTAGCGCCTCGACCGCCAGCGATTTCGAGCGCTGCAAGATGGCTTGCGCGGCTAGCCGTTCGTAGCGCTTGACGGTTCGGGTGAGGACATACTGATCTTCGGGGATCGCGCCTACGGGGAGGGGATGGATACCTTCACCATCGACGCGGCAGTTGACCTCGACCACATCATCATCCGCTAATCCGGCAATCGTGCCGTTGTTGGGGACGTTTAAGCCGGTGTAGTGGGTGGTATTGAGGGCAATCGCCTCGACGCAGCCTAAGGCAACACCGGCATAACCTTCGTCATCATCGACCTGCTCAACGGCTTTGCGTTCCGCGCCGCCGCGTGCGTGTGCCATATAGGTTGCACCGCGCCGCCCCATGAGTTCGTGGTAGGCGGTTAAGGCTGCCTGCGGGTGCTGCGAGGGATTGATTTCTTCAAGCCGATCCAGCAGTTCGCCCGTTAGACGGACAATTTCTTCGCCGCGCGTTTCCGACTTTGCCAGCAGCGCCTTTAGCGCCTCGTCCCGATGATAGAAGTAATGCAAATACTCGTTCAGGAACATGCCCTGCTGTTGAATGATGATGGGATGGAACATCGACATATGGGTGCTGCTGATAAATTCGGGGTTGCCGAGCAGGGATGGTAAGACTTCCTCGCCGCCTTGACCGTTTGCATCCACATCAATTTTGACGCTGCGCGTCCATGATAAATGGTTGAGGCCGAATACTTCGTGTCGGATGCGTTCATTGGGGATACCTAAGAAGCGGCTGGCGGCGTGCTGTGCGCCGTTGGCACTGTCGCAGATGCCGACAATGCGCTTGATACCCGCGTCGTGGAGACCCTGCGCGACCAAACCGGCGGGATTGGTGAAGTTATAGATCCATGCGCGAGGGGCTAAGTCAGCCGCCATCTGGCAGTAGGCGAGGATGCTGGGCAGGCTCCGCATCGCCATCGCAAAACCGCCCGCGCCTGTGGTTTCCTGACCGAGTACACCGTGTTTGAAGGCGATTCGTTCATCGAAAACGCGACCCTGTTCCTTGCCGGGGCGGATGGTCGTAATGATGTGGTCGGCATCTTTGATAGCGGCTTGTGGGTCGGAACTGAGGATAATTTTGAAGTCGATATGGTGCTGTTTGGCGATTTCGAGACACAGCGCACCCATGAGGTCGAGCTTGTGTTCATCAATATCCATCAACCACAGTTCTTGTAAGCCAAGCCGTTCAGCACGGCGAGCGAGGGCGGGTATGAAGCGAGGTGTGCGAACACTTGCGCCTCCAATGACAGTGAGTTTCATGGCTTCCTCCGGTTCGACGCAATCACGTTTTCAATACACATTTCAACGCCTGACTATACCGCAGATGGGACGGACTATCTCCGTCCATCCCGGCATATTCCGACCTCGTTACAATCCTGAAAGTCGGATTTGTCCTGCTATTGTCGGTAATTGGGGTCTGTCGAATACAGTTGCAGGCTATATATACTTTATATCAACAAATTAGTGGATATGGTGCGCTGTTTAACCCTCAAAAAATACTTTTCGGGGTTGGATAGGTGGGTTTGCAGCGTAGGAATTATTCTAAAACATTTTTTCTGGAGTTTTATTTGATAAATGAACCACGTTCATCGTTCTTTCCTTTGCTGCCCGATAGAAACACAGGCTCAAAATATGCTTATTCCCTCGATTTGCCCTGCGCGGTAAATCGCTCTGTTTGTGTACCGAGGAAAGTTCATTCCCTACCTGCTTACTATTCAACCGTGTGGTGTTTGTTTAAACCGGTCAATGCAGGTGGATGCATCGAATGAAAGGAGACTACTGTTTCTGCTGAATTCAAGCTGTTGTGTCAAGCAAAATGTCGTTTATGAAAAGGAGATTTAAAATGGTTAACAAGAAACTTTCGCGTCGTGATTTTCTCCGTATGTCGGGTGCGTCGGCAGCCTTGATGGCTTCCGGTATGAACATCCAGAGCCTGCTGCGTGCGGCACCGGCTAACCAAGATGTGATCAATATCGTTTTCGGCGGTTGGGGCGCAACGGCAGAAGATAACGGTGTGCAGGCGGCTATTCAGGCGTTCCAAGCGGAGAACGCGAATATCGCCGTTGAATGGCAGCTTACACCCGCAGCAGCGGATTATATGCAGCAATTGCTGACGAATTTCGCGGCAGGGACTGCGCCGGATACGAGCTTCATCACCTCGGATGCTTATGAAACGCTGCGTGCTTCGGGGCAGTTGATGGATATTACGGATCGGATCACGAGTGACGAACTGCTCGGCCAGCCGGACTACTTCATTCAACCGCAAGAAGGCAACCGCTGCGCCGACGAAAATGGACGCTGGCATGGCATCGGCTCGACGTGGGTCGCCCATCATCTGTATTACAACATTGACCTGCTCGAAAAAGCCGGTATTACCCCACCCGGTTTCAAGGATGATGAAATTTGGGACTGGGATACGTTTGTCGCCAATGCCAAGCTGCTGACGCTGGACGCGAACGGCAAGCACCCGGATGATGAAGGCTTCGACCCCGATAATATTCAACAGTGGGGTGTCGATTGGCCGCTGTGGTGGATGCCGATTGGCGCGGCGGTTTATTCCAACGGTGGCAGCTATGTGACCGAGGACGGATTGCTGGGGATTGACTCGCCGGAAGCGATTGAGGCGATGCAGCGGCTTTCCGACCTGATTTATGTACACCATGTCGCGCCGCGTGCGTCGGCGATGTCCGACCTCGGTATGACAAACACGCAGATGATTGACAGTGGACGTTTAGCGATGGGCGTTGACGGCTCGTGGGCGCTGTCGTACATCAACCCGTCGATGATGCAGGTGCCGCTGGGGACGGGCGCTATTCCGAAGATGAAGCAGCCCGCAGCGATTATGCAAGCGCATTTCCACTCGGTTATTTCCTCCACGCAGCACCCTGAAGAAGCGTGGCAGTGGGTACGCTTCCTCGCGACCCCCTTCTACCAGACCAGCTTCTTGAAGATTGGTTTGTGGCTGCCCAGCCAGACCGCTCTCAGTACGCCGGAAGGCATGAAGACGTGGTTGACCGAAGGTATCCATCCGGCGAATTATGGCGACCTGATTACGGATTACCTGCCGAAGCATGGTGTGGCGCTGCGTATTCCGTCCGGCTACATTGAGGCGGATTCGAGCTTTATTACACCGGCCTTCCAAGCGATTGCCGCTGGTACACCGGTCGCGGATGTCATTCCTGATGCCGTTCGTCAGGCGAACGAGATCATTGCTGCTGCTAAAACAGCCTAAGCTGATGCGGTAAGGTAACTGAGGGAGGGTAGGAGCATAAAACAGCTTCTACCCTCTGCTGCTGTTTATGACGTTCGCCAACGGGTTGCGAAGGAAATCCAATGACTACACCATCGAATCTCATCGCTTCTGACCTCAGAAGTGCGCCGATGAAAAAGAAACGGTTGACCCTGCAACAGCGGCGGAACATCACCGGTTACATTTTCATCCTGCCGTTTATTCTCGGCTTCCTATTCTGGTTCTTGATCCCTGCACTGGTCGCGGCTTACCTCACCTTCCAAAAGTGGAACCTGATTAGCCCGCCACAATATATTGGCCTTGATAATATCGCTCGCCTGTTTAGCGATCCGCTGCTGCTGCAATCCCTAAAGGCGACGTTTCTCTATACGTTTTTGTCTGTACCACTGGGTTTGGCGGTCAGTTTCTTTTTAGCCACGCTTATTAACCGCCAGTTCCCCGGTATCGCGATCTTCCGAACGATTTTCTACCTGCCGAGTATCGTTCCGGCGATTGCGAACGCTTTGATCTGGGCGTGGATGTTCAACACCGAGTTCGGCCTGATTAACGTGATTATTCGGGCGTTTGGCGGGGCGAAGGTGCCGTGGTTGCAGAGTACGTCGTGGGCGATCCCGGCGTTTGTGGTACTCAGCTTGTGGAGCGCGGGCGGGGCGATGATTATTTTCCTCGCTGGCTTGCAAGGTATCCCTGACATTTATTACGAGGCGGCGGAGATTGACGGGGCGGGGCGCTGGGCGAAGTTCCGCAACGTGACGCTGCCGTTGATGTCACCGATCATCTTCTTTAATTTGGTGTTGGGCTTCATCAATACGTTTCAGGTGTTCACCGTTCCGTATCTGATTACGAACGGAACGGGCGGGCCGGAAAACTCCACGCTCTTTCTCGTGATGTACATCTACCGCACGGGCTTCCGCAGCCAAAATATGGGTTACGCGGCGGCACTGTCGTGGGTGTTGTTCATCATCCTGACGATCATGTCTTATGTTATTTTCCGGTATCTCGGCAGCCGTGTTTATTACGAAAACCCCGGCGAATAGGCAGCGAAAAGGATAACGATCATGGCTACAATAGACCAATTTGCTGAGGAAGCGGTCCTTAAAACACAGGCGAAACGCAAGCAGGTTT
>Ga0102832_1001367_pt1 | contig 19520 bp, 14 predicted proteins | sample EBPBio282013_DNA_FD_88942 | JGI IMG/M metagenome (GOLD analysis project Ga0102832, IMG submission 88942) | Wastewater treatment Type I Accumulibacter community from EBPR Bioreactor in Madison, WI, USA - Reactor 2_5/28/2013_ DNA (Illumina Assembly) | ecosystem: Engineered > Bioreactor > EBPR >...
CAGTTGGCATCAACACCTCGATACGCACGATCGCGGCGACATCGAAAGAAGGTCGAGATGCTGTTCGCACACCTCAAACGCATCCTGCGGCTGGATCGCTTGCGGCTTCGAGGCCTGAAGGGTGCCCGCGACGAGTTCCTATTGGCGGCGACTGCGCAGAATCTACGAAGAATGGCCGTGTGGTTGATGCCGAAAGGCCCGCAAGCTGGAATTGCGATACCCATCTAAAGGCATGAGGGCGCTTGCGCACCCCATTTGCTTCATCCCTTATCGAACAACCTCGGCTCCAGCTGCTTGATCACATGGCACTCCGGCTCCAGAACCGAGTTTTTCAACGGAATAGGCCAGAAGCGGACATCCTTTCAGATTATCGAGCACGCCAATAACTAACGTCGACCCCGGCCACGCGACGGCCTTCGATGCCTAAGGTGGGGTGCTGTGCCGGCAGCACGCTTCACTGACTTGTTCGAACGACGCTCTTCGATGCTCATCGCGCCAGTTTGCTGAACAAGCCTCATGATCGTAGGTGAGCGGCGTACATCCCCCGTCGTGACGGACCACTGATAGTACGACGCAGAGATGTAGCAGCTCAGGCCGGTGACCAGCAGCGTCGCGACTACCCAAGTCTGTGCAGGAAGAGATTGCGCACCCTCCAAGAACGCGATCAGTTGCAGCCCAAGCAAACTGAGAGCAAGGAACACAACGCTCAGAATCCAGGGCATGGCTTTAGCAGGAACTCTTGTGGTCTTACTGACCTTCGGCTTTACTGCTTGAGCAATAGCGAGCATGAAGAGCGGCAGGCCGGACAGGGTGACCTGCGTAACCGACAGGCCAATAACGCGACATACGCACCAGCCGAGCGCAAGTGTCAGGGCCGTTCCAATCACGCCTGCCATCAGATACGGGTTAGCCGCAGACAAGAGCCGCCCTCGCATACCTAGGCTCTTGTCCTTGGTCTCGACCCACGCATCAACCGCATGAAGTGTCAGCAGCGCCCAGAACACCGCTCCGGCCAGCGCTGTGACGCACCAAAAGGCTACGCCTATCCCAGTCGTTGCGAGCGCGAATGCCGAGGCAATCCCTAGCGCTGATGCGAGCAAGAGAATTACCGTTATCACGTAGATCATGGGGCTCTCTTCATCATTCGTGTTTACGCAAAGCTCACTTCGGCCAATGCGTGTGTACTTCGTCAATTACGTAACGGTGCGTGTGCTTCTTCTGCCCCGACTCAAGATGTGGGTGGCCGTCGGGCAGCCCGTCGTGGCTGTGTTCGATCTGTTCCGGGTCATGGGAACGCCAAAGCCACGCAGCCAGCACGGCGCTGAGTAGGGCGATGGTCGTCAGAATGGCCAAGGCGGCGCCCATCCCCCACTTCGCCCCGAGGAATCCAGCCACGGGATAGGCCAGCAGCCAGCAGACATGGGACAGCGAGAACTGGGCAGCGAACAGGAACGGCAGGTCCTCCTCGCTCCCTGAGCGTCGGATCAGTCGTCCTCCAGGTGTCACCAGCCCGGCGTAGGCCATGCCTAACAGGAACCAGATGATAGCCACCATGGACCAGGAGGGCTGGGCGTCGACGACGAACCAGTATGTTCCCGCACTGGCCAATACGATTGCCATTGCAGTTGCAGCCGACAGCATGATGCGACGGTCCGGAACGCGGTCGAGTAGCCTCGGCAAACACAAGGCAACCAGCATTGAGCCAATGCCAAACGCCGCGAGCAGCCAGGCAACCTGACGCTCGCCACCCTGCAGCACCGTACGAGCCAGCACGACCGTATTGACGAACACCATCGCTCCGCCGGCGGCCGCGCATAGGTTGAGCAACAAAAGCCCGCGCAAGCGAGGGGTACGTAGATAGATATTCATTCCACGCAAAGCCCGCGCATACGGGCCGCCCGGGGTAGGTTTACGTGCAGCGGCAGGAAAGACCGTCAGCATCACCAACAATGCCGAGAGTACGAAACCTACCGAGGTGCCCACGAACAAACCCTGGAACGCGACGACGGTCAGCAATGCTGCGGCCAGCGCAGGACTTAGCAGGCTCTCCAGATCGTAGGCCAGTCGGGATAGCGATAGCGCTCGGGTGTACTTGGCTTCGTCGGGCAGGATCTGAGGGATGACCGACTGGAATAGTGGTGTGAAGCACGCCGAGGCCGACTGCATCACCGCAATCAGAACGTAGATCTGCCAGATCTGCGTAACGAAAGGTAATGCGAGCACGACGAGCGCGCGAACGACGTCAAGGCAGATCAACACCACCTTCCTCCGCTCGGGCGGAACGACGGCACCGGACACAGGCGAGAGCAGCACATAGACGATCATCTTGATCGCGAGCGCCAGCCCGAGCACCTCTCCTGCCTGGGCACCGGCAAGGTCATAGGCCAACAAGGCGAGCGCCACGGTGGCCAATCCTGTCCCTAGTAGCGCAATGACCTGCGCTGCAAAGAGCTTTCTGAAACTGATGTTGGCAAGGATGTCCAGCATGGCCGGGCCTCAGTAAGTTGGGTCGGTGCGGCGAAGGTGCACCGCGGCACACACGATCACTTGGCGGGGATAGGACTTGGCAGACCCGGCTCAATTTCGTACTGAGAGCGCACCCTTGGACGGCCGGCGGTGCCGGCCGCCAGGGTGATTTGCGATCAGTTGGTCTTCTTGGCTTCCGGGGCAGGCTTCTTGGCCTCATCAGCCTTGGCCGGCTTGCCTTGCGCAGCGCACTTCTGCTTCAGCGCCTTCACTTCCGGGTAGGCCGAGTCATCGGTGAAACGCTTGGTGTCTTTCAGATCCGCGCAGGTCTTGGGAATCTCCTTCTCTTCGTCGTGACCATCGGGATGGGCCACAGCCGACAGCGAGACCAGGGACAGTGCAACCAAACCGGCAATGGACAGTGAGCGAGCTTTCATCTTCAGTTCCTTCGTGATCGGCCCTTGGCCGAGGATGGGTAGGTGCCGCGAGGATCCAGGCTCGCGACGGTGGGTCGATAGCAACGCCACGACCCTCAGCAAGCGCCTGGCCGCCACAGGGTTACATGACGCGCTTGACCTGGGCGTACTCTCCGGCCGTGCGCAGCGTGATCGTCACCGGGGTATCTCCCCTGTTGCGCCAGAACCAACCATGGCTACCGTTGAAGGCCGCTTCCAGTACGCCCTCGTCCGAGGCGGCGCCGCGTCCTTTCTCGTAGCTGGTTGATTCTCCGCTGGCACCGCCATCGCCATGGGCGTCGAAGTTCACTACACCGCCCTGCACGGTCCACGAGAAGCTCGCTTTCTGGCCGGCCGTCATGGCCAACTTGACCTCCGCGCCCTGCCCGGGTGCGAGTTCGACCTGGGTCTGATCACGCCAGGCCTGGGTCTCCGGCGTTGCCGGCGCAGGGTTGGCTTGCGCTGTAGCCGCGGGGGCCGTCGCAGCACCAGAGGGCGCGATGACGGTGGCTCCGGCAGCATCGCGCGCGGCGTCGGCGGCGGCTTCTTCAGCCAACTGACCCTTGATCTCGCCCATCTCAGTCAAACCGAGCACGCGACCGATGCCCGTAGGATCGATAGCGTATTCCGAAGGAAGCACGACCGTGACTAGCAGGACCACGGCGATGATGAACGCGATGATGGTCGAGCGCAGCAATTGGCGCGAAGACGGCAGATCGGTGTTGAGGGGCTTACTGTTGTACATGGTGTGTTCTCGCAGGTCTTGAATTAGGAGACGAAGTAGCCGGTCAGCTGCATGCCGATCAGGATGAAACCGGCGCACATCATGGCTACGTTGGCGGTGTATGCGTGCTCCCAGAAGCCGCGCGAGCGGCGCCAGTAGCCCATCACAATCAGGATCGCGCCCAAGGCCAACAGCTGGCCGATTTCCACGCCGACGTTGAAGGCTAGCAAGTTGGGCACCAGGCCATCGGGGGAGATGTCGTACTCGATGATCTTGGTCGACAGGCCAAAGCCGTGGAACAGACCGAAGATCAACGTGGCCGCCTTGGTGTTGGGTTGGAAGCCCAGCCAGCGTTGGTAGGCGCCCATGTTGTCCAGCGCCTTGTAGACCACCGATAGACCGATGATGGCGTCGATCAGGAAGCTGTTGATGCCCACATTGAAGTACACGCCCAGCAGCATTGTGGTGGAGTGACCCACTGCGAATAGCGTGACATACAACGCGATTTGCTTCATGCGGTACAGGAAGAAGATCACGCCCAGCAGGAACAGGATGTGGTCGTACCCGGTAGCCATGTGCTTGGCGCCCAGGTAGGCGAACGACAGCAGGTGCACCCCGCTGATTTCCTGGATGTAGCCCTTGTCTCCTTCGGCCACCGCATGGGCCAAGGCGCCATTGGCGGTGAACAACAACAGCAGCAGGCCCGCCAGCAGAACAAGCGTGCGTATGGTGGAAGCGGACATCATGCCGCCCCATCCGGAAGGTTTGTAGAGAAGTGAGTTCATTCGCATCTATAGGTTTATGGAAGGGATCAGGAAGGGGTGGAGCGCACGCACAAACCCCACCCCGCGGGATTACGGGGCGGCCGGTACGTGTTCGACCTTCAGCGGCTCCTCGGTGCGTTGCTCTTCCTTGCGATGCACCATGCGGTACAGCGCCGGCAGCACCAGCAAGGTGAGCAAGGTGGAAGAGATGATGCCGCCGATCACGACCGTGGCCAGCGGACGTTGCACTTCGGCACCGGTGCCTACGTTCAACGCCATCGGCACGAAACCCAAGCTCGCGACCAGTGCGGTCATCAGCACCGGGCGAAGGCGCGTCAGCGCTCCTTCGACCACTGCGTCGTGCAAAGACTTGCCGTCCTCGCGCAGCTTGCGGATGAAGGTGATCATCACCAGTCCGTTGAGAACCGCCACGCCCGACAGCGCGATGAAGCCCACGCCTGCCGAGATGGAGAACGGAATGCCACGCAGCATCAGTGCGAGCACACCGCCTGTCAGTGCCAGCGGCACGCCACTGAAGACGATCGCGGAGTCCTTGCCCGATCCGAAGGCCATGAAGAGCAGCCCGAAGATCATCACCAAGACCACAGGGACGGCCACCGTCAGTCGCTCACTGGCGGAGATCAACTGCTCGAAGGTACCGCCATACTCGATCCAGTAGCCTTCTGGCAGCTCCAAATCGCTGGCCACCTGCTCGCGCAGTTCATCCACAAAGGAGCCCAGGTCGCGGCCACGCACGTTGGAGGTGATGACTACACGACGCTTGCCGTTCTCGCGACTCACCTGGTTGGGTCCCAGCTCGATGGCGATCTTCGCCACTGCCCCCAGGGGCACGGAGGATGGCAAGGCCGACCCTTCCGTGCTTGCGTCGCGCTGAGCCGGCACAGTGATCGGCAACGCCGCCAGTACCTTCAGATCCTGACGCTTGCCTTCCGGCAACCTCACCACGATGTCGAACCGGCGATCGCCCTGGAACAACTGGCCTGCGTTAGCGCCACCGAGCGCTGCGGCCACCGTTTCCTGGATGTCGGCGACGGCTAAACCGTAACGCGCCAGTGCGGCACGATCCGGATCAATGACCAGCAGCGGCAGGCCGGTGACCTGCTCCAGCTTCACGTCGGCATTGCCTTCAATGCGGCTGGCCACGGCCTCAACCTGGGAGCCGATGGCCTCCAGTTGTTCCATGTCATCGCCAAAGACCTTGATCGCCACTTCCGCGCGCACACCGGCGATGAGCTCGTTCATGCGCATCTGGACCGGCTGGGTGAATTCGTAGTTGTTGCCAGGGATGGCCCTGACGGCCTCCTCCAGCTCGGCAACGAGCTCTGCCTTGGATTTGCGTGGATTGGGCCACTCATCCCGATCCTTGAGCAGGATGAAGGTGTCAGCCACCGACGGAGGCATGGGATCGGTCGCGACTTCGGCCGTGCCAAGCTTGGCCACTACCTTGTCGACCTCTGGAAACTTCTTGATGGCGGTTTCCAGTTGCTCCTGCATACCAATGGCTTGGGTCAGGCTGGTGCCCGGAATGCGCAGTGCGTGCAAGGCGATGTCGCCCTCGTCCAGGTTCGGAATGAACTCCGTACCCAGTCGGGTGGCGAGCACACCACACAGCACCACCAAGATCGCCGCCGCCGATACCACCGCTACCCGCATCGCCAGCGCCTTCTCCAGCAACGGGCCGTACAGGCGCGACATGCCGCGCATGACCTTGGTTTCCTTCTCCTCTACCTTGCCGGTGACGAACTGAGCCACGGCGGCTGGGACAAAGGTCAGAGACAGGGCCATAGCCGCCGTCAGCGCCATCACGACGGTGATCGCCATCGGATGGAACGTCTTACCTTCCACACCCGTCAGGGCGAAGATCGGCAGGTAGACAGCCGCGATGATGAACAAACCGAACAGGCTGGGCTTGATCACTTCGGCGCTGGCAGTGGCTGCCAGATCAAAGCGCTCCTCGCGGGTGAGTAGGCGGCCCAACTGGTGTTGTCGTTCGCCAAACCGACGCAGGCAGTTCTCCACGATGATCACCGCACCATCGACGATCAGGCCGAAGTCCAGCGCACCCAAGCTCATCAGGTTGGCCGATACCCGGTTCTGCACCATGCCGGTGATCGTCAGCAGCATGGCGACTGGAATGACCGCCGCGGTGATCAATGCCGCTCGGATATTGCCCAGCAACAGGAACAAGACCGCGATGACGAGCAGCGCACCCTCCAGCAGGTTCTTCTGCACGGTGGCGATACTGCGATCGACCAGGTTGGTACGGTCGTAGATCGCCTTGGCCGTTACGCCCTTGGGGAGACCAGCTTCGACCTGCTTGAGCTTCTCGCCAGCACGTTGGGCCACCTCGCGGCTGTTCTCGCCGACAAGCATGAACACCGTACCCAGCACGACCTCATGGCCATCCTTGGTGGCAGCACCCGTGCGCAATTCCGAGCCGATATGCACATCGGCCACGTCCTGCACCCGCAGTGGCAGTCCTTCGCGGGTAGCTACCACGACCTGGCGCAGACCTGCCTCATCACCGATCTGGCCCGGGATACGGATCAGGTTCTGCTCACCGCCACGCTCAATGTAGCCGGCACCAGTACTGGCGTTGTTGCGCTCTACCGCCGTGAGCAGGTCATTGATGGTCAGGTCGAAGGCCAGCAACTTGGCCGGATCGGGCGTGATGTGGAACTGCTGGACGTTGCCGCCAATCGTGTTGACCTCAGTGACACCTTTCAGATTGCGCAGCTGCGGACGGATGACCCAGTCCTGCAACGTACGCAGATCGGTGGGCGTCCACTCGGTGCCGTCGTCCTTCTTGGCACCTGCTTCGGCCTCCACCGTGTACATGAAGATCTCACCCAAACCCGTTGCGACGGGCCCCAGGGTGGGCTTCACGTCAGCCGGCAATTGCGAGGCAGCTTGTTGCAGCCGTTCGCTGACCTGCTGGCGGGCGAAGTAGATGTCGGTGCCGTCCTCGAACACCACCGTGACCTGCGACAGGCCATAGCGGGAGATCGATCGGGTGTACTGCATACCGGCCATGCCGGCCAAGGCGGTCTCAACGGGGAAGGTCACCCGTTGCTCGGCCTCCAGCGGTGAGTAGCCGGGCGCCTCGCTGTTGACCTGGACCTGCACATTGGTGATGTCAGGCACGGCGTCGATGGGCAAACGCCCATAGTTCCAGACGCCTAGCGCACTGACCGCCAATACCAGCAGCAGGACCAGCCAGCGATGCGCGATCGCGGCTCTTATGACGCGTTCTAGCATTGTCCTGTCCTCAGTGGTCGTGGCTCGCGCCAGACTTATCGACGTCGGCCTTGATCAGAAAGCTCTGCTCGCTGACGTAAGGCGTATTGGGCTTCAGGCCTTCCAGCACCTCGACGAACTCGCCATCGCGGGCACCTAGCTCAAGCATGCGCACCTCGTAGGTCTCGCCTACTTGGGCAAAGACCACGGTGAAGTCGCGAAAGCGCTGAAGTCCGGACTCTTTGACCGCCAGCGGGACTTCTCGGGAAGCAATGGTGACTTCCGCCGAGACCGCCATGCCGGGCCTCCAGCGCCCTTCCGTGTTCGGCAATATCACGCGCGCCACAATCGTCTGACCTGATGCCAATGGCAGCAGCGTCTCGATCGTGCCCTCCGCGCTGGCACCGCCAGTCGCCGAGGAAACTCTGACCTGCTGGCCGGGCGCGATCTTCTCTGCATCCGGGCCAATGGCTCGCAGGTCGACCCATACGTCGGACATGTTGGCGACTTCGACCAGCGTGTTGGTGTCAGCGACATCGCCAACATTGGTCGGTCGCTGCAGCACCACGCCATCGAACGGTGCGGTGACGGGGTACGCGCGCATGCTGTCGTTGCCTTCGACCGTGACCAGCGTCTGGCCTCGTTTGACGCGGTCGCCCTGCTGGACATGGATCGATCGCACGATGCCCGGGAAGCGCGCCTTGACCTGGGCGCGGCGATTGTCATCGACCGCCACGTTGCCCATGACCTGCACGGTCTCTCGGATGACGGCCGGACCGGCGTTCTCAACCACCACACCAGCATCTTTGGCCGCCTGTGCCGGGATCGTCGTGCGTCCCTCGTAGGAGTCGTAGGCCCAGGTGTGCGTCTTGCCGGCGTACTGGGCTTTCACTTTCACGTCGAAGGAGTGCGGCTCGGTGACCTGACCGCTGCCAGTCAGGTAGTCACCCTCAGGCTTGAAGGTAAAGACGTTGGTTTCACCATCGAGCCGCTTGAGCGTGATGGTGGGAACCACATCATTTGGCTTGATCAGCTTTCCATCTTTGTAGGCGTACAAGCGGTACTGAGGTGGAACGTTTGTTTCGAAGATCGTGACTTCGAGGGCGAAGTCCCCGTCACGCAGCATGCGACCGCGATTGGGGCCGCGCTCGTATTCCCCGCTGGCTTGTGCAGCTTCGGCTGCGGCTTCACCTGCTGCAGGCGCGGGGTCACCGCTGCATGCCACCAACAACAAAGGCAACAGCAAGAGAGTGAGATGACGACTCATGGAAGGGTGTCCTGGGTGGTTGCGGTGAGCCGATCGAGCTCCACCAGCAAGGTGTGGTAGCGCGCATAGGCCTCGACGAGGCGCTCGCGCAGTTCAAAGAGCGTGGTCTGCGCCTGAGAGAGCGAAAGGAACGAGAAGCGTCCGGCCTCGAAGCCTCGCCGCGTGAAAGCCAGGGCTTGCTCTGCCTTAGGCACCACGCGCCCGCGCAACGACTCCACTTCCGTGCGAGCGTGACCAAGCTCCTGGTACTTCTCGAAGACGAGCTGATGGCGCTCGAACTGCTCGGCCTGACGTCGCGCTTCGATAGCTGCCAGTTGGGCATCGGCCTCGGCGATGGAATAGCCGGCTCGCGTGCGACTACCCAGAGGCACGGAGACGGACATCACCAGACCCTGATCGTTCGGGCCTTCCAGACGGCGGACACCCACGTTGAAGTTCAGGTCAGGCTTGCGCGCGGCTTCGGCGATGCGACGACGCGCCTCGGCGAGCTTGGCCTCACGTGAGAACGACTGTTGATCGATCGTGTCTGGCAACTTGGCCAGCAGCGTTTCCAGCGGCTCGACTTGCGGAAGATCGGTCAGATCCGCCGCCACCGTGTCGAAGTCGGGAGTAACTGCGCCCCAGGTGGCGGCCAAGGTCGTGCGTGCGCTGCTCAGTTCGTGCTCGGCATGCTCACGATCCAGTTCGGCGTTGGCCACGACGATTTCTGCCGCGTGCAAGTCAGACTCAGGATTGCGTGCGGCCGACACCCAGCCCGCGACCTCGCGGCGCGTACGTTCTGCTTGTCGCACACGTTCGGCAGCAAACTCTAGCCGCTGCTGATCGACCGCCACCTCGATGAAGCGTGCTGCTGTGCGGCTCGCGATATCGATGCGTGTGGCATCTGCAGCGGTACGCTGCTGTTCGATCTCGGCCGCGCCCAAGGCTTGGCGTGCGGCACGCTTGCCGCCCAACTCGATCAGTCGGCCAACCCTGAGGGTGGTTTCGGCCGAGTGCACTCCGCTCAGTGAGCCGCTACCGGCAACGTTCTCCAGCTCACCGGTGACGAAGTACTGAGGAGCCAAGCCTTCGCGCTCAGCGCGAGCCCGTACGGCATCGAGCTCAGCTGCATCGGCCTTCAGGGCCGGATTTGCGCCCAGGGCGCGGGAAACTGCCTCCTGCAAGCGCAGAGGTTCAGTGGCGTGGGCCCAAGGCACCACACCACAGGCTCCGGCCAAAGCCAGAACCCATGCATAACGCAAGTTCACGGAAAATCTCCGATTGGATTGATGGACAGAAGAAATCAGGCCGCGCTAAAGGCAGCCGAACCTGTCATCAAGCAATCGGGGGTCTAAACGGCGATGAGAGTCGCTGGGGAAGCGAAGAAAGCGGCGTCCACGGCAGGTGCTGCGACGCTGCTACCTCGACGGGCGGCAGACGGAAGCTCGTGGGAAGGCCTGAGGAAGAACCAGAATCCGCTTGGTGCAGCAGCAAGTGGCTGCCGGAGACGTGGTCTTGGTCGTGATCGGCATCATGTGCATCGCCGGGATGCCCGTGCTCGGCCGCGGCCATCGCTGCGTGGGTCGCTCCATGGATCTCGCCCACGAAGTTGAGCATCGGCCGCGCGAGAACACCCAGCACCAGCAGCACAAGCATGCTGCTATGCAGGACAGTCTTCACGCGGGCAGATAGCCGGATCACCGCATTAGCCTAAGGGGTCGAGAAGGAACCTGTCCAGAGCAAGCCAATAAAGAGGAATGGAGCCGCTGACCCAGCTAACGCTAGGCCAGCGATGCCGACATCTCTACCAGTTCGGGTTCATGATTGGTGCACCCGGGAACCTGATGACCTTGTCCTCATAGATCGAGTCGTAGTAGTGGCCACCTTCCTTATAGTCGGGATTCCACTTCTTGGTGCCATCCGGGGCAGTCCGATATACATACGGCGACATCAGTAGCCTCTCCAGATGCCATCGCCCCTCCTTGCCCGAAGGGATATCGATACCGTCCCCGTAGAGCATCAGGCCACCATCCGCATATACCTCATGAGCCGGATGGGTTTCCTTGTACTCGTGACTGACGTTCATCACCTTATGCCCGATCTCATGCGCGATCGTTCTGCGAAGCCTATTAGGTGTTGAGAGGTTCGTGATAGTGACAACTCCCCGATACGGCTTGGGAATCGTGTTGAAGTACGAGTAGGAAGGAAAGGACAGTCCCCCGGTCCTTACCATCTTTACCGTCCAGTTCCTGCCCTCCGAGATCTCCAAGAACGGGAATATCACGTCCTGAAGGGCTATCAGATAGATGGTTTTCGGGCTGTTCTCATCCACCTCAACCATGCTTTGAAACGCCTGCAGCGCCATATCAGTGAGCTCTGCGGGGTGCCGCTTGTTCGCTTCATACGCGTTGATGTATTCGGTATCGGGGACACGGGGTATTTCATTCGCCTGGATCGATAGGAACTTGGGATCAATGGCTCCGGTCTTGACCGCCACCAGATTGATCTGCAGTCCCGCAGGCCTATAGATGTCTTTGGCCGTCTTTAGCCCCTCAAGCATCCTAGAAGCGGTGACCTTGTCAAAGGCCGGATCAAAGTTGGAAGGAACGTACACCACCACATCGATGGTTGGCTTTCCAAGGATGATGTCGCTATTGAACTGTTTCAAGTTCACCGAGCTGACCGGTGACCACTTCACCATCGGCACTGGGTTTGCTGGCGCCGGTACACCAACCGCGCTTGCCCCTACCGGGGCAAGCGCGAGGGGCACATGAAGGGCTAGCGTGAGAAGAATTGCTCGCCTCATCTTCTTGGCCCTCATCAGTACTTGATGTTGGAGAGAACGCTGTCGAACTCCGGATTCACTGAGCGGGCAAAGATGATCGCAGGGTGATTTGGCTCCAAGGCATTGAAGTAGAAAGGAACGCCCGACTTCCTCTCGGCGTCCACAGCCTCCTGCATGGATTTGATCCCCTTGTTGAAGGAGGCGTAGTTCTCACCTTCCTGCTTGGTCTTGACGATCAGCAGGAGCGCCCCTTCGGCGAAGGGAGCTTCCCATCCCGTTGGCATCTTGTCTCCGAAGCGGAACAAGGAACCTGCCTCCATGACGTGACGCTTTCCTTCACTTGCGAGCACCCATCGGCCGCGAACCGTATAGATGATACTGCCTGTGTCGTGGGGATGCTCTGCAAGGAACATGCCAGGCTTCAGTTCAATGAAGAACGCCCTCTCACGTTCGGCGAAGAGCAAAGGTCCAAACAGACCTTCGTGAGTCAGAACTGGAGACTTGGACTTAACAGCGTCCTCGATGTCCTGGATGATCTCGACGTTGTTTGCGAGCTGAATGTACTCAGGCGACGTGTCGGTGCCGGGAACAGTCTTCTTCTCTTGTACGGCCGCATGGGTATGTGCCGGTCCATCGCCATGTGAGTGCGAGTGCCCATGCTCTTGGGCGCAAGCCGTCGACGAGAGCATCATGGCAACAATGAGGGCGCGAACTTTCATAGTTATCTCCTGATTAAAGATTTGGCGATAGAGCCGCCGCTTCGAGGCGGCTCACTGATCTGGATCTTCTTCACTTCATCTTTCTTGATTCCGGAAGCAAGACTGGCGTCAACAACTGATTATCAAGATAGCTACTACCAGCGATAGCCGAATCGCAGATTCCACCTACGCCCCAGAAGATCGTAGGTCATGGTGTCCGTGTTGGCGTCGGTGTAGCTCTGAACAAACGGCGGCTTCTTGTCAAAGGCGTTGTCGACACCAAAAGCGACGTCCATGTTCTTACTTATTTCGAACTTACCTTGTAGGTAGTGATAGACGATGCTGGGGGCGTGATCCCCGATCGCTCCCTTTGCGGCATTGATGTCATCGACCTTTCCGATGTATTGCACGGCCCATGAGCCTGACCAAGGCCCTTTGGCCAGCTTGAAGGTGCTGTAGGCACGCCACTCAGGATAGGCACCGCTTCCACCCGTCGTGTAGCCCATGTACTCGATTACGTTTCCGCCCTGATAGGGAACAATGCTGTACTCCTTCAGGTAAGAAATCTCCGTCTCGATCGAACTTTCGAGTCCCGCGAAGTCGAATTCGTAGATCAGACCGAGATCCAGTCCCGAAACCACCTCGCGCGCAGCATTGACCGGCTGGCTCGAGAGGAAGTCGATCTCACCCGTTACGGAATTTCGCGTGAAGTTGCTCGGGCTACAGAACGGATGGGACATCCCCTGCGAGTTGTAGCACAGCGCGAGTTTGGTCGATCCAGCGACACTTCGAATGGCGCTCTCTATCTCAATCTTGTAATAGTCGATCGTCGCAGTCATCCCTGGCAAGAAGCTCGGGCTCCACACAAGCCCTGCGCTGAACGTGTCGGCGTCCTCTGGCATCAGGTTTATGTTCCCACCTGTCGTGGTAAGCACCGCATTGCCCGGCTGCACATAGCCCACAGGCACACCGGACGCAAGGCAGTTTTGATAGACGACGGAGGAGGTCTGTAGAGAGGACCACCCACTACAAGGGTCTGACGTCGTCAGGTTGCCCGTGCTGGTGCCACCAAAGAGCTGGGAGATGCTCGGGATCCTGAAAGCAGTCGAGCTCGTAGCCCGGAGCTTCAGCGATGGGACCATCTGCCAGTCCAAGCCGACTTTGTAGTTCGTGTCGCTACCAAAGAGATCATAGTCCGAGTAGCGTGCTGCGGTGTTTAGGACCAGAGACTGAGCAAAGGGAAGGTCAGCCAACAACGGAACCGAGAACTCAACGAAGGCCTCCTTCGCCTTGTACTCACCTTCAATGTTTTGGGCTCTGTTGGTGTTCGCGATTCCCAAGGCGGTCAAAGCATCGGGGTTGCGCCATCCGTTCTCCTTTCGAACTTCAATGCCCGAGGCAAAGCCGACATCACCGGCAGGAAGCTCAAACAGCTGACCAGATACATCGGCGACAAATGACAGCATGCGGTTACCACCGGTATCGCGAGATGTGAACAGGATGTAGTCCAGCACATTCTGCGTAACGTCTCCCATGCCCAAGTAATCTGCACAAGGAATGGCCGCGCCAGATGCGCTGCTGCATCGAGCAATATTCAGCGTGTTATCGACGTGATCCAGATTGGCTACGTTGGTGAACCCGCTTACCGCCGTGCTTCGACCATAGTTGACCGCAGCTGACCATGACCAGTAGTCCGAGAACATTCCCCTTAGACCAGCTACACCCCGGAACGAATCAACATCCTGATAGGCGACTCGAGGACCACCCTCGTCCAGTCTCCGGCGCACGAGAGTGAGCGCTTGGCCGGTAGGGTTGGTTGGGTGATCTGCGGCCAGATTGATGGCCCTGAATTGGCCCAAAGTCCCTGGCGTGGCCAATTGGTTTGAGGATCTGTTCGCGTACATCAGCTCCGTGAACAGCTCAATGTTGTCCGAGACCTGATGGTTCCCCAATGCGCTGAAACTGTAACGTTTGATCGGGTTGACCGCATTCAGGAATGTATTCGAATTAACGTTGTGAACCCTGCTGTTATAGGGCTCGTAGAAGTCTCCGTCTCCGCCTGGCACCTGATTGAAATTGACCATGGTGCCGTCCGCCAGAAGAGCGCGACCACCGTTGGTGGAAGCGCTACCCGTACAGATCAGAGCGCCACCAACCACACCAAGACCACATGGCGCGCGGGAGCTCATGGGCACCTCTTTGTTCTCACTCCAGGAGAGCCCAAACATCATGGAGCCGCTGTCCGTCTTTATGCCGTATGCGAAGTCGGCAGACGTATCCTCGCCGTCGCCCTTCGACGTCTGTCCGAACTTCAAGGCCAGTTCTGAGCCCTGAAACCCTTTCTTCGTGATGATGTTCACGACGCCGGCTACCGCGTCTGCGCCGTAAAGAGCAGATGCGCCGTCTTTAAGGACTTCGATGCGCTCGATCATCGAAACGGGAATCATGTTTAGATCAACAGCGTTGTTCGCGCCAGTACCGCCGTTGACTATGCGACGGCCGTTAAGGAGTACCAGCGTGCGCGTAACACCGATGCCTCTCAGATTGACTTGCGCCGTTCCCCAACCGTCGCCAGTCCAGTAAGCATTGGTTTGATTCCCTGCGAAGCCCGCAGAAGCCGGCAGACGTTGCAGTAGAACCTCCACCGATGCGGCACCCGATGCCTTGATCTCCTCGGCATCAATCACACTGACAGGACCGACACCAGCAATCTGTGCTCCCTTGATGTGCGAACCCGTCACAGACACCGCGTCTAATGTCGTCGCCTTCGTCTCAGCCGCGGTGTCTTGCGCCCACGCGGTGCCCGCAAAGAGCAAGGCATGTATTGCAACAGCGATGACCCTCTTGTTTATAACCATGTATTTCCCCTTCTAAGGAAGTTGTCAGTTTTTGACGGCGGACGAGCTTTCGCCCCTGCTGCCGTCAGACCGCACTGCTCAATGAACCACCTCCCCCAACGCGCAGCTCTCCCCAGCTGCACCACAACAACTCCTGAGATCTCGCTGACCGAATCAAGCAAGCTAATGGGTCAGCACATAGGTATATACATATATGATTGCAGAATGCAATGGCGATCCCATCTGCAGCGATTGTCGAGATGCATCCGGCGGCTACCCAAGCATTGATGCGACGCTTGGTCTATGCCAGCGCTACTGCGGGAACAGCAGAGTGCCGGCTTGGGACGAGCTGGTAAGGTTCTGCGCGGGGCGATCAGTGGAGCGCGGGCGACGTCACCGCACGTACCTAGCCGAGTGTTCGGCAAGCACGAGAGTAGGCGATGCCATAGCTGGCGCTGTGCGCCATCTCGTCGACGCTCTCACTCTGTCAAACCGCGGCCTTCTACATGGAGATGGCAGTGACAGGAGAGTAGCGTTACTCCGCTCAGAGACCTAAGAGGTATCAGGCGATCGGTGGTCTGTGAGGAACGCCTAATCGGGCGCAGGAAGCGCCTGACTTGCGGAAGGCTAGGGGAGGCGTCGCAGGCTGCACTTCGCCCACGGCGAGAGAAACAAATCCATGAGCGAACAGTGCCGCTCCTGCCCCCGCATGGTAGAAGCCGTGATCACCCGTAGCGTGATTCGGATCCATGCCATGCTGATGTCCATCCACCAGGAGCGATCCGTTCGCCGCCGCGACTCCATCATGGTGAGTCGCGGCATGAATGTCCGCATGGTAGTGGGCGCCCCCAAGCTCATGACCATGACCAAGCTGGCGTGAATGCGCGTCAGCAATCTCGGATGCATGCTCCACTGTGTGAAGCGCGCTCAATAGGGATGAGATGACACTGCACTGCAGGCTGATGGCGAACAACACCATCATCCAAAGTGGAGTTGCCCCACCCTTCTTTTGAACCGACGGCTTCATGGTTATGTCTATACCATGCAGAGCATCAGTGCGCAATAGCGACTACGCCCGCTAGCCTCCTAGCGCAATCAGCATTCCCTTAACTACCCCGTCGCTGGGTTCCAGGCGCGAACCGGGCAACCAGATCATAGGAATCCCCGACGAAGACCTGCCGGACGAAGGTAACCGGCTGGGTTCCACGCCAAGTCTGACGGTCCAACACCAAGCAAGCTGTCCCCAGCGGGATCCTCAACAAGTCTGCTTGCCCTTCGTCTGCCCCCACTGCACTGATACGGTGTTGCGCCCGCGTCCAGGGCACGTGATGCAGCAACCAGCTGCCCGGGGCAACACCCCTAAAGTCCTGCTCCAAGACCTCCGAAATGGCACTTGGATTGATGATCCGCCCTTCTAATGCGAAAGGGACTTCATCAGCCAGGTGAAGGCTGCGTAACGCGAGGAGCTGCCCGTTCTCCGCGATCTCCATTTCATGCGGCACCCGCACGCGTGGCGTGCGCAACCTTCGCGAAAGCAGCTGGAAACGATACTCGTGTCCTCGCTTAGCTACTTCCACGGGGATGTCGGGGATGTCGAGGGCAACTTGCTCGATGTACGGATGCGGTCGCGAGACGAAAGATCCGGCGCGACGGCGGCGCTCGATCATGCCAGCATCTGCCAGCGCAGACAGGACCTTGTTGACTGTCATGCGCGAGCACCCATATTGCACCATCAACTCGTGCTCGAACGGTATGCGGTGTCCCGGCGGCCACTTGCCACTACGGATCTTGTCCTCAATGTCGCCACGAATCCGCTGATTGAGCGTCATGCTTGTCCTACGCCCCTTCATGTACGCGCATCCCCTGTAAGAAACGCTATCGCCGGGAACTCGCAGGCGACTAGCTCATCCAAGCACTCGCGCGAGGGCGTTGCCGTAGCGCCGGACGATCTCATGGCGCTTGACGTGACGCCCCCCCAGCACGACCTTAAGCCCCTTCCGCCACACTGAGGCTACTGCGCAATTACGTGCAGCAAAGATTCAACTGTCAAGGCAGGCATCACCCGTACGCCCAAGTAGGGCGGCATGACTCCCGTCGAGCTCGACCAAGTCGGCGCTCGCACCTACCTCTATACCCCCTCGGCCACCACCTAGGGCCTGCTCGCCCCCAGCAAGCGCCTTTTCGAACAGGAATCGTCCGGTGGATGCGTCCGCATCTGGCACCACGACGTTCCGCCGACTGGACCGGCCAGAGTTCCGTAGACACTCAGTCGCCGCTCTGCGCGTAGCGCCTTTCAAACTCTACCGGTGACAGTCCGCCAGCGGAACCATGCCGGCCGCCCCGGCCGCTCCCTCTTGCTGCGGCGGATGCCATCGCTGAGGCCGTGCGAGGGCTTGATCCTGATCAATGCCAGTCGGCCCCAAGAGGGCTAGACTGGCAATCATGAGAGCTCACACGTCCCCTGCCCTGATCCGCCCAGCGTCCGCGGGCGCTGCTTCGGGCGTGCGGGAGCTCTCATGGTGAAGCTGCTCAGGCGATGGCGGCGTCCCAGGCCTCGTGCCCGACTGGCATGGCTGGGACTGTGGGCGCTGCTCTTGCAGCAACTGGCGCTAGTGGCCTACGCCTGTCCGCTGGAATCAGTGGAAGCCGGACAGGCGACCCTGATGGTCGGTTGCGAGGAGATGTCTGCGCCGGATCCCGATGCTCCGGCGTTGTGCGACCAGCATTGCCAGCGCGATCACATCGCCACGGCCGATGCGAAGGCCCCTCAAGTGCCTTACCAGCCGGCGCTGGCCGCCTTCGCGCTGGTGCAGGCTCTGTTGCCCCCGGTACACGCGCAGTTCTATCGGGATGTTCCGGTGTGCGTGTCCGATCCGCCTCCCCTGCAGCGCTTCTGTAGCCTGCTGATTTAAGCCCCCTCCTGGATTGACCCGTGCTCGTGCTGCATGCGTTGCAGCGCGCTCGTTGTCGTTTGTCAGGAGGTCTTATGGAGATGTTTTTCTTCTTGCGTGCAAAACGCAGGATGGCGTGTGGGTTCGTGTTTGCCCTGGCGCTCAGTAGTCCTGCGGTGGCAGCACCGCCCGCTATCCCGATCAGTTACACCGAAGCCCTACAACGGGCGCTTGCTAACGCCCCTACCCTGCAGGTGCGCCGATCCCAGATCGATGCCAGTACCGAAGAAGCTGCGCGTGCCGGCGCGCTGCCCGACCCACGTTTGATCGTGGGGCTGGCGAACTGGCCCGTCAGCGGACCCGATGCCTTCAGCCTGCGGGCCGATGAGATGACCACCCAGCAAGTCGGGCTGATGCAGGAGTTTCCTGCGCGTGCGAAACGACGTGCCGAACAAGCGCTGGCGCAAGCGACGCTGGCACAAGCGCGCTCACTGTCGTTGGCCGAACAGCAGATGGTGGCCCAGGCAGCCGCGCAGGCCTGGATCGAGCTGTGGAGTACCCAGCAAGCCGTGGATGCGTTGGAGGGTTTGCGCGAGCCGGCGCGCATCGCCGAGCGTGCGGCGCGTGCGCGCTTGGCAGGCGGCACGGCCGGGGCCAGCGACGTGCTTGCCGCCCAGGCCGCGCTACTGCAGTTGGACGATCGCCTCGAACAGATACATGCGGAGCACGCCGCGGCACAGGCCGGCCTGGCGCGATGGTTGGGTGTCTCAGCTGAAACGGTACTGGCCAGCGGTCCAGCCCCGAATTCTTCGCGGTTGCCACTTGAGCCCACCCAATTGCTGGCCAAGCTGGACCAACACGCGCCGCTATTGGGCTGGGAGGCGCGCCAGGACGTTGCTCAGGCCCAGGTGGATGCGGCGGTGGCCCAGACCCGTCCGGATTGGAGTGTAGAGCTCACCTACGGACGTCGCGAGCGCGCGCCCGACGGCATGCCGCGCAGCGACATGCTCATGGTGGAAGTGGGCGTGGGCCTGCCGCTGTTCCAGAAGAACCGCCAAGCACGGGGCATCGCGGCACGACGGGCCGAGCTGGAGGCGGTGTCCGCAGAGCGCGATGAGGCCCGGCGCATCCAAGCCGAGTCGGTACACCGCGCGATGGCGCGATGGCGCGGGCTAACCGGCCAGTTGCAGCGCCAGAACGCGCAGAGCCTGCCATTGGCGCGCGATCGCGCACGCACCGCGTTGGCCGCCTACGGCGCCGGTGCGGACCTGCAGCCGTGGCTGGAAGCGCGGCGCGATGAGATCGAACTGCAACTGGAAAACGCCCGTCTGCTGGGCGAACAGGGCCGTGCCTGGGCGGCACTGGCCTATCTGCTGCCCCATGAGGAGAACACGCC
>Ga0102832_1001368_pt1 | contig 19516 bp, 20 predicted proteins | sample EBPBio282013_DNA_FD_88942 | JGI IMG/M metagenome (GOLD analysis project Ga0102832, IMG submission 88942) | Wastewater treatment Type I Accumulibacter community from EBPR Bioreactor in Madison, WI, USA - Reactor 2_5/28/2013_ DNA (Illumina Assembly) | ecosystem: Engineered > Bioreactor > EBPR >...
GCGGATGGCTGGTCGCTGTGGCGAGCCGGCTGGCCAGCGCCTTCATGGCGGTGCGGCCACGCGCGATCATGGCATCGGCTTCCGCCATCTTGCCCGTCGCCTTGCCAACGGCGGCAATCTTGGTGATTACGCTGTCGTAGTCGTAGTGGTCGGGCAGGACCATGACCTCGATCCCGGTCGCCTTGAGCTGATCGAGAACGGTCGCCGGACCGGCGGCCGTCGTGGCGATGATCAAGGTGGGCTTCAGCGAGAGCACACCTTCGGCCGAGAGGGCGCGCATGTAGCCGACTTGCGGCAACGATCGAGCGGCATTGGGATAGAGACTGGTCGTGTCGACGCCGACCAGCAGCTTCTCCGCCCCCAGCGCATAGATGATCTCGGTGATGGAACTGCCGACGGCCACGATGCGCGGCGGCTGCTGTGCGCTTACAGGAAAGGAGGCGGCCAGCGCCGCCCCCATGCCCAGCGACAGGACGTGACGTCGCTGCATCACGAAGCAGCCTGCTTCTCGATGCGCGCGACGATCGCCCGCCAGTCCTCGAGCTCGGGCTTGCCCGGCTTGCGGGCGCCGAACATCAGCAGGATGTTGCGGTTCTCCGCATCGAACGCTTCGATCGATGTGACGGTGCCGTCTTCCGTGGGCTTGCGCACGGAGAAGACACGGGCCACACCGGAGTCGCGCAGGTGCATGTTGAAGTCGGGATCGAGCACGTTGAACCAGCCATGCGTGTCGACCAGCCGCTTCACGGGGCCGGTATGGATCTGGATGCAGCCGCGGCTGCCGACGAAGATCATGATCGGCAGGCCCGATTGCTGGGCGGCCTCCATGGCTTCGCGCAAGGCGCGCACCGGCAGTTCGCGGGCGAATTCCTCGCCGATCAGCCGCAGCGCCTGCACGCGGCCAACCTTGAACTTGGCCAGCATGCCGAAGAACTCGTGCGTGTCCTTCATGCCGGCCCAGGCCTTGCGCAGCCCGTCGAGGTCGATCTCGGCATCCGGCCGATCCGCGGCGTCCGGGCCATGCGGCACGATCTTCAGCGGCTGTAGTGCTGCTGCGGTGTAGCGGGTGATCAGCGCGTCGAAGGCCGGCCGATCGGTTTCGTCGGTGGCGTAGATCTTGTGCACGGCTTCACCGGCGGCGTCGAAGAACTGCAGGCTGAGTCGTTCGCCCTGCTTCAGCGGTTCACGCACCGCGAAACCGTGCTTCCAGGAACCGAGGAACAGGCGCAGGTCGATATCGGTGCCCAGCACCAGGCCGTGCGGGCCCGTGATCTGGACGTCCTCGAAGCGGCCATGACGCTCATGCACGCAATGCTCGTTGCGCGTCAGGCACATCACGCGGCCGACCGACGGCATGTCGTTCAGGATGCCGCGCCAGTCGGCGGTGAGGGGCGTTGCGGTCTGGCCGACGCCGAGGGCGACGAGTTCGGCCTCGCTCACGCCCAGCGTCGTGGCGGCATCGCGAATCCGCATCGCCGGCTGCTCGCCGCGCAAGCGGCTCCACCGGGCGGCGAGGTCCGCGTTCTGGGTTGAGAGCATGATTTCTCCTTTCAACGTAGATGGAAACGAACGGGAATTTCGACCCAGGCGGCGACCGGACGGCCGTCACGGATGGCGGGCAGGAACTGCCAGCCGCGCACCGCGGTGAGAGCGGCGCGATCGAGCAGGGCGAAGCCGCTGCCACGCCACAACAGGATCTCGGCAGCCGACCCGTCGGGATCAAGGCGTACGCGCACCAGAGCTTCGCCCTGCTGGTTGAGCTCGATGGAGCGCTGCGGATAAATGGGCGGCCTCGGCGGATGGCGATAGCGCGGCTTGCCTTCGAACACGATCAGCGGCGCCGAGGATGCGGCAGCCTGCTGTGTCGTGCTGGCATCGCCGGCATCGGGATTGGGCGCACGGGTGACCGCCGCCTGACCAGTGGGGCGTGCGGCTGCAGGCTTGGGAGGGGGTGGCGGTGCCTTAGGTTTTGCCGGCTCGGCCGGCTTCAGATCGGCAGCCTTGAGCGGCGGCGGTTCCTGAGGCGGCGGCAGCTCGACCTTGATGTCGGGTTCGAGGGTGAGTTCGGGTTGGGGCTCGGGCGGTGGCAGTGCGGCCGCAGTCTCTTCGACCGACGGCAGTGGCGGCTCGGGGGGTGTCTCGGGCTGCTGTTCTTTGGTGTCGGGTTCGTCGTTCTTGGCCTCGGCTTCCGGGCCAGGCGTCGGTGCGGCAAGCGACAGCTCTACCATGAGGGCGGGTTCGTCGCTGGCGCTGCTGCCGGCCATGCCGGCGAGTAGAAGGGGAACAAGGAACAGCCCATGCAACGCAAGCGACAACGCCAGCGACACACGCGGACCGCGTGTCGCTGGCGCCGGCAGTCGCTCGGCGGAGAGGGCCGCCGGGACTACCATCGTGCCGTGAGGTTGACGCCGAAGTAGCGGCCGGGCTGCGCGTAGAGATCGAGCTGCTGGTTCGTCGATGCGAGCCCGATCACATCCGCGGCATTCCAGTACTTCGCGTTGGTGATGTTGAAGACGCCGGCATTGAGCTTGATGGCGTCCTTGAAGGTGTAGCCGATCGTGGCGTCGAGGTTGAAGTAAGCCGGGGTCTGGAAATAGGTCGGGTTGCTGACCTGGCTGTGCTGCGCGGTCATCGTGCCGATGATCTGGGCGACGATGCCGTTGCTGGAGGTGTAGCGAATGCGTGCCTGGCTGGCCCAGGGAGCTACCGAATCGACAGGCTGGTTGGTGTTCGTGTCGGTGCCTTGTGCGAAGGCCGTCCAGCCGAGCACCGACCAGTTGTCGTTGAAGCGATATTCGCCGCGCGCTTCGATGCCCCAGATCGTGACGTTGCTGAGGTTCTTGTACTGGAAGAGGGTGACCGGGCCGTTCATGCCGACCGCGACCGATTCCAGGAAGTTGTTGTAGAAGTTGGCGAAGCCGGTGAGCTGCCAGCTCGAGCCGTCGGCATACTTGCCGCGCATGCCGACTTCAAAGCTGTTGGCGGTCTCGGGCTTCAGGTTCGGGTTGGGCAGGATCTGGTAGAACGCTGCCGCGTTGGTGAAGCCGAAGTTGGCGTTGTCGTATGGCGGCGCACGGAAGCCCGTCGCGTACTGGAAGTATCCCGAATAAATGTCCGAGAAGTGATAGAGCAGGCCGAGCTTGGGCGAGGCCGACACATAGGTGCTGGCCGTCGGGATCATGTTGAGGGCAGCGCCGGTTGAGTTCCAGAAGTAGCGGTCTGGATTAGGATTCAGGCTGTAGTAGTCGAGCCTGACGCCCGGCGTGATCTTGAGCCGGCCGCCCAGGGCGCTGATCTCGTCCTGCACGTAGATGCCGGCCTGAATGGTCGTCGAGTCCGGGAAGTTTTTGTTGGGATAGGTTTCGCCGCCCACGTTCTGGGTGCGCGCGCCGGTCGCCAGCGTGATCTGCCAACGGTCGCGCGGCCGGGTGGTCGTCGTGTAGGCGAAGCTCAGGCCATAGGTGAAGTGGTTGTCGGTGTTGCCGATCTTGGCGTTGCTGTGCATCTGCAGCTCGCCGCCCCAGACGTTCTGCGTGTAGTAGAACTGCGAGGTGCGGGCATTGGTCGGCACGGCGCTGTTGGTGGCGCCGCGCAGCTGATAGGTGTCGGCCTGCATGTAGACCGAGTTGAAGTAGGCCAGCAGGCTGAGATTATCGATGAAGCCGATCGGGGCGTCGTGCTGCCACTGCGCGCTGATGCGGTAGGTGTTGGTGTAGTCCTGGCCCCATTCGTCGAAGACACGGGCGAACAGGGACGGGAACGTGCCGGTGCCGGAAAGCACCTGCGTGCTCTGCTTGCCCTGCGTGTAGCTGCCGGTGACGCGGATCGTGTCGACCTCGGTCGGCCGGAACACCGCCTTGGCGAAGAAGTCGTTGCTGTAGAAGCTCGTCGGATTGGGAGCGATGGAGCTTTGTGCCGGCGTGTACTCGTGGCCGTCGCGCCGCGTGTACATGCCCATGAACTCGAAATCGCCGGCCCGGACGGCGCCCGTGAACGTCTCGGCAAACTGGAGGTTGGCGCCGCTATAGGCCGCCTTGACGCTGCCGTAGATATTCCGGCCTTCCTTCAGGTAGTCGCTGGGGTCCTTGGTCGTGTAGGCCACCACGCCGCCGATCGCGTCGGAGCCGTAGAGTGCCGAGGCCGGTCCGCGGACGATTTCGACCCGCTTGATGTCTTCGAGGTCGGGCTGCTCGCGCGAATAGGTGCCGGCGCCCGTATTGCTGTCGGGAAAGTCGGGCTGGCGCATGCCGTCGACCATGAGCAACACGCGGTTGCCGCCGATGCCGCGAATGACGAAGTTCTGAAAACCTGCGCGCGTCGGGTTGTTGCCGACCGTGACGCCCGGCTCGTTGCGCACGAGGTCGCGGACGTCCTGCATGTTCTCGCGGTCGATTTCCTCGGTCGTGATGACCGAGACGGTCGCCGGGACGTCTTCGAGCGGGCGACGGCTGCGCATCGCCGCGGTGGTGACGGCGTCGAGCTGGGTGGGGATTGCTTGCGGAGCAGTCGGGGCCGCCGTCGGGATCTGGACTTGCGCCTGGGTCTGATTCGGGGATGCTGGCGTGAGGGGCTTCGGGTTGATCGGCGAGGGTTGCGGCGTCGTTTGCGCCGAGGCAGGCACGGCAAGCGTGCCGCCGATGGCTGTCGTCGCCATCAGTGCATAGAGAAGCGTACGGATCGTCATAAGCCAGGTCCCCAAAACAGAAAAAGGACGCCTGGCTGGCTTGCTCCCCCAACAGGAGCGGCGGGCTGGGCAGTTTGACCGAGGAGGGATGGCCCCTCGGGGTCTCGTTACTTGGTGAGAATGAGCTTGTTGGAGGCGGTGACGCGCAGGCGGTACGTTTCCGTTCCGTGGCGGATGATCAGCTCCCGCTGACCGCTCATCAGGGCCACGCTTTCCACGACCGCCATCCCCAAGTCTCGCGCGCCCGAAGCCGGTCGTTCCTGCTCGCCTTCTGTCGACTGCACAGGATGCGTGATCTGCGCCATACGCCTCTCATCCCCTTTTGAGTTGCGATTGACTCTCAATTGCATAGACTGTGATTTCTGTCAACGGTCTTCAACAGGCGGAGAAACCATGGAAAGCGCGCAGGATCAGGGGCTTAGCACCGTGCAACGCGACCCGAAGCCGGGCTGCGGCCGTCCCGGCTGTGCCTGTGCGCTGCCCGTCAGCGAACGCTTCGTCCTCTGGGCGCTTCGCCAGTGGCATCAGGATCGCGCACTTCCCGGCGAAGGCTCGATTCTCCATCGCGGTTTCAAGGTTGCCGGCCTCCTGGAGGCGCTGCCCGACTTCGCCATTGCCATGGATGCCTTCCTGTTCGGTGCGCGCCGCGCCATCGAGATCCATGTGCCGACCTGCTCGGGCGTGAGCCGCGACGAGGCGGTGCTCGTCGCGCTGTGCGGCCTCGCGCAGGGCGATTTCGACGGCCCGCTGCTGGCGTCGCTCGACGCGATGATGGTGCCCACGGCGTCGCGCGTGGCGGCCGTGCGGCTCAAGACCTTCGCCACGGCCTTGTCGAGTGCGGGGCTGCGGCTTGCGCCGATGCCCGGCGACGCCGGCGGGAGGCTCAATTGACCGCGCCCATGCCCGACCGTCTCGCGGACCTGCAGCACGCGATGCGGGTGATTGCCGACGCCGTCGAGGGGCTGCCCGAGGAATGCCGCGATCTCGCCGGCAACGCGTTGCTCAACATCGCCGCCGAAGCGGTGACGCAGGACGTAGGCTGCACCGAGGCCGGCCGCATCTTCGCCCGTCTTGCCGACCTGCTGTCGCGTGGCCTGCAGCCGCCGGTCGCCGACGCGATCCCGCTCAGCGGCTTCGATGCGTGACGGCGGCCGGATCGCAGCGCTCTGCGACGAGTACGGCGGCGCGACGTGCCTGGCGAGCGGAGGATCGTCAGATCTCGATGCGACTGCCGAGTTCGACGACGCGGTTGGCGGGCAGGCCGAAGAAGTCGCCGGCGCTGGCGGCAAAACGCGACTGCGTCAGGAAGAGCTTGCGCTGCCAGCGGGGTAGCAGCGGCTTGCTCGATGCCGTGAAGCTGTTGCGGCCAACGAAATAGGAGGTGCGCATCGGATCGAACGGCAGCCCCTTGTCGGCCAGCCGCTCGAGGTCGCGCGGCACTTCGGGCTGCTCCATGAAGCCGTAGCGCAGCACGATACGGTGGACACCCTTGCCGAGATGGGTGATCTGACTGCGATTCTCCGGCGCGACGTACGGGATGTCCGGCACTTCCACGGTAAGCAACGCGACATGCTCGTGCAGCACTTCGTTGTGCTTGAGATTGTGGAGCAGGCAACGCGGCGCATTGCCGGAAAAAGCCGTCAGATAGACCGCCGTGCCCTGAGGGCGATGGAGGCGGCCGGGATTGATGCTGCCGAGCAGGGCTTCCAGCGGCAGCGACTCTTCGCGTTCGCGCTGGGCGACGGCGATCCGTCCCCGGAGCCAGCTCCACATGGCGAGGAACATCGCCGTCGCGATGACCAGCGGCACCCAGCCGCCGTCGAGGAACTTCAGCATGTTGGCCGACAGCAGCGAGGTGTCGATCACGATGAACAGGCCGAATACCGGAATCGAGAACTGCCACGGCCATTTCCAGGCGCGAACAGCCAGGGCGAACACCAGCACGCTGGTCACCAGCATGGTGCCGGTGACGGCGATGCCGTAGGCAGCGGCGAGATTGCTCGACGACTTGAAGGCCAGCACCAGGACGACGATGCCGGCGAGCTGCAGCCAGTTGACGGCGGGCAGGTAGACCTGGCCGAACTCGCTGGCCGAGGTGTGCTCGATATGGATGCGCGGGCTGAGGCCGAGCAGCGAAGCCTGCGTGGCCATCGAGAAAGCGCCGGAGATCGTGGCCTGCGAGGCGATCACCGTTGCGGCCGTCGCCAGGCCGACCAACGGATAGAGCGCCCAGTCCGGCGCCAGCAGGAAGAACGGATTGGCGATCGCGGAGGGATCGGCCAGCAGCAGGGCGCCCTGGCCATAGTAGTTGACCAGCAGCGCCGGCAGCACGAGCGCGAGCCAGGCCATCCGGATCGGCTTGGCGCCGAAATGGCCCATGTCGGCGTAGAGCGCTTCCGCGCCTGTCACCGCAAGGGTGACCGCCCCCAGCGCCAGGAAGGCGACGAAGCCATTCTCGCGCGTGAAGGCCACCGCGTGGTGGGGCGAAAGAGCCGCCAGCACACCGGGATTGTCGACAAGCTGGCGGATGCCGAGGGCGAACAGGACGACAAACCAGAGCAGGGTGATCGGCCCAAACCAGCGACCGACGCCCGCCGTCCCGAAGCGCTGGACGGCGAACAGCCCGCACAGCACACCGAGCGCGATGGGCAACACCAGGGGCTGGAGGGCCGGCGCGGCGACGTTCAAGCCCTCGGCCGCACTCAACACCGAGATGGCGGGCGTGAGCAGGCAATCGCCATAGAAGAGAGCAGCGCCTGCGATGCCGAGCATGAGGTAGATCCGGCGCCGCCGTTCCGGGATGTTGCTCTGACGCGACACCAGGGCCATCAGCGCCAGCACGCCGCCTTCGCCCTTGTTGTCGGCGCGCATCACCACGCCGACATATTTCACCGTGACGATCAGGATCAGCGCCCAGGTGATCAGCGACAGGATGCCCAGTACGTTCTCCGGCGTCGGGTGGATGCCGGTGTACTCGCTGAAGCACTCCTTGACCGTATAGAGCGGGCTGGTGCCGATATCGCCGAAGACGACCCCGAGTGCAGCGAGTGTGAGTGCGGCCGCGCGCTTGTTGCCGGCGGGCTGCCCCGACGAACCATTGGCCGTCATGCTGATCGTCTCTCCCCCACCCGCCGTGCTCCCTGGCCGATGATTGATCCTACGCGTGAATTCCCCGACGCTGCAGCACCGAAATGCGACGATTGGAGGAAACGATGGCCGAGAGCGAAAACTACCGGAAGGGCAGCCAAATCAGGTCCGAGTTGATGGGCGAGAAGTATGCCGCCGAGATGGCCAAATCGGTCTACGACGACCCGATGATGAGGAAGTTCGGCGATTATGCCCGAGAGGCGGTCTTCGGCATGCTGTGGTCCCGGCCCGGCCTCGACCTCAAGACACGGGCGCTGATCTGCGTCATCTCTGATACGGCCCAGGCACGCTGGCCGGAGCTGGCCATCCATCTGCGGATGGCCCGCCGCCAGGGCTGGACCGAGGACGAATTGTCGGAGGCGCTGATGCATCTTTGCGGCTATATCGGCCTCCCGTCGGTGCGCGAGGCCATGCTCACCGCCAAGGAAGTGTTCGAGGAACTGCGCAAGGAAGGCTGAGTGCGATGGTGCTGATGACGACAAGCGACCTGCCGCTCGAACGGATCGCCCGCGGCAAGGTGCGCGATGTCTACGCCGTGGACGGCGACCGGCTGCTGCTGGTCGCGACCGACCGGGTGAGCGCCTACGACGTGGTGATGGCCGAGCCCATCCCGCAGAAGGGCGCCGTGCTGACCCAGGTCAGCGCCTGGTGGTTCCGTCAGCTGGGTGGCCTCGTCAGCCACCACATGATCTCGGCCGACGCCGACGAGATCGTCGCGGCGATGCCGGCGCTCAAGGGCCATCGCGACGAGATCGCCGGCCGCGCCATGCTCTGCAAGCGCGGCACGGTGTTTCCCATCGAATGCGTCGTGCGCGGCTACATCACGGGTTCGGCCTGGCGTGAATATGCCAAGACCGGAACCCTGGCCGGCGAGACGCTGCCGGCAGGCCTGCAGGAAAGCGGCCGGCTCGATCCGCCGATCTTCAGTCCGGCGACCAAGGCCGAGAGCGGCCACGACGAGAACATCACCATTGCGCAGATGAAGAAGGTGCTGGGTGCCGACGTCACCGCCGAGCTCGAACGGCTGACGCGTCTGGTCTACACCAAAGGCCGCGACGTGGCGTTGAAGCAGGGCATCATCATCGCCGACACCAAGTTCGAGTTTGGTCGTACCCAGTCGGGCGAGATCCTGCTGATCGACGAGGTGATGACTCCCGACAGTTCGCGATTCTGGCCGGCCGATGGCTATGCGCCCGGCAGGCCGCAGCCCAGTTTCGACAAGCAGCCGCTGCGCGACTGGCTCGACGTCGAGCGTCACGCCGGCCGCTGGAACGGCGAGGCGCCGGCGCCACGGCTGCCGGCCGAGGTCGTCGAGGCGACCAGCAAGCGCTATCTCGAAGCCTATCGGCGGCTGACCGGCGCCGATCTCGTCGTGTCGTGACGGCCGACAAGGATTGGCGGGCGATCAATCGCGCCAATTGGGACGAGCGGGTCGGCGTCCACCTCAAGGCGCCGGGCTACGACCTGGCGCCCTTGCGCGCCGGTCGCGGCCGGCTGAATGCCATCGAGGAAACCGAGCTCGGCGACGTAAGCGGGCTCGAAGTGCTGCACCTGCAATGCCATTTTGGCGCCGACACGCTTTCGCTCGCCCAGCGCGGCGCCAGGGTGACCGGCCTCGATTTTTCCGAGCCGGCGATTGCTGCGGCACGTGACCTCGCCGACGAGCTGGGCCTGGCGGATCGGGTGCGCTTCGTCTGCGCCGATCTCTACGATGCGCCGCGGGCGGTGGACAGGGCGGAGGCCTTCGACCTCGTCTATGTCACCTGGGGCACGACGTGCTGGCTGCCGGATATCAGGCGCTGGGCCGCGATCGTTGCGCAGTTCCTGAAGCCCGGCGGCCGGCTCTACTATGCCGACGGTCATCCGTCGGCCTATGTGTTCGACAACGAGACGAAGCTGCCGGACGGGATGCCGGGCTATTTCGCGCCGTACTTCCAGCGCGACCCGCTCGTCATGAACGACGGCTTCGACTACGCCGATCCCGATGCCCGGCTGGTGAATGCGACCAACGTGAGCTGGATGCATTCGCTCTCCGGCATCCTTGGCGGCCTCATCGACGCCGGCCTGTCGCTCGACTGGCTGCACGAGCACGCGCAGGTGCCGTGGCAGATGTTCCATATTCTGGTGAAGCGCGACGACGGCGACTGGCACTGGCCAGACAAGCCCTGGCTGCCGCTCGCCGTCTCGCTGCAGGCAAGCCGGCGCTAGGTGCGCTTCGGCAGAGTGAAGCGCGCGTCGCGCAGCTTCTTTTCCAGAACGGGGATGCCCGCCGCATAGTTGCCCTTGGCGCACTCGTCCATCGCCACGCTCGCGGTGACGTCGGGGAAGAGCTGGCCGTTGCCCTGGCCGCTCAGGTAGCGGCGGTAGAGGCTGGACAGGTCGGCGCAGTAGGAAGCGTCGTCGGCGATTGCTGCCGACGGCGCCAGAAACGGGGCGAAGAGGATCGCCGGAAGAAGCAGAAGCTTGCGGGACATGTCGCGGTCCTACGCCGCGGTCACAGGCCCCGCAAGCATCGCTTGCTTCACCTTAGTGCGTGTCGCGGGCAGCCCGCTGGCTGCGCTGCAGGAACTGCTCGCGCACCCACAGGAAGAGGGCGACGAACGGCAGCCAGCCGATCCAGCGCAGACCTTCGATGAAGTATTCGCCCTGGCTGCTGGCCATCAGATAGTCGATCTGCACCTTCCAGACGGTGCCGGCGACTTCGAACGCCAGCATCCAGAGCAGCAGTGCCGGCAGCACGACCACCAGCGGCTTCATATGTGCCGGCAGCCGTTCGCTGTACCAGGGGGCGAGGGAGATCGAGAAGATCAGCACCGCGATCACCAGCTTGGTTGCCGGATGGGTTTCGAACCACGAGGCCAGGAACGGCTCGCGGACGATCATCCCGTAGGCCGTCCAGGCCAGGACCGCGCCGCCCAGCAGGATGACCGACGGATAACGATCCACCAGCTTGATCACCAGCTTGCTGCCCCAGACGATGATCGGCACGCTGATGGCGAGGCCCAGCACGATCAGCAGGATGCTGCCGTGCGCGGCGCCGCCGATCGCCAGGACGTTGTCGACGCCCATGACCGCATCCGCGATCACGATGGTGCGGACCGCGCCCGCGAAGGTCGTGGCCGGCTTGGCGAGGTGGCTCTCCTCATGGCCGCCGCCCTCGGGGGTCAGCAGCTTGCGGGCGATCCAGACGAGCGCCAGGCCGCCGGCGAGCATGAAGCCCGGTACGGCCAGGATGTAGACCACGATGATCGCCATGAAGGCGCGGATGGCGATCGCGCCGAAGGTGCCCCAGAAGATGACCTTGTTCTGGCTCTCCTTGGGCAGGTTGCGCGCGACCAGTCCGATGATGAGGGCGTTATCGCCCGCCAGCACCAGGTCGATCAGAACAATAGCGAGTAGGGCCGACAGGAATGCGGCCGAAAAGAAATCGGTTTCCACGAGAAGTCTCCAACAACGAGTAGGCGTAAATCACCGCCCCCGCGAGGGGCGGCGGCGCTTTCAGTCCGTTGTCAGAACTTGATCGGCACTTTCTCGGCGTCCTGCGGCGGCGCAGACTCGAGCGGCTTGAAGAAGGCGCCGACGACGATGCGCAACACCATGATGCCCGCCGCCAGCGTGCTGCCAGCGAGAAAGAGCTGCAGCAGGTGCCAGTGTCGCATCGCCAGCACCGAGAACTCGCCACTCAGGTCGAACAGGGCATATTCGAAACCCAGTTCGCCAAACAGGGACGGATCGACGGAATCGCCGAAGGCGGACAGGATCATGCACATCACCACCGAGGCGACAAAGAGCTCGCCGCTCGGCGACACGGTCCGGACGGCATTGGCCGCACGGTGCGATCGGTGAATTAGACGCATGATTCCGCCAATTTCCTGTCAGGACGGCTGGAGATCAAGGCTAAAGCGACACGACCGTTCCGAATTGTCGCAGCTCCGAGGTCAGATATTGATACGCCGCAGCCTCAATGCGTTTCCGATCACACTGACTGAACTGAGCGCCATGGCGGCTGCCGCAATGATGGGGGAGAGCAAAATTCCGAACAGCGGATAGAGAATGCCCGCGGCGATCGGAACGCCCGCGGCGTTGTAGACGAAAGCGAAGAACAGGTTCTGGCGGATGTTCGCCATCGTCGCCTCCGACAGCCGCCGGGCGCGGACGATGCCCATCAGGTCGCCCTTGAGCAGCGTGACGCCGGCACTTTCGATGGCGACGTCGGTGCCTGTCCCCATGGCGATGCCGACTTCGGCCGCGGCCAATGCCGGTGCGTCGTTCACCCCGTCCCCAGCCATGGCGACGATTCGGCCCTCGCGGCGCAGCTTCTCGATCACGGCGCTCTTCTGGTCGGGCAGCACTTCGGCCTCGACTTCGGCGATGCCGAGCCGCCGCGCTACGGCCTCCGCGGTGGTGCGGTTGTCGCCGGTCAGCATGACCACGCGCACCTTCTCCGCCGCCAGGGCCCGCAACGCTTCGGGCGTCGTCTCCTTCACCGGATCGGCAATGGCCAGCACGGCAGCGGCCCTGTCGTCGATTCCCAGAAAGATCGCCGTTGCGCCTTCGCCGCGCTGCCGCTCGGCCTCGCGTTCGAGGTCCGCCGTGTCGATACCCTGCTCGCCGAGGAAGCGCGAATTGCCCAGCACGATCCTGTGACCCTCGACCGTACCCAGCGCCCCCTTGCCGGTCGGCGAGTCGAAACCGGACACGGACGGCAGCGAGATATTACGTTCGCGCGCGGCGGCGACGATCGCCAGCGCCAGCGGATGTTCGCTGGCGGTTTCGACGGCTGCCGCAAGACGCAGGGCCTCGTCCTCGGCGATGCCGGTGGCCGGCACGATCGACACCAGCTTGGGCTTGCCTTCGGTCAGGGTGCCGGTCTTGTCGACGACCAGCGTATCGATGCGCTCCATGCGTTCCAGCGCTTCGGCGTTCTTGATCAGCACGCCCGCCTGGGCGCCGCGGCCGACGCCGACCATGATCGACATCGGCGTTGCCAGACCCAGGGCGCAGGGGCAGGCGATGATCAGCACCGTCACTGCCGCGACGAGGCCGAAGGCCAGTTTCGGTTCGGGGCCGAAGACGGCCCACGCGGCGAAGGCCACGAGGGCGATGACGATGACGATGGGAACGAAATAGCCCGAGACCTGGTCGGCCAGGCGCTGGATCGGCGCGCGGCTGCGCTGGGCTTCGGCGACCATCTGCACGATGCGCGACAGCATGGTGTCGCGGCCGACCTTTTCGGCGCGCAGGACGAAGCTGCCTGTCGTGTTCAGCGTGCCCGCGATCACCTTGGCGCCTTGCTCCTTGGTGACCGGCATGGATTCGCCGGTGACCATCGATTCGTCGAGCGACGAGCGGCCCTCGATCACTTCGCCATCGACCGGCACCTTCTCGCCGGGCCGTACGCGCAGGCGGTCGCCGACCGACACGATATCGAGGGCGATTTCCTCGTCCGTGCCGTCGTCCTTCAGCCGGCGCGCCGTCTTGGGCGCAAGATTGAGCAAGGCCTTGATCGCGCCCGACGTCTGTTCGCGGGCCCGCAGTTCGAGCACCTGGCCCAGCAGGACCAGGACGGTGATCACGGCCGCGGCCTCGAAATAGACAGCGACCGTGCCGTCGGCGCCGCGGAAGGCTGGCGGGAAGAGGCCGGGAAGGGCGATGGCCACGACGCTGTAGGCCCAGGCGACGCCGGTGCCCATCGCGATCAGGGTGAACATGTTGAGGTTGCGCGTCTTGAGCGACTGCCAGCCGCGCACGAAGAAAGGCCAGCCGGCCCACAACACGACCGGCGTCGCCAGGGCGAATTGCAGCCAGCTCGAGAGCTTCTGGCCGATCAGCATGTGCAGGCCGGTGAGGTGGCCGCCCATCTCCAGGACCACGACGGGAACGGCGAGTACGAGACCGACCCACAGGCGCCGCGTCATGTCGGTCAGCTCTTCGCTGGGGCCGCCATCGAGCGAGACTTCGGCCGGCTCCAGGGCCATGCCGCAGATCGGGCAGCTTCCGGGGCCGACCTGTCGGATCTCCGGGTGCATGGGGCAGGTGAAGATCGTACCGGGCGCGACCGGAGCCTGTGGCGTCTCGGCCGGCTTCAGGTAGCGCAGCGGCTCCGCCGTGAATTTCCGCAGGCACTTGGGGCTGCAGAAATAGTAGGTCTTGCCGTCGTGCGCCGTCGTGTGTTTGGCCGTGGCAATCTTCACCGTCATGCCGCAGACGGGATCCGTCGCCGTCCTGTCGGCGCCATGGGGATGGTGATGGCCAGGCTGACAGCAATCGTGTTCCATGACTTGCGATCTATACCCTGCGGGGGTATATTTCAAGCCATGGACGAAAAACTCAAGAAGTCGCAGCTGGCGCGGCTCAGCCGCATTGAAGGCCAGGTGCGCGGCGTCGCCCGCATGATCGAGGAAGATCGCTACTGCATCGACGTGATCACGCAGGTCCGCGCCGTGCGTGCCGCCCTCGATAAAGTCGAGCAGGAAACGCTCGGCGACCATCTGCGGCATTGCGTGGCGCATGCCTTTCATGCGGGTTCGACGCGTGAACGGCAGACCAAGATCGACGAGCTGCTGGAAGTCCTCGACAATCGGCGTCGCTGACCTGGATGCAGGCCTATACCCTGCAGGGGTAAGGTGCCTGTCAAGTTCGGCAGTGCGATTGACAAGAGCGGAGACGACGGACATTTTGTACGCCATGCGGCTGGCCAGTCCTCTGAACCTCCTGATGCGAGTTCTGTTCCTCGCGGCGGTCGGATTCGTCGTGGCTGCGGGAACGGCCTCGGCCCATGAAGGCCGCCACGATGGGCGTTCAGCCGGTTCGTCTTACTCCGAGCCGTCGGCCCATCATTCGCACGATCAGCAGAGTGCGACAGAGCACCAGGCTTCGTCCGATGAAGCGGGCAAGATCGATGGCGATGCCGCCCCCTGTCCCAGGGATCAGGCGCCGGATCACGCGTCGAACAACTGCTGCAACATCGCCTGCCATGCCGCCCTCGCGGCCACGCCGGTGGATTCCATCGGGACCCTGCAGGTTCACGGTCCTCGTATCATCGGCCTGACCGATCTGCTCATCGGCCGCTTGAGCGGCCGTACCGAACGACCTCCCAAACTCGGCTGACCTGAGTACGCGCTGAAGGCGCGTGTCTGGTCGTGAGTTTTTGGATTCGTCCGTTCAGACACCCGATCTGCGCGAACTCAGGTGATCTCCACGCCGCATGAGCGGCCGGAGCGCGACTGCCTGTCTGTCGGTCAACCTTGGTTCGGATCGTCTGCTATGAAGTTTCTGCCATCCCTGGCGCTCGCTTTTGGCGTTGCCGCCTGCAATTCGCCGCCTCTGGAGGAGCTGTCGCCGACCGGGCCGACCAGCCCCGAGGCTCCCATCGTCGCCATGCCGGATAAGCCGGTCATGGCTGGAACGGCGCCGCATGCGCCGGTCGGCCTGAAGCCCTGGCGCGAGCTGAACGACGGCGTCGCGCCTGGTGCGGGGCGGACGCCATGACCGTGCTTTCCAAGGTTACGGCCACGGTTCTCGTCGGCCTGCTGGCGGGCGGTTGCGCGAAGTTCACGGCGGATGGCGGCATGTCGCCCGTTGCCGACAATGTGCGCCGCGAGATCGGCAAGGATACTGTCAAACTTTCCTCGGCCGAAGCGACGCAGCGGGCTCGCGAGCGTGTGCAGGCGTTGCTGTCCGAGCCGTTGAGCGAGGATACGGCGGTCCAGATTGCCCTCCTCAACAATCGCGGCTTGCAGGCCGCCTACAACGACCTCGGCATCTCCGAGGCGGAGTACGTCCAGGCGACCCTGCCGCCCAATCCGGCGCTCACCGTATCGCGGGTCTTCGGCCCCAGCGGCTTTGCCGAGGTCGGCTTCCAGCTCGTCGGCAATCTGCTGGCTTTCGCCACGCTGCCGCGCAAGTCCGAGATCGCGAAGCGCGAGTTCGAGGAAGCCCGCTATCGCGCCGTTGCCACGACGTTGAGCCTGTCGGTGGATGCTCGGCGCGCCTATGTGCGGGCGGTGGCGGCCCGCCAGCAGCTCGTGCTGCTCGAACAGGCCCGTCAGACCGCCGACGCCTCGGCCAACATGATGAAGCAGCTGGGCGAGACCGGCGCCGCCAACAAGCTCGATCAGGCGAGGGTCACGACCTTCTATGCCGAACTGAGCGCCCAGGTCGCGCAGGCGCGGCTTGCCGAGAAGCGCGAACGGGAAGCGCTCAATCGCATCATGGGCCTGTGGGGCAGCGATCTCGACTACAAGCTGCCGTCGAGACTGCCGGTCCTGCCGGCCGCGCCCGACAACCTGGCCGACGTCGAGGTCGAGGCCATGCGGCGAAGGGTCGACCTGATCATCCTGCGCTACGAGATCGTGACCCTGGCCAAGTCGGTCGGGTTCGTCGAAGCCACGCGCTACATGTCCTTCCTCGAGCTCGGCCTGGGTTATCGCAACGAACTCGAGACCAACGACGAGGGCAAGCAATCGTCGAAGAACCGCTACGGTCTGGAACTCGGCATCGTCATTCCCGTCTTCGACACCGGCGAGGCGCGGGTCACGACGGCGCGCGAGATCTACATGCGGGCGATCAACCGGCTCACCGAACGGTCGGTGAATGCGCGGTCGGAAGCGCGCCTTGCCTATTCGACCTATCGCGCGACCTACGACATCGCGCGCTACTACCAAACGCGCATCCTGCCTCTGCGCCGGCAAATCTCTTCGGAGGTCCTGCTGCGCTACAACGGCATGCTGGTCGATGTCTTCGAAGTCCTCGTCGAGGAGCGCGACCGCATCTCCGCCAATGTCGCGGCGTTGAACGCGTTGCGCGATTTCCACCTCGCCATCGCCGACCTGCAGGCGGCATTGATCGTCGGCGGAACCGTGCCGCCCTCCGGCGTCATCAACACCACCCCACCCCCCGAAACCCTGCCGCTCGGCCTCTGATCAGGGAGCAGACCATGACTCTTTCAAGACGCGATCTCGTCGGGGCTTCGGGCCTTGCCCTGCTGGGCGCCACCGCAATCAGCGGACGCGCACAGGCGCAGTCGATCCCCGAGGCGCCCCGGGTGACGACCAACACCATGCAGCCGCCGCTCTATCCGACGAGCGGACCGGACTACCAGCCGGTAGTGACCCTGAACGGCTGGACGCTGCCGTGGCGGCAGAACGGCGATTGGAAGGAATTCCATCTCGTCGCCGAGCCGGTGGAGCGCGAGATGGCGCCCGGCATGATCGCCCGGCTGTGGGGCTACAACGGCCAGAGCCCCGGCCCGACCATCGAGGCGGTGGAGGGCGACAAGGTGCGGATCTTCGTCACCAACCACCTGCCCGAGCACACGACCATCCACTGGCACGGCCAGCTCCTGCCCTGTGGCATGGATGGAGTCGGCGGGCTCACGCAGCCGCACATCAAGCCCGGCAAGACCTTCGTCTACGAGTTCGAACTGATGAAGAGCGGGACGTTCATGTACCACCCGCATGCCGACGAGATGGTGCAGATGGCGATGGGCATGATGGGCTTCTTCGTGGTCCATCCGCGCGATCCCAAGCTGCACCGGGTCGACCGCGACTTCGTGTTCCTGCTCTCCGCCTACGACATCGAGCCGGGCAACTATGTCCCGAAGGTCGCAGAGATGACCAACTTCAACATGTGGACCTTCAATACCCGGGTCTTTCCGGGCATCGATCCGCTGGTCGTGGCCAAGGGCGATCGCGTGCGCGTGAGGGTCGGCAACCTCACCATGACCAACCATCCGATCCACATGCATGGCTACGACTTCGAGGTGACGTGCACCGATGGCGGCTGGGTGCGACCGGAGGCACGCTGGCCCGAAGTCACCATCGACATCCCGGTCGGCGGCATGCGGGCCTACGAGTTCGACGCGATCTATCCCGGCGACTGGGCGCTCCATTGCCATAAGTCGCACCATACGATGAACGCGATGGGGCACGACCTGCGGACGTTCATCGGCGTCAACAAGCGCACCTTCGCGCGACAGATGAAGCAGCTCGTGCCGGACTACATGCCGATGGGCAGCGCCGGCATGGCCGACATGGGCGAGATGGAGATGCAGCTCCCCGACAACACCTTGCCCATGATGACGGGTTTCGCGCAGTTCGGCGCCGTCGAGATGGGCGGCATGTTCACCGTGCTGAAGGTCCGCGAGGGGCTGGCGGCCGGCGATTACAAGGATCCCGGCTGGTACCAGCATCCGCCCGGCACGGTCGCCTGGGAATGGAAGGGGCCTGTGCCGGCGACGACGCGGGCGCCCGTTCCGGCGACCGGCGCCGCTCCCGCGGCAAAACCCGGCGAGACACTGCGTGTCGTCAAGCCGAACGGCCACGGCAATCACAAATAATGTTCAGCAAGGAGGCAACGATGAAACTTCTCGCTTTGCTCGCGACCGGAGTCGCGGCGACTGCGCTCTCGACGGCGACCTGGGCCGATCCCGGCCACAGCCATGGCGGCGAGACGGCCTATGGCAAACCCGGCGACCCCAAGAAGCCGGCGCGCATCGTCCAGGTCGTGATGCGCGAGTCCGACGGCAAGATGCTGTTCCAGCCCGACACGCTCACGGTGCGCCGCGGCGAGCAGGTCCGCTTTCAGCTGCGCAACAACGGTGTCCTCGACCACGAGTTCGTGGTCGGCACCGTCGAAGAGAATCTCAAGCACATGAAGGAAATGGAGAAGAACCCCGACATGGAGCACGACGATCCCAACGCGAAGCGTCTGAAACCGAAGGGAACCGGCGAGATCGTCTGGCAGTTCACCAAGGCGGGCAAGTTCGACTTTTCGTGCCTGATCCCCGGCCATCGCGAGGCCGGCATGTTCGGCACCATCACTGTCCAGTAGAGGAGCGTCCGATGATCAGAATGTTCGTATCGGCCATGGTTGCCGTGTTGCTGGCTGCGGGAACGGCTTTCGCCGGGAATCCTTCGGTGAGCGGCGAGGTCGTGAAGGTCGACAAGGCGGCGGCCAAGATCACGCTGAAGCATGCGCCCATCAAGAATCTCGACATGGACGCAATGACCATGGTCTTCCGCGTGGCCGATCCGGCCATGCTCGACAAGGTCAAGGCCGGCGACAAGGTCAAGTTCGAGGCCGACCGCGTGAACGGCGCCATCACCATCACCTCGATGGACAAGAGCAAGTGAGCCGGTCTCTGGCAGCGGTGGCGATGGCCGCCACTGCCTGGGCCGCGGCCGACACGGCAAGCGCGAGCGACCGCGAGCTTCGGGTGGTCCTCGACCGGCTGGGCTGCAGCCCGGCGAGGATCGTGGCGAAGCAAATGTCCGCTGCGGTCACGCTCCACGAGGTGACCTGCCGCGGCTCCGGTCGCGTCGTGCAGGTCGCTTGTCTCGAACAGGAATGCTGGCCGCAGATCGCCCCGCGCGACGACAGGCCGGGCGAAAAGGAAGAAGGCCAGTAACATGCGACGGGTTTGGAAAATATCGGCGGTCGCCGGCATCGCCGCGATTGCAGCGGGGACACTCTATGGCGTCCTCGGGGCGACGGACGGTCTCCGGATCGACCCGACCGACCGGCGCCAGACGGAGACGGGCCGGCGTCTCTACGCCGAAGCCTGCGCCTCCTGCCACGGCGCCAACCTGGAGGGCCAGCCCAACTGGCAGAAGCGGTTGCCCAACGGCCGGCTGCCCGCGCCACCGCACGATGCGTCGGGCCACACCTGGCATCATCCCGACA
>Ga0102832_1001370_pt1 | contig 19505 bp, 22 predicted proteins | sample EBPBio282013_DNA_FD_88942 | JGI IMG/M metagenome (GOLD analysis project Ga0102832, IMG submission 88942) | Wastewater treatment Type I Accumulibacter community from EBPR Bioreactor in Madison, WI, USA - Reactor 2_5/28/2013_ DNA (Illumina Assembly) | ecosystem: Engineered > Bioreactor > EBPR >...
TGCGGATCGGAGCGGCTGGCGACCACGACCGAGGGAAAAAGCAGGGGATCCCTGGGGATCGGCGCGAAGGCCCGTTCCGCCTCGGGAATGTCCTCGCCCTTCTCGACATCGTGCGGGCTGACGAGGAAGGCGCCGGAGACGAGGCCCTTCGGGAACAGCGGCGCGGCATGGACGACGGTCACGACGCCCAGCGAATGGCCGACCAGCACGACGGGCCGCGTGCATGAGGCGACGGCGGTCGCGAGGCTGTCGACCCAGCGCTCCCGGTCCGGGTTCTGCCAGTCGCCGAGATCGACGCGGCGGGCGGTCGGGAGCTTGGCCACCCAGCGCGCCTGCCAATGGTCCTCGCTCGGGTCCGAGAGGCCCGGAACGATCAGGATGTCGGCGTCGGCGGTGCGCATGGGGTCAGTCCGGAAGCACGGGGAGGCCTTCCAGCCGTGCGGCTGAAATCAGAGCCCGGTCGAGTGTTGCGAGCGGCAGCCCGGTCCTCATGGCTGCATCGATGTAGCTGGCGTCGTAGGGGCTGAGCCGGTGACGCCGGGACAGGCGCTCGATCGCTTCGAAGCAATGCGCGGCAGGGAGATCGAGTGTCTGCACCGCCATGAAGGCCAGCGTGTCCAATGCCTGATCGGCTGCGTCCTGCGTGATCGTGGCGCGCTGCACCTTGCGGCGGAAGACATGCATGACCTCAAGCGCCCATATGGGCGGTACGACGAGCCCCGGCAGCATGAGCACCGCGAGATGGGTCGCGGAGAATTCGCCCCGTTCGTCGGGGGACAGAGCGGCTACCGTGATCGAGGCGTCGAGAACGGCGCTCACCGCCGGCCTTCGTCGCGCAATTCCCGAATCTCGTCGAGCGTGAAGGTCACACCTTCGTCCTTGAACCGCTTGCGAACGGCCTCGATCCGCCGGCGCAATTCGTCGGGATCGTGCCGCCGCTGGATCGGCACGATCTGCACGAAGGGTTCGCCACGCTTCGTGACGATGACCTCCTCGCCGGCGGCGGCGCGCTCGGCAAGCGCTGAAAACTGGTTCTTCGCTTCGAGAATGCCGACCTTCACGACATCATGATCCATCTGGCTATCTTGCTGGCCAGACTAACATGAATGTCCCGGTCCGTCACGCCTCCCCGAACACCCGGCGGAAGATCGTGTCCACATGTTTGAGGTGGTAGCCGAGGTCGAACTTCTCCTCGAGCTCGGCCTCGGACAGGGCCTTGCGCACTTCCGGGTCGGCCTTGAGCAGGGTCAGGAAGTCGCCTTCGCCGCGCCAGACCGGCATGGCGTTGCGCTGGACCAGCCGGTAGGAATCCTCGCGGGAGACGCCCTTCTGGGTCAGCGCCAGCAGCACGCGCTGCGAATGGACGAGGCCGCCGAGCCGGTCGAGGTTCTTCTGCATGTTGGCGGGATAGACCAGCAGCTTGTCGATGACGCCGGTCAGGCGGACGAGGGCGAAGTCGAGGGTGACGGTCGCATCCGGGCCGATCATGCGCTCGACCGAGGAGTGCGAGATGTCGCGCTCGTGCCAGAGGGCGACGTTCTCCATGGCCGGCAGCGCCATGCCGCGCACAAGGCGGGCAAGGCCCGTGAGGTTCTCGGTCAGCACCGGGTTGCGCTTGTGCGGCATGGCCGAGGAGCCCTTCTGGCCCTCGGAGAAATACTCCTCGGCTTCCAGAACCTCGGTGCGCTGGAGATGGCGGATCTCGGTCGCCAGCCGCTCGACGCTGGAGGCGACGACGCCGAGCGTCGCGAAGAACATGGCGTGGCGGTCGCGCGGGATGACCTGCGTCGAGACCGGCTCGACCTTCAGGCCCATGGCCTTGGCGACATGTTCCTCAACGCGGGGGTCGATCTGCGCGAAGGTGCCGACAGCACCGGAAATGGCGCAGGTGCGAATTTCCTCGCGGGCCGCCTGAAGGCGGGCGAGGCAGCGGTCGAACTCGGCATGGGCCTGCGCCAGCTTGATGCCGAAGGTGGTCGGCTCGGCGTGGATGCCGTGGGAGCGGCCGATGGTCGGGGTCAGCCTGTGCTCGAAGGCGCGGCGCTTGAGGGCGGCGAGCAGCGCCTTGACGTCGGCGATCAGCAGGTCGGAGGCGCGGACGAGCTGGACGTTGAGGCAGGTGTCGAGCACGTCCGACGAGGTCATGCCCTGGTGCACGAAGCGCGACTCCGGCCCGATGAACTCGCCCAGCCAGGTCAGGAAGGCGATGACGTCGTGCTTGGTCACGCGCTCGATGGCATCGATCTTCTCGACGTTGCCGGCCGGGTCGGCCTTGAGCGCGGCCATCGCCTTGGCGCCGCCGTCCCAGATCGCCTTGGCGGCCTCGCGCGGCACGATGCCCAGTTCGGCCATCGCGTCGCAGGCGTGCGCCTCGATCTCGAACCAGATGCGGAAGCGGTTCTCGGGGGCCCAGATCGCCGCCATCTGCGGCCGTGTGTAGCGCGGAAGCATGGCGGGCTTTTAGACCCGAAGGCCGGGCGGCGCCATGTTAGAAGTGTCCTATGACCCGGACCCTGCAGCCCCTGGCCGAGTGCCCCCGCGACGTGCTGGCGGGCGTGGTGGGCGTGCTCACCGACATCGACGAGACCGTGTCGACCCGCTCGCGGCTGACCGCCGAGGCCTACGCGGCGCTGGAGGGGCTACGCGCCGCCGGGCTGAAGGTCGTGCCGGTGACCGGCCGCCCGGCCGGCTGGTGCGACCTGATCGCGCGATTCTGGCCGGTCGACGCGGTGGTGGGCGAGAACGGCGCCTTCTGGATGTGGCACGACGCGGCGACCGGCCGCCTGCGCACCCGCTACGTCCAGGACGAGGCGACCCGGGCCGAGGGCCAGCGCCGCCTGCAGGCGGTGCGCGCGCAGGTCCTGGCCGAGGTGCCGGGCGCCGGCATCGCCTCCGACCAGCCCTACCGCGCCGCCGACCTCGCGGTCGACTTCTGCGAGGACGTGGCCCCGCTGCCGCACGACGCCGTGCGGCGCATCGTCGGGATCTTCGAGGCGCACGGCGCCCACGCCAAGGTGAGCTCGATCCACGTCAACGGCTGGTTCGGCGACTACGACAAGCTCAGCACGACGCGCCTGATGATGGCCGAGCTGTTCGGCGTCGACCTCGCCGCCGAGCGCGCGCGCTGGGTGTTCGCGGGCGATTCGCCCAACGATGCGCCGATGTTCGGGTTCTTTCCCAATGCCGTGGGCGTCGCCAACGTGCGCGACTTCGCCGACGACATGGACCACCTGCCACGCTGGATCGCCACCGCGCGCTCGGGCGCGGGCTTCGTCGAACTGGCACGGGCGCTGATCGCTGCGCGGCGCGGCGGGCGATGACGCTGCCGCGCCCCGTCGCCGCCGTCGTGTTCGACATGGACGGCCTGCTGTTCGACACCGAGACGCTGTACGGCGAGGCGATCCTGGCGGCCGCGCGGGAACTGGGCTGCGCCATGAGCCACGACGTGTTCCTGCAGCTGGTCGGCCGCTCGCGCGAGCTGAACTACGCCTTCCTGCGCGACCGCTATGGCGCGGACTACCCGCTGGACGACCTGGTCGTAGCGTGGGGCCGGCACTTCCGCCGCCTGGCCGAGCCCGGCCTGCCGCTGAAGCCAGGCGCCGCCGAACTGCTCGATCGCCTCGACGCGCTCGGCCTGCCGCGCGCCATCGCCACCTCGTCGTCGCATCCCACGGTCGCCGCCAACCTCGCGCGGCACGATCTCGGCGCGCGCTTCCACGCCATCGTGGCGCACGGCGACTATGCCAATGGCAAGCCGGCGCCCGACCCGTTCCTGGCGGCGGCAAGCAGGCTCGGCGTCGCGCCGGCTGATTGCCTTGCGCTGGAGGACTCGCACAACGGCGTCCGCTCGGCGGCGGCGGCCGGCATGATGACGGTCATGGTCCCCGACCTGGTGGCCGCCACCGACGAGATGGCCGGCCTGTGCGCCGCCATCGTCGACGACCTGCACGCGGTCTGTCGCCTGGTGGAGCCGCCCGAATGAACCGGCCAGTCGATGCACCGAAGAAGATCGAGTCGATCCTTTTCGTCGGCAACAGCTACCTGGCCTTCAACAACGGGATTGGCTGGCACGTCTCGCGGCTACTTGCGGAGGGACGCCCGGCCTATCGGTTGCGAAGCACATCCGTATCGATCACCGGTGGCGGCCTCGATTGGCATGACCTGGCGTCGTACTTCAGGCCCGACGCGGTCGGGAGCTATCGCTACGACGAGCACAACAATGTCGTGATCCAGTCGCCGACCAGGCTGTTCGATGTCGTGGTCATGCTCGATGGCAGCCAGGGGCCGGTCCATCCGGCCCTGAAGGATCGGTTTGCGGAAGCGGCGCGGCGATTCAGCGCCATCACTCGGCGCCACGGCGCGGAGCCGGTGTTCCTGGCGACGTGGGCCTACCACGATCGGCCGGAAATGACGGCCCAGCTCGCCGAGGCCTACGAGGCGGCTGGCCGTGAAAGCGATGCCGCCGTCATCCCGGTGGGGCGAGCCTTCGAGAGGGTTCGCGCAGAGCGTCCCGATATCGCTCTGCACATGGCCGACAAGAGTCATCCGACACTCGCCGGGACATATCTCGCGGCCTGCATGGTGCTGGCCGTCCTATTCCCGGGACAGGAGCAATCGGGCTGGACCTCGGAACTCGACGCGGCGACGGCGGATTACCTGCAGTCCGTGGCGGGCAAGCTCGTTCAGCGCACCGGCGAGACGAGGATCGAGCCGTAGTGGGTCTTGCTGTCGGCCTGGCTCCACACGCCCATCGGGCCGGGCTGGGGCAGGGACCGGTCGGTCGCGCTGAACAGGTTCTGGCCGTCGAGCCAGACCTCGAAGCGGTCGTTGGCCGCGACGACCCGCAGCGAGTGCCACTTGTCGAGCGCGATCGGCACTTCCTTGGATCCCAGCTGGCTGCGCTTGCCCTTTTCCACCCGGTAGAAGCGCACCGAGTTGTCCTGCGCGTTGGCCCGCACGACGTAGTAGTCGCTGGCGCTCTGGACGCGGAACGCGAAGCCGCCGACCTGCGCCCGGGTGCCGCCCAGCGGCTTGAAGCGCAGCGTCGCGTCGAAGTCGCGCGTCCCCGCCAGCTCGTTGACGCAGAACGGGAAGCGCAGGTCGGCGGGATCGCCGGCCGTCTCGGTGAGCACCCAGCCGCTCGGCCCGTCCGGGTCGGCGACCGCTTCCCAGGTCGACGGCCGACCGACGCCGGTCATGCCCTGCGTGCAGGCGATGCGGCCGTCCGGCGTGGTCAGCGGCACCATCAGCTGGGCGGAGGCCGGCGCGCTCGCGAGCAGCGCGGCGAGAACAAGGAAGGGAAGGCGCATGCGAGGATCCTGTGAACGCGCGTCGTGCTTGACCGTGGAAGTCGGACGGAGGAGTTTACGCGCCGACCAGACTACGTGGAACTTCGAGGGGGGAAATCAATGCGTCTTTGCACCATCGTGAGCGGCGGCAAGCCGGTTGTCGGCGTCAAGACGGCCGACGGATCGAAGATCGTCGACCTCAGCAAGCAGATGCCGCGCGGCCCCAAGAGCGTGGTCGAGATCCTGGCCGGCGGGCCGAAGCTGCAGGCCGCGGTTGCCAAGGCCTGCGCCAAGCCGAAGGCCGGCGCCACCGTCGCGGCCAAGTCGGCCAAGTACCTGCCGCCGATCCCCAACCCGGGCAAGATCCTCTGCATCGGCCTCAACTACCGCAAGCACGCCGAGGAGACGAACAACCCGATCCCGGCCTACCCGGTGGTGTTCACCCGCTTCAACAACACGCTGCTGCCGCACAACGGCAAGATGCCGATGCCGAGCCACAGCAAGCAGCTCGACTGGGAAGCCGAGCTGACCATCGTGATCGGCAAGAAGTGCCGCAACGTGCCGAAGAACAAGGCGCTGGGCGTGATCGCCGGTTATGCCTGCTTCAACGACGGCTCGGTGCGCGACTGGCAGTTCAAGGGCAGCCAGTGGACGCTGGGCAAGAACTTCGACGGCACCGGCGCCTTCGGCCCCGACGTCGTGACCGCCGACGAACTGCCGCCGGGCGCCTCGCCGCTGCGCATCATGACCCGCGTCAACGGCAAGGTTCAGCAGGACAGCAACACCGACGACCTGATCTTCGACGTGCCGACCCTGGTGCACGAGCTGACCAAGGTCATGACGCTCGAGCCGGGCGACATCATCATCACCGGCACGCCGTCGGGCGTCGCCGCCGGCCGCAAGCCGCCGAACTGGCTGAAGGTCGGCGACACGGTCGAGATCGAGATCGAGAAGATCGGCGTGCTGCGCCACTCGGTCGTCAAGGGCGCCTGAGGCCCGAGCCTTCGCCGGGGCCCCGCGCCCCGGCGGATCGCGCGCCCGCCGGGACGATGACGACGGACAATTGCCTGCTGGTGGTGTCGTTCCGGCTCGACGTCGAGCACGAGCCGGCCCTGTCCGCGTTCCTGCACCACGAGCACCTGCCGGCCGTCATGGCCGCGGTGCCGGGCATCCGGACGGCCTGGCGGTACCAGGAACACCACGTCACCGGCTCGCTGAAGTACTACCGCAAGCACTTCCTGACGCTGCTCGAGCTGGCCTCCGCCGCCGACGCGCCGGCCGCGCAGGCGGCGATCGCGGCCGATGCCGGCTGGCGGCGCTGGTGCGGCTCTGGCGCGGTCCACGATCTCGACCCGCCCTGCCTCTACCGGCCGCGCTGGTCCCACCCGCGCCGCGCGCTGGACGGGCCGTTCGGCAGCCGGCCGTTCTTCATGGTCAGCGTCGAGCTCGATCCGGCGCGGGCCGAGCCGTTCCACGACTGGTACGAGCAGGACTACCTGCCGAAGAACGTGGCCGACGTGCCGTCGTGGACGGCCTGCCGCCGCTACAGCAGCGACGGCCGCGCGCCGCAGCGCCACCTCGCGATCTACGAATCGGCCGACCTCGCCGCGCTCGACGCCAGCCTCGACATGATGCGGGCGCCGTTCCGGCTCGACGAGAACATGGCGTGGAAGCGCTGGGACACCGGCGACCGCCCGGCCATCACCTGGGAAGACGCCGCGACCTACCGGCCGATCTACCGCCGGCCCTGAGCCGGCTTCAGCCGCGCAACGGCAGGGCGGCGAGACCGCCCATCATCAGGCGCGTCGCGAATTCGGCGGCGCCCGCGGGGTCGACCGGGTCGCGCGCCACCATCACCACCGAGACCTCGAACGCGATCCCGGCCATCGACGCGCCCAGCAGGCCGACATCGACGTTGGGCAGCACGCCGGCCGCTATGGCGTTGCGGATGTCGTCGTTCAGCGCGCGGGCCAGCGCCCGGACGTCCGGCTTGTCGAGCAGGGTGCGGATGGCGGTGAAGTTGCGCCGCGCCATCGCCAGCAACTCGGCATCCTCGGCGATGAAGTCGAAGTAGACGGCGTAGTGCCGCCGCATGAATTCCTCGGTGGTCGTCGCCCTGGCGCGACCGGCATTGTGGCGGCGCAGGATCTCGCCGGTCAGCTCGCCGACGACCGCCTCGAAGATCTCGTCCTTGTCCTTGAAGTAGTTGTAGAAGGTGCCCGACGCGAGGTCGGTGCGGCGCACGATGTCGCGCACGCTGGCGGCGCCGTAGCCCATCTCGGCGAACACGGCGCGCGCCGCCTTGACCAGCGCGGTCCGGTTCTCGGCCTTGTTCTGCTCCCGCCGGCTCGAGCGCGCACGGGGCATTGCGACGACCTGTTCGTTCATCTTCTCGATCCGCTCACCGCCCCAGCTGGGCCAGTTCGTGCCGCAGCCCGGCCACCATGTCGTCCATCGCGCGGGCCGCCGAGTGGATGGTGCCGCGAAAGCCGACGAAGGCATGGGTGAGCGACTCGAACTCGCGATGAATGGTCTTGGCGCCCGCCGCCGTCAAGCGATCGGCATAGGCCTTGCCCTCGTCGCGCAGCGGGTCGAAGCCCGCGGTGTAGACCAGGGCCGGCGGCAGGCCCGCCAGGTCGGTTGCCCGGAGCGGAGAGGCCAGCGGGTCGGCGACCTCGGCGAGGTCGTTGAGGTAGTGGCCGCGGAACCACTCCATGGCCGCCCGGGTCAGCAGGAACCCGGCGCCGCAGCTGCGGTAGGAGGCGGTCTCGAAGCCGAGGTCGGTCACCGGGTAGATCAGCCACTGCAGGCAGGCGCGGCGCTCGTCCTCGCGCAGGCGCAGCGCCGCCGCGGCCGCGAGGTTGCCGCCCGAGGAGTCGCCGGCGATCACCAGCCGGGCCGGGTCGATCCCGAGGTCGGTGGCGTCGCGCGCCAGCCAGCGGAAGGCAGCGATGCTGTCCTCGAGGCCGGCCGAGAAGCGATGTTCGGGGGCCAGCCGGTAGTCGGGCACGACGACGACGCAGCCCGATCGGGCGCAGAAGTAGCGCGAGACGAGGTCGTAACCCTCGAGGCTGCCCATCACCCAGCCGCCGCCATGGAGGTAGAGGATGGCCGGGAGCAGGCGGGCCACCGCGCCGGCCGGCCGGTAGACGCGGACCCGCATCCGGCCGCCCGGTCCGTCGATCGTGCGGTCGACGATCTCGCCGATCGGCGCCGGCCGCCCGCCCATCTCGAGCATGAAGGCGTCGTAGTTGGCGCGGGCCTCGAGCACCGAGGTCCGCTCGACCGGCGGTTGGCCGCTGCGGCCGAGAACCTCGATCAGCCATTGCGCCCGGACATCGAGGGTGCGGCCGTCGACGTTGACCGGCGCGCCGGCCAGCAGGTTGACCCAGGCGATCGGCAGGCGCACCGCGAGGTTGGCGGCCTTGCCCTGCAACTCGCGCGCAATCTCCCGGAACGGCATGCTCGTTCCTACCATTCCGCCCCGCCGTTGTGGAGCCTCGGCCTGCCCGATAGGCTGGCCGGAGAGATGGCGGACACGACCCTTCCCGGCTATGCCGACGCGCTGCGCCGCGAGACCATGCGCAGCGAGATCCAGCGGGTCCAGGTGCTGGCCGTCCTGCTGGCCCTGCTGCTGGCCCTGACCAGCTTCGCGCTGAACGTCATGCCGGACCTGCTGGCCCGGCGCTTCGAGGGCGGCTTCCCGGGCTGGATGCCGCTGGTCGGCATCGGGCCGTTCGTCGTCTACGAGATCGTGGTGCTGGTCGTGCTGCGCCGGCGGGCCGCCAGGGACCGCGACTTCCCGCGCTATGCCCGCTTCGTCAACGCCTTCATCGAGACCACCCTGCCCAGCGTGGTGATCTTCTCGCTGTCGCACTACATGGAGCCGACCGCGGTCTTCGCCTTCTGGCCGCCGATGCTCTACTTCCTGTTCATCCTGCTGTCGACGCTGCGGCTCGATTTCGGGCTGTCGCTGTGGACCGGCGCGGTGGCGGCGGTGCAGCAGGCGTTGCTGGCGATGTGGTTCATCCCGCTGCAGCTCTACGGCGCCAATCCCGAGCATGCCCTGATGTTCCACCTCAGCCGCAGCGTCGTGCTCCTGCTGGGCGGCGGCGTGGCCGGCCTGGTGGCCCGCCAGCTGCGCCGCCAGTTCGAGCAGTCGGTCGTCGCCCTGGCCGCGCGCGACCACGTCACCAACCTGTTCGGCCAGCACGTCTCGCCGGCGGTGGTCGACCGGCTGCTGGCGACCCGGCGCGACCCGCCGAGCGAGACGCGCGAGGTCTGCGTGCTGTTCCTCGACATCCGCGGCTTCACCGCCATGGCGCGGGTGCGGCCGGCCGGCGAGACGGTCGAACTGCTGAACGACTTCTTCGCCGAGATGATCGACATCGTCGATCGCCACAACGGCATCATCAACAAGTTCCTGGGCGACGGCTTCCTCGCCCTGTTCGGCGCGCCGATCGCCGACCCGCAGGCGGCGACCAACGCCGTGTCGGCCGGCCTCGCGATGCTGGCCGCGGTCGAGCGCTGGAACGCGGCGCGGCCGCACGAGGCCTTGCGCGTCGGCATCGGCATCCATCTCGGCGAGGCGGTGACCGGCACGGTCGGCTCGCCGCGCCGCAAGGAGTACACGGTGATCGGCGACACCGTGAACCTGGCGGCGCGTCTCGAGCAGCTGACCAAGGAAACCGGCGCCCAGCTGCTGGTCTCCGAGCCGGTGTACCGGGCGACCGCCGGCGCCGGCGGCGCGACCGACCTCGGGCCGCTGGCGGTCCGCGGCTACGACGAGGGTGTGCGGGTATGGAAAGTGGTCTGAACTGGTACTTCGCCTACGGCTCCAACATGGACGCCGAGCGGCTGTTCACCGTCCGGCTCGCGCCGAAGAAGGTGCCGCCCGGGCCGCGCATCGCCGGCCGGCTCGACAACTGGCTGCTGACCTTCGACAAGCGGGCGCGCGAACCGGTGGGCGCCGGCGCCGGCAACATCGTGCCGCGCGACGGGGCAGTGGTGCACGGCACGCTCAACCTGCTGCCGCCCAAGGGCTTCGAGGTGCTCGACCATTTCGAGGGGGTGAAGGCGGGCCACTACGAGCGGCGCACGCTGAAGGTGCGGCGCGGCGACGACGGCACGCTGGTCGACGCGATCGTCTACGTGGCGCTGAAGACCGCGCCGGGGCTGCGGCCGACCCGCGACTACCTCGGCCACCTCATCGCGGGGCAGGATCTCCTGCCCCCGGACTACGTGCGCTGGCTGCGCGCCACGCCGACGGTCGACTAGACGCTCAGGCGACGGGGCGATCAGGCCGGCTGCTTGGTGCGGGCGGCGAGATCGTCGCGCGAGATCGGGGTGCTGCCCGACTGCTTGATCTCCGGCACGTCGGCCTCGTTCCAGAAGTTCAGCTCGATCATCACGCCGTCGGGGTCGTGCACGAAGACCTGCTGCAGCGGCCGCGCCGGGACCTTGCGGACCTCGAACGGCATGCCGTCCTTCTTCAGCGTGTCGATGCAGCCGCGGATGTCGTCGCAATTGATGGCGACGTGGTCGATCGCGCCGCTGCCGTGCTCCTTGCGCGTCGTCTCCGACACGATGTGCAGGATCGGCTTGTCGCCGGCGTACATCCAGGCGCCCGGGAAGCCGAACGGCGGTCGGTCGCCGTTCCGGAGGCCGACGTACTTTTCGTAGAAGCGGACCGTCTTCTCGAGGTCCTTGCAGTAGATGTTCCAGTGATCCAGCGACAGGGCAGGCATGGTTTCCTCCTGGGTTCCCGGGGCGGCAGTCTACACGGGCCCCGGCGCGGGCCGCTAGGTCGCGGGCTCGGCCCGGTTCCGCACCGCGTTGAAGACGGTGCCGGGCACCGCGGCCCGGGGATCGGCCAGAGCCGCGGCGATGGCCGCGTCCCGGCCCTCCGGCGCGTGGGACAGGCCCGCGAGGCGGTCGAGGTAGGGCAGGTCGAGTTGGGCGTCGTCCGCCGTCATCGCGCCCCAGACGTCCCATGGCAGCATCTCGTGGCCGGCCAGCGCCGCGACGTCGCGGATCACGTTGGAGGCCACGAACCACAGCCCGGCCATGGTGTGGATGCCGAAGGCGGCCGGGTCGGCGCGGCCCTCGCGGCAGGCCTGCCAGGCGTCGCCCGCCACGACGAAGCGGTCGCGCGGCACGTCGAGCGGATCGAACGCGATGCCGAACAGGCGGCGCTGGTGGTCGTCGAGCTGGGCATCGACCAGCGTCCAGCGCTGCCGCTCGGTGTCCCGGACCTCGGTCACCCAGTGATCGACGAACTTGCCGGGCGCGAAGTAGGTGGCGAAGCCGCAGCGCGCGCGGGCGACGTGGCCGTGGTGGCGCAGCATCGCGACGTGCAGCAGGGTGAAGTGCCGGCAGACGGCGGCGGTGCGACCGGCCGGCGGGCGGGCGCGGTCGAGTGGCGCCGGGGCGGCGGACCGGATCGCCGCCAGCATGTCCTCGACCCGCCGCAGGTGGACGGTCTCGCGCTGCGCGTCGGACAGCGCGACGCCGTAGCTCGGCGCCACGTGCTCGTGGATCAGCAGGCCCTGCACGACACCGGCCAGCGCGCCGACGTCCGGTGGCAGGCCGTCGAGCGCCGCCGCCTGCGCGCCCGGCGCCGCCATGCCGCCCCCGGTCACTTCAGCTTGCCGATCAGGGCGACGGCGGCGGCGGGATTGCGCACCTTGGCGCCCGAAATGAAGTAGACAAAGGCGTCACCATTCTTCGCCCAGGCCTTGGCCTTGGTCGCCCAGCCGTCGAGGTCGGCGGGCTTGTAGCCGGTCTTCGCCTTCTCCTGCGTCTGCATCAGCCGGGCATAGGTGAAGTCCGCGGTCGTCTCCTCGATCTCGGGGAAGGTCTCGTCGTGGGCACGGACAATGGCCACGCCGTACTTTCGCACGAGGTCGTAGAAGCGCGGATCCTTGAAGCTGTCGTGGCGGACCTCGACGGCATGGCGCAGCGGCAGCTTGCCGGCCTCGCGCGGCAGGAGCTTCAGGAAGCCCTCGAAGTCTTCCGGGTCGAACGCCTTGGTCGCCATGAACTGCCAGTTCACCGGGCCGAGCCGGTCCTTCAGCTCGACGATGCCCTGGGCGAAGAACCTGGCGATCGACTCGCCCGCGCCCGACAGCACGCGGCGGTTGGTGCAGAAGCGCGAGGCCTTGACCGAGAAGACGAAGCCGTCCGGCGTCTCGTCGCGCCACTTCGCCCAGCTGGCCGGCTTGAAGCTCGAGTAGTAGGTGCCGTTGATCTCGATCGAGGTGAGCTGTCGGCTGGCGTATTCCAGTTCGCGCTTCTGGGTCAGTCCCTCGGGATAGAACACGCCGCGCCACGGCTCGAAGGTCCAGCCGCCGATGCCGACGTAGATCCTGCCCGCCATCCCGGTCTCCTCGTATCCCCGCAAGGTCACACGGCGCCCGCCGCCCGGTCGGCACCATGCCACCATGCTCACCGTCGACAAAGCCTTGCCACAGCCGGCGGTCGCCACGCCGTCGGCTAGAGAAGCCCGAGGCTCCGGAAGCTGGCGTGGCCCTTGCGGCCGATCACCAGGTGGTCGTGGATGGCGATGCCCAGCACCGCCGCGGCGGCCTTGACCTCGCGGGTCATCTCGATGTCCTCGCGCGACGGCTTGGGATCGCCCGACGGGTGGTTGTGCACGAGGATCAGCGCCGCGGCGTTGTGGGCCAGCGCCCGCTTCACGACCTCGCGCGGGTAGACCGGGGTGTGGTCGATCGTGCCGCGCTGCTGCAGCTCGTCGGCGATCAGCACGTTCTTGCGGTCGAGGAACAGGATGCGGAACTGCTCGGTCTTCTCGTGCGCCAGCGCGGTGTGGCAGTAGTCGATCAGCTGCTGCCAGTTGGTCAGCACCGGCATGTCCTTGACCTTGCGCTCGGCCAGCCGCCGCCCGGTCTCGCGGATCGCCCGGAACAGGACCAGCGCGGCGGCGTCGACCTCGAACTCGCCGAGTTGCGCGGGGTCGGCAGCCAGGATGTCGCCCAGCGTGCCGAAGCGGTCGAGCAGGCGACCGGCCAGCGCCGCGGTGTCGAGCCGGTCGACCGCGTGGAACAGCACGAGTTCCAGCAGCTCCTCGTCGCCCAGCAGTTCGAGCCCGCCACGCAGCGCGCGGTCACGCCGGTGCTGGCGGTAGATCCAGTCGCGGCAGCCGGCCAGCGGCGCCGCCGCTTCGGCAAGGCAGGAGGGCATGTCGGGCGACCGTCTCACCTTTCGGAGACGGCGGTCCGGGGCGCCGCGTTACAGGCCCCCTGCCATGCCTTAGGCGGCGTAGGGCGGCTTGGTCAGGTTCTTCGGCGACAGCGTGAAGATCTCGACGCCGGTCTCGGTGATGCCCAGCGAGTGCTCGAACTGGGCCGACAGCTGCTTGTCGCGGGTGATCGCGGTCCAGCCGTCGTCCAGCACCTTCACCTTCCAGGTGCCGGCATTCACCATCGGCTCGATGGTGAAGAACATGCCGGGCCGCAGCTCGGGCCCGGTGCCCGGCTTGCCGTAGTGCAGGATGTTCGGCGCGTCGTGGAAGATCTGGCCGAGCCCGTGGCCCGAGAAGTCGCGCACCACCGAGAAGCGCTGCGCCTCGACGTAGCTCTGGATGGCATGGCCGATGTCGCCGACGTGGCCGCCGGGGCGGGCGGCGGCGATGCCGCGCATCAGCGCCTCGTAGGTCACGTCGCACAGCCGGCGGGCCTTCACCGAGACGTCGCCGGCGAAGTACATGCGGCTCGAATCGCCGTACCAGCCGTCGAGGATCACGGTGACGTCGATGTTGACGATGTCGCCGTTCTTCAGCTGCTCGCCCGACGGGATGCCGTGGCAGACGACGTGGTTGATCGAGGTGCAGATCGACTTCGGGAAGCCGCGGTAGCCGAGCGGCGCCGAGATCGCGCCGTGGGAGACCGTGTACTCGTGGCAGAGGTCGTTCAGCCGGTCGGTGGTGACGCCGGGGACGACGAAGGGCGTGATGTAGTCGAGCGTCTCGGCGGCCAGCCGGCCGGCCTTGCGCATGCCCTCGAATGCCTCGGGGCCGTGCAACTTGATCGTGCGCTCGTCGCGCCGCCAGTAGTCGTCGCTGTCGTCGATGGAATCGCGGGGGCCGTTCATGGGCGCCTATTTGGCACGCGATCCCGACGACAACAAGACGCGGTGCTTGGCCCGGCGGCGGCCCTCCGCTAGTCTCTTGAAAGACAAGGAAAAACGAGCGTCCAGCATGTCCGAGCCGGGAAAAGTCGTCACCGCCTGCATCGTGGTCATCGGCAACGAGATCCTGAGCGGCCGGACCAGGGATTCGAACATCCAGTTCCTCGCCACCGAGCTCGGCAAGCTCGGCGTCCAGGTGCGCGAATGCCGGGTCATCCCCGATATCGAGGCGACCATCGTGGCGACCATCAACGAGGTCCGGGCGAAGTTCGACTACGTCTTCACTACCGGCGGCATCGGCCCGACCCACGACGACATCACCGCGGACTGCATCGCCAAGGCGTTCGGCGTGGGCATTTCGGAGCACCCCGAGGCGGTCGAGCGCATGACCCGTCATTACGGCGACCCGGCCCTGTTCACCCCGGCCCGCCGCCGCATGGCGCGGGTGCCGCACGGCGGCGTGCTGGTCGACAACCCGGTGTCGGTGGCGCCCGGCTTCCAGGTCGAGAACGTGTTCACCTTCGCCGGCATCCCCAAGGTCGCCGAGGCGATGTTCCAGTCGATGAAGCACCGGCTGGTCGGTGGCGACCCGGTGCTTTCGCGCACCGTGCGCACCAACCTGCCCGAGGGCATCATCGCCGAGCCGCTGGGCGCCCTGCAGAAGCGCTTCGAGGATCTCGACATCGGCAGCTACCCCGCCTTCCGCGACGGCAAGCCCAGCGTCTCGCTGGTGCTGCGCGGCACGAATGATGCACGGCTGGCCGCGGCCGCGGTCGAGCTGATCGCGACCATTCGCGGCATGAAGGGCGAGGCGGAGGAGTTTGCCCAGTAGGTTAGCCAAGGCGAAGGCGGTCGGCGGGCCGTGGCTGGTCCTGGTCGCGCTGTCGGCCGGGCTCGCGGCCTTCCTGCTCTGGATCCATGCCCCGGCGGCGCTGATGCTGGGGCCGCTGGTCGCCGGCATCGTCGTCGCCTCGAACGGCGCCAAGGTGCGCTTTCCGCTGCCGCCGTTCGTGCTGGCGCAGGGCGTGGTCGGTTGCCTGGTCGCCAAGATGGTGCCGCTGTCGATCGTCGACGACGTGATGGCGCATGCCGGGCTGTTCTCGGCCGGCGTCGTGCTGGTGATCGCCGCGTCGTCGCTGATGGGCTGGCTGATGTGCCGGCTGGACGTGCTGCCGGGCACGACCGGCCTGTGGGGCTCGAGCGCCGGCGCCGCCTCGGTGATGACCATCATGGCCGAGCACTACGGCGCCGACCCGCGGCTGGTCGCCTTCATGCAGTACCTGCGGGTGGTGATGGTGGCGGTGATCGCCGCGCTGGTCGCCCGCCTGTTCGGTCTCGACCCGGCGCAGGCGACCCGCGACATCGCCTGGTTCCCGCCGGTTCACTGGGGGCCGCTCGTGCAGACGCTGGCGCTGGCCGCCGCCGGCCCGCTGATCGCCCGCCGTTTCAAGGTCCCGGCCGGCGCGTTCATGCTGCCGCTGGTCTCGGGCATCGTGCTCGTCCACTTCGGGCTGATGACCATCGAGCTGCCGCCGTGGCTGCTGGCGGCCAGCTACGCCTTCGTCGGCTGGAACATCGGCCTGCGCTTCTCGCGCCCCCTGCTGCTGCACGCGGCGCGCACCCTGCCGGTGGTCATGGCCGCGACGCTGGCGCTGATCGCGCTGTGCGGCGCGGTCGGCGCGCTGATGGTGTGGGGCGCCGGCGTCGACCCGCTGACCGCCTACCTCGCGACCAGCCCGGGCGGCTCGGACTCGATCGCCATCATCGCCGCCTCGACCAACGTCGACATCTCGTTCGTGATGGCGATGCAGACGGTGCGCATGCTGGCGGTCATCTTCATCGCGCCGTTGTTGACCAAGTTCCTCGCCGAGCGTCTAACCTAGGACCCCATGACTGAACTTCATGACATGACCGCCGGCGAGCTGCTGGCCCACTACAAGTCGCGCAAGCTCTCGCCGGTCGAGGTCGTCGACGCCGTGATCGCCCAGGTCGAGCGCTGGGAGCCGACCATCAAGGCGCTCTACGCACCCGACTTCGGCGGCGCCCGCAAGGCCGCGCAGGCCTCGGAGAAGCGCTGGCAGGCGGGCAAGCCGCAGGGCGCGCTCGACGGCGTGCCGATCACCATCAAGGAGAACATCGCGACGCGCGGCGTGCCGGTGCCGCTCGGCACCGCGGCGACCGACCTCGTGCCGGCGGCCGAGGACGCGCCGGCGGCGGCGCGCGTGCGCGAGGCCGGCGCGGTGATCCTCGCCAAGACCACCATGCCCGACTACGGCATGCTGTCGTCGGGCCGCAGCTCCTTCCACCCGCTGACCCGCAACCCGTGGAACCCGGCCTGGAACCCCGGCGGTTCGAGCGCCGGCGCGGGCGCCGCCGCGGCGGCGGGCTACGGCCCGCTGCACCTCGGCACCGACATCGGCGGCTCGGTCCGCCTGCCGGCCTGCTGGAACGGCATCTTCACCCTGAAGCCCAGCCTCGGCCGCGTGCCCGTCGACCCGCCGTACTTCGGCCGCGCCATCGGCCCGATGACGCGCAGCGTCGGCGACGCCTGCCTGCTGATGGCCGAGCTGTCGAAGCCCGATCCGCGCGACCACATGAGCCTGCCGCCGGCCGACATCGACTGGGCGGCCGGCGCGCGCGACCCCAGGGGCCTGCGCATCGGCCTGCACCTCGACGCCGGTTGCGGCCTGCCGCTCGACGCGGAGACGAAGGCGGCGGTCGAGAAGGCGGCGAAGCTGTTCGCCGACGCCGGCGCCGTCGTCGAGCCGGTGAAGCCGTTCCTGACGGCCGAGATGCTGAACCTGCAGGACCTGCTGTGGCGGGTGCGCAGCTGGGTCGACTTCTCGGCGCTGAGCCACGCCAAGCAGGCGAGCGTGCTGCCGTTCATCGCCGACTGGTGCCGCGCCGGCGCCGATGTGTCGGGTCCGAAGGTCATCAAGGGACTGGCCAACTACATGGCGATCCGTGCCGCCACGACGCGCGCGACGCAGCCCTACGACCTCGTGCTGTCGCCGGTCTCGCCGGTGCCGACCTTCCCGGCCGAGTGGGAGATGCCGAGCAACGACGTCGACCGTGCGATGGAGCACATCTCCTTCACCATGCCGTACAACATGAGCGAGCAGCCCGCGGCCTCGATCAACTGCGGCTACACCGCCGAGGGCAAGCCGATCGGCCTGCAGATCGCCGGCCGCCGGTTCGACGATCTCGGCGTGATGCGCGCCTGCCGCTGGTACGAGACGGCGCGCGGCCCGCAGAAGCCGTGGCCGACGCCGCCGCGCTGACGGGCCGGCCGTGAGCGGCCCGCTTGGCATCCTGATGCTCGACACGCGCTTCCCGCGCATCGTCGGCGACATCGGCAACGCGGCCTCGTTCGACTTCCCGGTGATCTTCCGCCGCATGGAAGGGATCGGTCCGGCCGACGCCGTGTCGGCCCATCCCGACCGGCCGCGCGTGCTGGCGGCGCTGGTCGCCAATGCCCGCGCGCTGGCCGAGGCCGGCGCGGTCGGCCTGTCGACCAGCTGCGGCTTCCTCGCGCTCTACCAGGACGAGCTGGCGGCGCAGTCGCCGGTGCCGGTCGCGACCTCGGCCCTGCTGCACATCCGCCGGCTGCCGGGCCGCACGGTCGGCGTGCTGACGGCCTCGGCGCGCAACCTCACGCCGGCCCACTTCGCGGCGGTCGGCGCGCCGGTCGACACGCCGGTCGCCGGGTTGCCCGAGGACTCGAGCTTTGCCCGGACCTTCATCGGCAATGGCCCGACGCTCGACCGTGATACCGTCGAGCGCGAGGTCGTGGCGGCGGCGCGCGGCCTGGTCGAGCGGCACCCGGCGATCGACACGCTGGTCTTCGAATGCACCAACCTGCCGCCCTACAAGCGCGCGGTCGAACAGGCGACCGGCCGGCCGGTGCACGACGTGCTCGACCTGCTGAACGACTTCTACGCCGGCCTCTCGGGCAGCAGCCGGCGGTAGACCGGCTGCAGCAGCGTCGGGATCATGTAGATCGGGAACTGCACCGCGGCGATGAACAGGAAGATGTCGGCATCGACCGACGCCGGCAGCACCGCCATCAGGAGCGCGTTGTGCCGTCCGCCCGAGCAGTAGCCGGCCGTCAGCGCGACCCGCCGGTCGAGGAAGGGCAGCGCGCCGCCGGCGACGATGACGTTGCACACGATCATGCCGACGAAGGCGCCGCCGACAAAGCCGGCGAGCTTGAGCGGCTGCGCCATCGCCTGGGCCACGACGCCGTCCATCAGCGGGATGGCGAAGATCATCAGCACGACCACCGAGAGACCGTCGAGCGCCGGCGCCGCCTCGGCCATGCGCGGGCCGATCCGGCGGCGGATCAGGAAGGCGCCGGCCGCGGCGATGGCGACGATGGTGGCCAGCCGCAGGCTGAGGTCGAGGGCGCCGATGTGCAGGTCGAGGCCGAGCAGGCCGAGCGCCAGCGGCGGCAGGGTGAAGGGCACCAGGAAGTTGGTGAACAGCGTCAGCAGGAGGGCAAGCGACGAGTCGAGGCGCAGGAAGGTCGCGGTGGTGGCGGCCGAGATGATGCCGGGCGCCATGGCGCTGAGGCACAGCGCGGCGACCAGGCCCGGCCACAGGCCGAGCGCCTGCCAGATCGGCCAGACCGCGAGCGGCACGGCCACCAGGTTGACGATTGCGAGGGCCAGCGCGAGGCCGGGCCGGCGCAGCAGCTCGAGGATGCGCGACCAGTCCATGCGGGCCAGCGCCAGCATCAGGAGCGCCACCGCCAGCGGCCACAGCAACACCCGGCTGGCGGCCGCGATGTCCTGGAAGGCCAGCCCGATGGCCAGCGACAGCGGCAGGAGCGTCGTGGCCTTGCGGCCCATGCGCTGCAGCACTCGGGTGACGAGATCCATTGCCGCGACGTTAGCACGCCGCGCCCCGCGTGCTAGCGTGCCGCGCATGACGACGAATTCCGGTGCGTGGCTCGAGGACCTGACCTGGCCCGAGGCCAACCAGCGCTTTTCCGACGGCGCGCTCGTGCTGTTGCCGGTCGGCGCGGCCAGCAAGGCGCACGGGCCGCACCTGCCGCTCAAGACCGACGCG
>Ga0102832_1001373_pt1 | contig 19433 bp, 16 predicted proteins | sample EBPBio282013_DNA_FD_88942 | JGI IMG/M metagenome (GOLD analysis project Ga0102832, IMG submission 88942) | Wastewater treatment Type I Accumulibacter community from EBPR Bioreactor in Madison, WI, USA - Reactor 2_5/28/2013_ DNA (Illumina Assembly) | ecosystem: Engineered > Bioreactor > EBPR >...
GGCTGCCAATGGCGCGACGTCGAACGAGTTCGATCAATCGCACGCTCTTGGCGGCACTTTCCTGGAGCCGCTCGCGGGCTGGGCTGACGGGGACCATTCTAGGCTGCAGGTCCGACACCGAGGCAGTTCGAACCTGCCGCCGAATCGGCAATCGCCGTCCTGCGCGAACTCCGGAAAACGCTGGGTCACAAGGAGATTCGGGGTTCGCGGTAGAATGTACTCGCAATGGATACCCTTCCGAACCTCCCAGAGAGGCGAGATCTCCATGCCCAAACTCGACCGCCAACCGTTGCTGACGTTGATCGATTTCGACGGCTGCGTGAACATCCTTCATCCGTCCCCGGCCGTCGGGAACGTCGTCGCCGAGCTCGACGGCTACACACTCCAGGGCAACCCCGTCGTTCTCGCTGGCCTCGAGCACGTCGTCCGTGAATCGGTGCTCGCGCCGGTGTGGGCATCGACATGGGGCAAGCGGACGCCGGAAGCCGGCCGATTGCTCGGTATCGGCGCTGACTGGCCGGCGCTGCAGTTCGACTACCCGAACCAGGACCAACGCCCCAGCTCACAACTGTTCGACGCTCTGGACGGCGTCGCGCAGTGGAAGTTCCCCCAGATTCACGAGGTCATGAGCGATGACCCGGTGATCTGGATCGATGACGACCTCACCCGCAAGCTGGAGATGTGGGGACACCGGCGGGATAGGCGCATCCCGACGCTGCTGCTGCGCCCCAATCCCCGGATCGGGCTCACGATGTGGCACCTGCGCGAGATGGTGACATTCGCTGAGCGAGTCGGTGGGTGGAGGAAGCGCGGCGGGCCGAACTCGACGTCGCCCACCGCAGCCTGACCGCGAGACAAGCGGCTGGCCGCGATGTGGAGTCGGAGGTGCAATTCGATCTGTACTCGCGGCACGTATGCGCGGTCCGCTAAAGATTAATCCAACCCGAAACCTCGACCCTAGCTACGACGGGAGGGCATGCCTCCCTTGAGCGATAGAGACCCCTCTTGAGCCATTTCCCGTCAAACAGCGACCGGCGGGAAGCACTCCGATGGAGAGTCACACGTGAACACGTGGACAGGCAGTTAGAGAGCGATCCGCCAGCCACATCGCGCCCAGCCTGGCCGCGCCACGAGCTGTCCGGAAGTGAACAGGTAGGCACATAGGCACCCGACCGCACGGCTCGGGACTCCGCTCGGCCCCTCGCGGACAGCCGGGCCGTACTTCGCTAGCACCCCGAAAGATCCGTGCTGGTCACGCGAGCCATGAGCTCCCGTCCGTCGAACGTTGGACATGACGGAGGGCCGGCCCCGCAGCGAGCCGGCCCTCCACGCCGACCGATGCGCATGCACGGGCACCGATAGCGCGCCTGCTAGTCGAGGAATGCGGTCACGTGCTTCGCCAGTTCGTCGCGTGCCTCGACCTGCGGGATGTGTCCGCATTTGGCGATGATCACCTTCGTTGCGTTTGGGGTCAGCCGGACGAAGTCATCGGCGTAGCGGGCCGGCGCGAGGGCCGTCGTTCTCGACCTCCACGACCAGAGTGGGTGTCTCCACCCGGTGAAGACGCTTCGCGAGCCCCTCGTCGGGGATGGGCCAGACCACTTTGCCGGTGCAGCCGAGTGGCCACACGCGTCCGCTACGCGACATGGTTCGCTCGCGCAAAGTCATTGTCCCACAGGGCTTTTGAGCCGGTCGATACTGGATGGCGCAGAGACGCTCAGAACGGTGCTTGTCTGGTCGGCCACGCCTCGGGCAGCGGCGAGAGGACTGTTGCTCGCACGCTCTCTCCTCTTCAGCTACGCCACCGACACCACAGGACCGCTCGCCCGGTCAGGTGAACTTCACAGTTCTTGTGCCGATAGTCACGTCTGTCGGCGCAGCCGCTGCTAGGTTCGGCCGAGTTCTTCTACGGGGGTTCTTGTGCGTTCTCGGTTCCTGGGTTCTGTCGTGTCGCGCCGTCGCGCGTTCCTCGTCGTTCCGGTCGTGTGAAGCGCCCCGGGTTCTTTGCCGCTCCTATGCGGGTTGCGGTTCTCGGGTGAGGGCCGCGTAGTGGGCTTGCTCGAACTCTTCGGGGGTCAGGTAGCCGAGGCTACTGTGCAGGCGCCGGTTGTTGTACCAGTCGACCCAGCCGGCGGTCGCCCATTCGACGTCTGCGACCTGGCGGTAGGGCCCGGCGTGGAAGACCGTGGTGCGGATGCACTCGGTCTTGAACAGTCCGATCACGCACTCCATCAGGGCGTTGTCGTAGGCGTCGCCGACGGTCCCGATCGAGGGCCGCAGGCCCTCGAGGTCGAGGTGGTCGGCGAACTTGATCGAGGTGTACTGCGAGCCGGCGTCGGAGTGCCCGATCAGCTGCCCGCGCTCGACCGGGTGCCCCTCGCGGCGGCGCTGCCAGGTCGCCATCCGCAGCGGGACCATCACCAGCTCCACGTCCTTGCTGGTCGCGCAGTTCCAGGCCACGACCTTCTGGGCGAACACGTCCACGACGAACGAGACGTAGACGAACCCGGCCCAGGTCCGGACGTAGGTGAAGTCCATGACCCAGGTCCGGTTCGGGGCGCCGGCGCTGAAGTCGCGGTTGAGCAGATCCCCCGCGCGACGGCCGTCCTTGCCCGGGATGGTGGTCCGCACGCCCTTGCTGCGCCGGATCCCGTTGAGCCCCAGCGCCTTCATGGCCCGGTCGACCGCTCCGCGGGATGCGCCGGGCATCCGGCGCCGCACCAGCCGGGTCATCTTCCGCCGCCCGTAGAGGCCCTCGGGGGTCAGCCGCCGGACACCGGCCAGCGGGCCGTCGGCATCGACGGTCCAGGCGAGGTCCCGGACGGTGTCGATGACCATCGCGTCGGCGACCGTGCGGGCCGCGACCCGATGGCCGGGGCTGGCCCAGGCCCGGTAGGTCCGTGCGGCGATCCGGCAGCCCTGCTCCGTCAGGACCCGGCAGATCGGCTCGACCGCATGACCGGCCTCGCGGCACTCGTCGATGAACGCGACGATCAACGATTGCGGGGGTCGAGCTCCCCCGCGAAGAAAACCGACGCCCGGCGCAGGATGTCGTTGTCCTCCTCGAGCCGTCGGACCTTGGCCTTGAGGTCGCGGATCTCCGCGAGCTCCTCGGTCGTGGCCCCGCGGCGCTGCCCACCATCGACCAGCGCCTGGGCATACAACCGGCGCACGGTCTCAGCGCCCACGCCGTTGCGCTTGGCGATCGCCTCCGCCGCCGCGGTCGGGTTCGGATACTCCGAGACATGCTCCAGCATCTGCTGGAGACAGCGCTCCTTCACCTTCGGATCGATCTTGTTCGGCACGAGGCCATCCTCCTGGACTCAGAAGGAGACGGCATCAAACCTGGGGCGCTTCAACGTCTTCTCATGAGTTAGCCATCTGGGCCTCGAAGCAGCCTCTCCAAATTCTCTCGAGCGTTGCCATCCCCGAGTTCGGCAGCGGCTCTAAGCAGCTGTGTAGCACCTGTAAGGTCGCCGTCGTCCTCCAGCATGTTGGCCAACGGCACAAAACTGTCGAGCTCTCCCTCAGCGACCCCCGTACGCAGCACATCCATGCCCTCCTGCCGGCGGCCCGTTAGAACAAGCAGTTCCGCAAGGTCCGCGCGGGCCGAGGGGAAGCGGCTCTGCCCTCTCCTTAGCGCTGCCTCCAGCCCTGAGTCGTGTGTGGCGTCCCACCGCCAACAACTGGAGATGGCTGCAGCCAACTCGTCTCCTGCCGCAGCCGCTTCCGCCACATGCATCAAGGCGGTTGAGTACTCCCCCCGCGCCCGGAGGCGGAAGGCGAGGTCGATGGCCGCTTTCGCATCGCCGGCAGATGCCGCCCGCGTCAAGACCTCATCCACTTGCTCCGCTGATCGGTCGAGGTGCTCCAGAGCGAGGGCCAAGTTGTACGTGGCAGTGGTATCGCCTGCAGCTTCGGCCTTGCCAAACCATTCCGCGGCCTGGCTGTAATCGCCCATCTCATAGTGGCAGTTCCCAACGTTGATCAGAGCGTAGAGTCTCCCCTCCGTGACCGCTCGCGTGAAGCTGTCGAGAGCGCCCGACAAGTTTCCGCTGTCGAACTGTCGACATCCGAGATCCACCAACAGGTCCCAGTCCTCTGCCGATGCGGCTGCTAGTGCGAGGGAGTCAAGATCTTCTGGACGCATCAGTTGTCATCAGCCTTCCAGCGCTTGTTGGGATTCGGCTTGAAGTTGGGCTTCGCACGGCCTCCATGTCCCTGAGCTGATGTGTGCCGATCAGATCCGCTCTTTCCGTTCTTCGTCGTCCTGTGTCCGTTGCGCCCCGCGTTTCTCGCTGGGCGCTTGCCCATGTGCACCACGCCGTTACCGCGAGTCCGGTCGTACGCCTGATATGCTTGGTAGCCGGCGTAGCTAACGCCAGCAACGACGGCCACGCCTGTAATCACCCAGCCGACTGGAGACCAATCCAGTGCCACGCCTACGGCGAGCAGACCAGCACACCAGGGACAAGCACCCGTCAGGTCACTCGAGCCGATGGCGGAGCGGCGGAAGGGCTCGGCGGCCCGGCATTCGGGGCCCGGCTTCCAAGACGTTCCTGGCCGTGACGGTTGAGCCGTTTGCTGTCATCCCGGGGCGCTGTTGTCCACATCGTCTGTGGTCAATCTGTGGTCAAGATCGTTTTCAGCGGCGGCAAAGCGAAAGGCCCAGGTCTGTGACCTGGGCCTTTCACACGTAGCCCCGACGGGATTCGAACCCGCGCTACCGCCTTGAGAGGGCGGCGTGCTAGGCCGCTACACAACGGGGCCGTGGTGTGCTTGCCGACCACCCGGAGGTGATCTGCCAGCGAGTCAGAGACGGTACCCGAGGCCCTTCGCGGCCGCCAAGTCGGGCGGGCGTGAGGTGAGCCACCGAGCGATCGGCTTCGACCAGCTGGGGTACCAGGACTCGAACCTAGACTAACTGAACCAGAATCAGTTGGGCTGCCAATTACCCCATACCCCAAGGTCAGCGACCCTTCCGGGCCGTCGACGCCGTGAAGCATAGCCTGCCGCGACGGCCGCACCCAAATCCATCGAACGCGTCCGGAGCAGCCTGGCGGGCCCGCTCAGCCCAGCGCGCTCTGCAGCCGCGCGAGGGTGCGCTCGCGGCCGAGGAGCTCGATCGACTCGAACAGCGGCGGCGAGATCCGGCGCCCCGTGACGGCCACCCGGACCGGGCCGAAGGCCAGCTTCGGCTTGAGCCCCAGCCCCTCGACGAGGGCGGCTCGCAGGGCCGCCTCGACCGACGCCGCGTCGAAGGCGTCGAGGGCCGACAGGGCGTCGTACGACGCCTGCAGCGCCGGCCGGGCATCGTCGGTGAGCACGCGCTCGCGGTCCTCAGGGTCGACGGCGAACGCGGCGTCGTCGACGAGCAGGAAGCGCAGCTGCTCGGCCCCGCTCTTGAGGGTCTCCATCCGCTCCTGCACCAGCGGCACCGCGGCGTCGATCACCGCGACTTGCTCCGGCGTGGGGTCGCCGTCGAGGGCGCCCACCGCGACGAGGTAGGGCACGAGCCGGCGGGCCAGGTCGTCGGCGCTGATGTGGCGGATCCAGTCGCCGTTGATCGCCAGGCACTTCTTGGGGTCGAAGCGCGCCGGGTTGGGCTGCACGCGCGTGATGTCGAAGAGCTCGGCGAGCTGGGTCGGCGAGAAGAACTCCAGGTCGTCGCCCGCCGACCAGCCGAGCAGCGCGAGGTAGTTGAGCAGGCCCTCCGGGAGGTAGCCCTCCTCGCGGTAGAGGTTGAGCGAGCTCTGCGGGTCGCGCTTGGACAGCTTCTTGTTGCCCTCGCCCATGACATAGGGCAGGTGGCCGAAGCGCGGGGTCTCCCCCGAGCCGACGCCGATCTGCGCGAGCGCGGCATACATCGCCAGCTGGCGCGGGGTGCTCGAGAGCAGGTCCTCGCCGCGCAGCACGTGGGTGATGCCCATGAGCGCGTCGTCGACGGGGTTCACGAGCGTGTAGAGGGGCTCGCCGTTGCCGCGCACGATGACGTAGTCGGGCACGTGCTCGCGGCCGAAGGTCACCTCGCCGCGGACAAGGTCGTCCCACGTCCAGTCCTGGTCGGGCATGCGCATCCGCAGCACCGGCAGGCGGCCCTCGGCCCGGAAGGCCGCCTTCTGCTCGTCGGTCGTGTAGCGGTCGGCGTTGTCGTAACCGAGCTTCGGGTCCTGGCCGGCCGCCTTGCGGCGCTCCTCCACCTCGTCCGGCGAGGAGAACGACTCGTAGGCCAGCCCGGCCTCGAGCAGTCGGGCGGCGACGTCGGCGTAGAGGTCCAGCCGGCGGCTCTGACGGTACGGCTCGTGGGGCCCGCCGACCTCGGGGCCCTCGTCCCAGTCGAGGCCCAGCCAGCGCAGCGCCGCCAGCAGGTCGTCGTAGGACTGCTCGCTGTCGCGCGCGGAGTCGGTGTCCTCGATGCGGAAGACGAAGGTGCCGCCGGTGTGGCGCGCGTAGGCCCAGTTGAACAGGGCCGTGCGCACCATGCCGACGTGCGGGTTGCCCGTGGGCGACGGGCAGAACCGCACGCGGATCGGCGAGGAGCCGGTGGGCGGGAGGGACGGGGTCACGCGGAGACCGCCTTGTTGGTGAGGGTGCCGATGGAGCTGATGGAGACGCTGACGGTGCTGCCGTCGGGGATCGGGCCGACGCCCTCGGGCGTGCCGGTGAGGATGACGTCGCCCGGCAGCAGCGTCATCACGTTGCTGACCCACGCGACGAGCTCGTGCGCCTTGCGGATCAGCAGCGACGTCGACGACGACTGCCGTACCTCGCCGTCGACCGTGCACACGATGTCGAGGTCGTCGGGGTCGGCCTCGGTCTGGATCCACGGGCCGAGCGGGCAGAAGGTGTCGAAGCCCTTCGCCCGGCCCCACTGGCCGTCGGAGCGCTGAAGGTCGCGGGCGGTCACGTCGTTGGCGCAGGTGTAGCCGAGCACCACCTCGGGCACGCGCGCGAGCGGCACCTCCTTGCAGAGGCGGCCGATGACCACGGCGAGCTCGGCCTCGTGCTCGACGCGCTCGGACTGCTCGGGCAGCACGATGCGGTCGCCCGGGCCCACGACCGACGTCGACGGCTTGAGGAAGATCATCGGCTCGCTCGGGACGTCGTTGCCGAGCTCCTGGGCGTGCGCGAGGTAGTTGCGCCCGAGGGCGATCACCTTGCTCGGCAGCGTGGGGGCGAGCAGCCGCAGGCCCGACAACGGGACCGGCGGGCCGGCCACCTCGATGCCGCCGTACGGGTGCCCGGCGATGGGCGTGAACGTCGTCTCGTCCGTGGGCGAGCCGTCCGGACCGACGCCGTCGACGACGCCGAAGCCGAGCACACCCTCAGGACCTGCGCACCTCGCGATCAGCACGCAGGCAGCCTAGTCGTCGCCCGAGGGGCGCCTCAGTCGCCGGTCTGGCGCCCGGCCTTGAGCAGGCCGTACGCCACGGCGTCCTCGAGCGCCAGCCACGAGGCGGCGATCACGTTCTCGTGGACGCCGACCGTGGTCCAGGTCGAGCGGCCGTCGGTGGTGCCCACCAGGACGCGCGTGACCGCGCCCGTGCCGGCGCTGCCGTCGAGGATGCGGACCTTGTAGTCGACGAGCTCGAGCTCGGCCAGCTCGGGGAAGGCGGACGCGATGGCCGAGCGCAGCGCGTTGTCGAGCGAGTTGACGGGGCCGTTGCCCTCGCCCGTGGCGATGACGCGCTCGCCGTTCGCGTGGACCTTGACGGTGGCCTCGGACACGACGGTGCCGTCGGCGCGCTGCTCGACGATCGTGCGCCACGACTCGACCGTGAAGTGCCGCTTGCGGCCTCCCTTCATCTCGTCGCGGACGAGCAGCTCGAACGACGCGTCGGCGGCCTCGAACGTCCAGCCCCCGGCCTCGAGGTCCTTGACCCGCTCGACCACGCGGGCGATGACCTCGGGGTTGTCCGACAGGTCGATGCCGAGCTCGCGGCCCTTGAGCTCGACCGATGCGCGGCCGGCCATCTCGGTGACCAGCACGCGCATGTCGTTGCCGACGAGCTCGGGATCCATGTGGTTGTAGAGGTCGTGGTTCACCTTGAGCGCACTGGCATGCAGCCCGGCCTTGTGGGCGAACGCCGAGACGCCGACGTAGGCCTGGTGGGTGTCGGCCGGGAGGTTGGCGATGTCGGCCAGCGCGTGCGAGACGCGCACCATCTCGCGGAGGCTCCCCTCGGGCAGCACCCGCATGTCGAGCTTGGTCTCGAGATTGCCCACGACGGCGAACAGGTCGGCGTTGCCGGTGCGCTCGCCGTAGCCGTTGGCCGTGCACTGCACGTGCGTCGCCCCGGCCTCGACGGCGGCGATGGAGTTGGCCACGGCGCAGGCGGTGTCGTCCTGGCAGTGGATGCCGAGGCGGGCACCGGTGCGCTCGAGGACGTCGGTGACGACGGCGGTGATCCGGCTGGGCAGGCAGCCGCCGTTGGTGTCGCACAGGACGTTGACCGACGCGCCCGCGGCGGTGGCGGCGTTGATCAGGGCGACGCCGTAGTCGGGGTCGTTGCGGTAGCCGTCGAAGAAGTGCTCGTAGTCGACGAACACCCGCCGCCCCTGCGCCACGAGGTAGGAGACGGTGTCGACCACCATCGCGAGGTTCTCCTCCTCGGTGGTCCTCAGCGCCTCGCGCACGTGGCGCACGTCGGACTTCGCGACCAGCGTGATCACCGGGGCGCCGCTGTCGAGCAGGGCCTGCACCTGGCCGTCGTCCTCGACCTTGACGCCGGCCTTGCGGGTGGCGCCGAACGCGACCAGCTCGGCGTTCTTGAGGTCGAGCTCCTCGCGGGCCCGGGCGAAGAACTCGGTGTCCTTGGGCAGGGCGCCCGGCCAGCCGCCCTCGATGAACCCGACGCCGAAGGAGTCGAGCAGCCGCGCGACGGCCAGCTTGTCCTCCACGGAGTAGGAGATGCCCTCGCGCTGCGCTCCGTCGCGCAGCGTCGTGTCGTAGACGTGGAAGGCGTCGCGGTCCATGGGGGTTCCTTCGGTCGTTCGGGCCGTTCGGGCTAGGTCTGCGGGTTCGAGCAGGGTCCGGGCAACGAAAAAGCCTCCCGCATGGGTGCGAGAGGCTGCGCGTCGGCGACGGGTGTCGGCGACGCGCTAGGTAATGATGAGCGAGCTGGTCACGTGCTCAGGGTGCCACACGGCGTCCGCCGCACGACAGCCGGGGTCCGGCTGCTGAGAAGCGCTCACACCCTGCTCACGTACCCTCGTGGGGTGCACGGGACCGACGGGATCGACGCCGAGGGCGCCAGCAGCGCCCCCGACGGCGCCGACGGCTACCCCGCGGCGCCGTCGCCCGACGACGAGACCGCGCCCCAGCCCGTGCTGACCCCGGCCGTGCTGGCCGAGGCAGCCCACGCGCACCAGCGCCCCGCCGGCGTCCACGCCGGCCCGCCCGCAGGGGACGACACCCCGGCCGACGACGGGGTGCTCCATCACCACCACGAGGCCGAGGGCGGCCAGGCCTCGCACCTCGCACCCGCCCACGTGCTGCCCGCGCCGCGGCGCCGGTGGGGGCTGATCGCCGGCGTCGTCGCCGCAGCCCTGCTCGTGGTCGGCGGCGCGACGGCGTTCGCGCTCACCCGCGACGACTCCCCCGGCACCGCCGCCCCCGGCGCGACCCCCTCGGGGTCGGCGTCGCAGAGCGTCGACGTGTCCGACGCGGACCCCACGTCCGCGCCCGGCGTGGGCGGCGGCGAGCCGATGCTCGAGCCCGGCCAGGACACGCTGATCCTCGGCGACTCCCTCGGCCTCACGGTCTACCCGTGGCTGGCCGACCTGCTCCCGGACCGCTACGTCTCCTACGAGGCCGAGGTCGGCCGCACGACGTCCGGCACGATCAACGCGCTCACGCAGATGCCCGAGTCCGAGATCCCGCCGGTGGTCATCGTCAGCTCGGGCACCAACGACCCGACCGCCGCCGGTCTGCAGGCCGAGGCGTCCGAGCTCCTCGACTACCTCGGCCCCGACCGGTGCGTGGTGTGGGTCGACGTCGTCCGGCCCGAGAGCGACTTCGCGACCATGGACGAGCTCAACGCGGCCCTCGACGCAGCCGTGGCGGGCCGCGACAACGTGTCGATCCTGCGCTGGACCGACCTCGTCGAGCAGCACACCGACTGGCTCGGCGGCGACGGCATCCACCCGGGGCAGACGGGCGCCGAGGGCCGGGCCGCCGCCTTCGCGGCCGCGGCCGAGTCGTGCTCGGCGCTCGACCCCGACGCGCCGGTGGCCGACAAGCAGTACCTGCCCTCGAGCGTGTTCTACGGCCCCATCTCCGGCGGCGGCAGCGCCTCCGGCTCGGGCAGCGGCAACGGCGGCGTCGTCCAGCAGCCCCAGGCCACCAGCCAGGCCCCGGCCCCGCCCGCGCCGTCGTCGGCGACCCCCGCTCCCACCAAGACGCAGGACCCGAGCCCCCAGCCATCGACGACGTCCCCGCCGAAGACGAGCGCTCCGCCGCCGCCCCCGGCGAGCTCGGAGCCACCTCCGCCGCCCTCGAGCGCGACCCCGCAGGCCCAGGGACCCACGCCGTCAGCCTCCTGAGCCCGACCGCGCTCGAGTAACTGGCGTTGTCCTCGGTTTCCGGGGTCGGTTTCCGATAGCTACGCCAGTTACTCGCGGGATCAGCGGGCGGGGACGAGCGGGTGCATCCAGCCGTGGGCATCGTCGGTGGCGCCGGTCTGCAGGTCGAGCAGGGCCTGGCGCAGCCGCATGGTGACCGGGCCGGGCTCGCCGTCGCCGACGGTCCACGAGTGCGCCGCGCTCTTCACCGAGCCGACCGGGGTGATGACGGCGGCGGTGCCGCAGGCGAACACCTCGGTGATCTCGCCCGACGCGTTGCCCTCGCGCCAGTCGTCGGTGGAGATGCGGCCCTCCTCGGCACCGAGGCCGAGATCCCTGGCGACAGTGAGCAGCGAGTCGCGGGTGACGCCCGGCAGCAGCGAGCCGGTGAGCTCGGGGGTGACCAGGCGGGCGTTCTCGCCGGACCCGTACACGAAGTACAGGTTCATGCCGCCCATCTCCTCGATCCACCGGTGCTCGGCGGCGTCGAGCCAGACGACCTGGTCGCAGCCCTCGGCCGCGGCCTGGGCCTGGGCGACCAGCGAGGCGGCGTAGTTGCCGGCGCACTTGGCCTCGCCGGTGCCGCCGGGCGCGGCCCGGACGTACTCGGTCGACAGCCACACCGACACCGGCTTCACGCCGCGCGGGAAGTAGGCGCCGGCGGGCGAGGCGATGAGGACGTAGAGGTAGGAGTTGGCCGGGCGGACGCCCAGACCCACCTCGGTCGAGAACATGAACGGCCGCAGGTACAGCGACTTCTCGGGGTCCTGCGGGACGTAGCGGGCGTCGGCCTCCACCAGCACGCGCAGCGACTCGAGGAAGAGCTCCTCGGGCAGGGCCGGCATCGCGAGACGGGCCGCCGAACGGTTGAAGCGGCGGGCGTTGGCCTCGGGCCGGAACGACGCGATCGAGCCGTCGGGGCGGCGGTAGGCCTTGAGGCCCTCGAAGATCGACTGCCCGTAGTGGATGAAGTTGGTGGCGGGGTCGAGCGAGATCGGGCCGTAGGGCACGAGCTTCGCGTCGTGCCAGCCGGCCTCCTCAGTCCAGGCGATCGTCACCATGTTGTCGGTGAAGTGCCGGCCGAACCCGGGGTCGGCCAGGATCGCGGCGACCTCGTCGTCCGAGCGGGGCGAGGCCGTGGGGTGCAGCTCGATCGTGGGCATGGCGTGACGGTACATCGCAGAGACTCCTGAGCAACGGTCGGATGCGGACGAGGGGCCGCTCGTGGGAGCGGGCGTGCCTGTCGCTGACCGACCGGGAGGCGGCGGCTGCCGCCGGTGCCCGAGATGCCGCCGTGGCGGCGGGCCGACCCGGTCGGTCAGCCCGCTACTCGGGCCGCGAGCGCGTCGCCGATCTCGGACGTGCTGCGCACCGCGTCTCCGCGCGCGGCGAGGTCGGCCGCGACGGCCTCCTCCACCTCGGCGGCGGCCTTCTCCTCGCCGAGGTGGGCGAGCAGCATCGCTACCGAGAGCACGGTGGCCGTGGGGTCGGCCTTGCCCTGGCCGGCGATGTCGGGCGCGGAGCCGTGCACCGGCTCGAACATCGACGGGCTGCGGCGCGACGGGTCGACGTTGCCCGAAGCCGCGAGGCCGATGCCCCCGGCGATGGCCGCGCCGATGTCGGTGAGGATGTCGCCGAAGAGGTTGTCGGTGACGACGACGTCGAAGCGCTCAGGCTGGGTCAGGAAGAACATGCTGGCCGCGTCGACGTGGCAGTAGTCGGTCTCGACGCCGGGGTACTCCGTGGCGACGGCGTCGAACACGCGCTTCCAGAGGCCGCCGGCGTGCACGAGGACGTTGGTCTTGTGCACCAGCGTCACCTTGTTGCGGCGACGGGTCGCCCGCTCGAACGCGTCGCGCACGATGCGCTCGACGCCGAAGGCGGTGTTGACGCTCTCCTCGGTGGCGATCTCCTGCGGCGTGCCCTGGCGCAGCCAGCCGCCGGCGCCGGCATACGGGCCCTCGGTGCCCTCGCGGCAGACCACGAAGTCGATCTGCTCGGGGCCCTTGCCGGCGAGCGGGGTCGCGACGCCGGGGAAGAGCTTCACGGGGCGCAGGTTCAGGTAGTGGTCGAGCTCGAAGCGCAGGCGCAGCAGCAGGCCGCGCTCGAGGACGCCCGGCGGCACGCTCGGGTCGCCGATGGCGCCGAGCAGGATCGCGTCGTAGCCGCGCAGCTCCGCGAGGACGTCCTCGGGCAGCGTCTCGCCGGTCGCGTTGTAGCGGCGGGCGCCGAGGTCGTACTCGGTGCGCTCGAAGGACAGGCCATGGCGCGCGGCCGCGGCGTCGAGCACCTTGAGGCCCTCGGCGACGACCTCGGTGCCGATGCCGTCACCCGGGATCACTGCAAGGCGGAAGCTCTTCGACATGGCCCGAGCGTAGAACTCCGTCCCAGCATCCGACATCGGCGTCCCGCTATGTGAGACCCACGCAGCCCTGGTCCGCGCCACCGGGCGGGGGCGCTGCTACCCTGGCCGGGATGTCGTTCGTGGCGCTTCTCCTTAGCGGCCGCAGCGGGGCCTAGGCCGGCCTCCTCGCTGCGGGTCCTCGACGTGCCGGTCGCCCCCTGAACCGCCCCGACCCCGCGAGGACGAGACCGTGACCGCCAACCAGTACGACATCCGCAACGCGCAGAAGCCCAGCCCGATGGCGTGGCAGCGCTACCGCCCGTTCGAGCCCATCCCCCTGGCCGACCGCACCTGGCCGTCGAGGACCATCACCCAGGCCCCGCGCTGGGCCGCGGTCGACCTGCGCGACGGCAACCAGGCCCTCATCGACCCGATGACCCCCGCGCGCAAGATGCGGATGTTCCAGCTGCTGGTCTCGATGGGCTACAAGGAGATCGAGGTCGGCTTCCCGTCGGCGAGCCAGACCGACTTCGACTTCGTCCGGCAGCTCATCGAGGGCGATCTCATCCCCGACGACGTCGTGATCCAGGTGCTCACCCAGGCGCGCGAGCCCCTGATCGAGCGCACCTACGAGGCGATCGCCGGCGCGCCGCAGGCCATCGTCCACCTCTACAACTCCACGTCGACGCTGCAGCGGCGCGTGGTCTTCGGCCTGGACCGCGACGGCATCAAGGACATCGCCACGCACGGCGCGCAGCTGTGCCTGAAGTACGCAGAGAACCTCAAGGGCACCGAGGTCTACTTCGAGTACTCGCCGGAGTCCTACACCGGCACCGAGCTCGAGTTCGCCGTCGAGGTGTGCGACGCCGTGTTCGACGTATGGGAGCCCTCGCCCGACCGCAAGGCGATCGTGAACCTGCCGGCCACCGTCGAGATGGCCACGCCGAACGTGTACGCCGACTCCATCGAGTGGATGCACCGCCACCTCGGCCGCCGCGACTCGCTCGTGCTGTCGCTGCACCCGCACAACGACCGCGGCACCGCCGTGGCCGCGGCCGAGCTCGGCTACCTCGCCGGCGCCGACCGGATCGAGGGGTGCCTGTTCGGCAACGGCGAGCGCACCGGCAACGTCTGCCTGGTGACGCTGGGCATGAACCTGTTCAGCCAGGGCATCGACCCGCAGATCGACTTCCGCGACATCGACGAGATCCGGCGCACGGTCGAGTACTGCAACCAGCTGCCGGTCAACGAGCGCCACCCCTACGGCGGCGACCTCGTCTACACCGCGTTCTCCGGCTCGCACCAGGACGCCATCAACAAGGGCCTGGCAGCCATGGAGCGCGACGCCGCCGCTGCCGGCACGGCCGTCGACGACTTCCGCTGGGAGGTCCCCTACCTGCCCATCGACCCGAAGGACGTCGGCCGCACCTACGAGGCCGTCATCCGGGTCAACTCGCAGTCGGGCAAGGGCGGCGTCGCCTACATCATGAAGACCGAGCACAAGCTCGAGCTCCCGCGCCGCCTGCAGATCGAGTTCAGCCACGTGGTGCAGACGGTCACCGACGAGGAGGGCGGCGAGGTCACGCCCGCCGCCATGTGGGACTACTTCAAGGACGAGTACCTCCCCAACCCGGACGACCCGTGGGGCCGCTTCCGCCTCCGGTCGGTCAAGCAGGACTCCGCCGTCGACGGCCTCACCCACCTGTCGGTCGTCGTGGCCGACCAGGGCGCCGAGGTCGCGCTCGAGGGCACCGGCAACGGCCCGATCGCGGCGTTCTGCGACGCGATGGCGGCCTACGGAGTCGACGTGCGGGTGCTCGACTACGCCGAGCACGCGATGTCGTCCGGCGGCGACGCGGTCGCGGCGTCGTACCTCGAGTGCGCCGTGGGCGGCAAGGTGCTCTGGGGCGTGGGCATCGACCCGTCGATCGTGACGTCGTCGCTCAAGGCCATCGTCAGCGCCGTCAACCGCGCCGAGCGCGACGCCGCCTGACCCCGATCGCCACGAGGCCCGCGGACGCATCGGCGTCCGCGGGCCTCGTCGCGTCTACAGGCCTGGGACCTGGCCGCAGCCGCCGCCCTCCGGCAGGAACGGTCCGAGGAACCAGGCGTCGGCTGCATTGCCGTCCAGCAGGCCACCGGTGAGCGCCTCGCCAACGGTCGGCCGATCGGCCCACGTCTCGCGGACATGGTCCTGCGTCGGCGAAGGGCAGGCCGGCAGGTCGAGCTCGACAACGAACGGCTGCATCAGCAGGCCCGCGACCACCAACCCTGCCAGCGACGCGACCATGACGACAGCGGCCGTGCGGTTGGCCGGCCTGCGCCTCAGCACCATGACGAGCGCCGTGACGGCGACGCCGAGGATCACCACGACGGCGATGGCCGGGAGCAGCCGCGGGTCGTGGACCTGGCGGAGGTAGATGCGCCCGTACCGGCCTGGTTCGAGCGGCGTGTTACGTGCGAGCGTGGCCACGATCCCGAGTGCCACCGCCGAGGCGGCCAGCATCACCAGTCCGAAGAGCCGTGGATGCGCCAGCTCCCCCGGCAGCCTCTGCTGCGATGCCGCCTCGCGCTCGATCACCGCCATGCCGCTCTCCCCCTCCGACGACCGGTGCCACGACTGTGGCAGACCACGGCGGCTGAGGCGTACCGAACGATCGGATGACCACGGCCCGCCGTCGGACGTCGGGCGTAGCGTCGCCGGCATGCCGAGGATCACCGCGCCGTTCACCATCGTCGCCCGCCCCGCCGAGCCCGCGGAGGGCACGGCCGCGCCCACCGTCGGGCGGACCACCTTCGACAAGGTCTTCGCCGGGGGAGCCCTTGTGGGCACAAGCGTCGTGCATTTCGTGTCGACGGCGTCGGAGACAGGGCCGGTCGCCTACGTGGCGCTCGAGCGGGTCGAGGGCGTGCTCGACGGCCTTGCGGGCGCGTTCGTCCTGCGCCACGTCGGCACCATCGTCGACGGCGTCCCGACTCTCGACCTGCAGGTCGTCCCGGGGACCAGCACGGGCGGCCTGGCCGGGCTGTCGGGCAGCGGCAGCATCGAGCACACCCCGGCAGGCGCCCGCCTCGAGCTCGACTACGAGGTCTGACGCCGGGCATCCCAGGCGGCGAGGACGGCCTGCTCCTTGGCCGGATCCATGCCGATGTCGTCGCGCGGCGGCGGTGCGGTGCCGGCGGCGTCGACCTCCTGCACCCAGGCCCAGCAGTCGGCGACCGACTCCTGCACCGGCCGGTTGCGCATGCCCCACTCGAGCGCGAGCCGCACGTCGCTCGTGTGCAGCGCGTACCCCTCCTCGGACTCCGGCATCCACACCGGCAGCTCGGTCCAGGGGGCGACGTCGGCCTCGAGCAGGAACGCGGGGTCGACCCACTCGAGCACGGCATCGCTGCCGGTCACGTCGACGCAGGCCTCGAGCATCCCGCCGAGGGTCACCGTGCCGACCGGGCAGACGACGTCGACCGGCCCGCTGCGGCCGGCCCCGGCGGCGTCGAGGCCGAGCGCGGCGAGGCCGCGCGGGTCGATGTACTGGATCCCGAGGTCCGCGCGGTCGGGCGCGAGCACGCGCCCGCCGCGGGCGATCCGCCGCAGCCACCACGGGAGCCGTCCGACGTTGTCGCGCGGGCCGAGGATGAGGCCGGCGCGCAGGTCGGCGACCCGGTCGCCGCCGAGCTCGCGCTCGAGCGCCAGCTCCCCGCCGCGCTTGTCGAACGGGTACTCGGTCGCGTCGGCGTCGGGGTCGCCGTCCACCACCGGCACCGACTCGTCGCCGTAGCGGGGCGGGGGCCAGGCGTAGACCGAGCGGCTCGAGACATAGACCCACCGCCCGGTGCTCGGCCCGAGGGCGCGGGCGGCGTCGCGGACGACATAGGGAGCACGCGACCAGGTGTCGACGACGACGTCGAACCCGCGGCCCACGAGCGCGTCGTAGGCGCCGGGCTGGAGCCGGTCGATCGTCACGTGCTCGACGCCGGGCGGCGGGGCCTCCGTGACGCCGCGGTTGGCCACGACCACGTCGTAGCCCCGGGCGAGCGCCTCGTGGACGAACGCGTGGCCGACGAACTGCGTGCCCCCCAGCACCAGGATCTGCATGCCTGCCACCCTCCCCTGCCGCAGGGCCGGCGTCACCGGGGTTCGCCCACAGCGCATCGACGGCCGCCTAGGGTCGGGCCATGACCGACCGCGACGACCTCGTCCGCCGCACGATCGACCTCGCGCGGGCTGCCCGCGACGCGGGCGACCACCCCTTCGGCGCGCTTCTGGCCGTCGACGGCGAGGTGCTGGTGGAGGCGCGCAACCGCGTGACGACGTCGTCCGACCTCACGGCGCACGCCGAGACCGAGCTCGTCCGCGAGGCGGAGCGCGCCGGGCTGCTGCCGCGGCTGGCCGACGGCGTCGTCGTGGCCTCGACCGAGCCCTGCCCGATGTGCATGGGCGCGCTGTTCTGGGCGGGCGCACGGCACATCGTGTTCGGCCTGCGGGCGTCGCGTCTGAACCGGCTGTCGACAGCCCCGGGCGCTGCGCCCTACGGCTTCACCATCTCGGCTGCCGAGCTCGCCGCCGCGACGACGAGCCCGCCGCTGGTCGAGGGCCCGTTCGTCGAGGACGAGGCCGCCGCCGTCCACGACGGCTTCTGGTTCTGATCAGGCACGTCCGCGAGTAACCGCGTAGCTCCAGCGGTCGGGCTACAGCGCGATGTCGACGGCGCGCACCGAGGTGGCGCCCACCTCGGACGCGATCTGCTCGAGCACGCCGGCCGGGATCGCCGAGTCGACGGTCAGTGCGATGAGCGCGTGGCCGCCGGCCTCGTCGCGGCTGACCTGCATGCCGCCGATGTTGACGCCGGCGTCGCCGAGGACGCGGCCGGCGATGCCGACGACGCCCGGCCGGTCGGCGTAGCGGAGGAACACCAGGTGCTCGCTGACAGGCACGTCGACCTCGAAGCCGTCGACCTCGACGATCTTCTGCACGTTGCGCGTGCCGGTCACGGTGCCGCCGACGACGACGGTCTGGCCGTCGGTGAGCGTGAGGTTCACGCGGACGAGGTTGCGGTAGTTGGCCGACGACTCCGACGTCGTGAGCGACACCGCGACGCCGCGCTCGCCGGCGAGCACCGGAGCGTTGACGTAGGACACGGGGTCGGTGACGAGCACCGAGAAGACGCCCTTGAGCGCCGAGAGCTCGAGGATCTTGACGTCGAGCTCGGCGATCTCGCCGAGCACCTCGACCTCGACGGCCGAGATCGGCGACGTCGCGAGCGAGCCGGCCACGCGGCCGAGGTTCTCCGCCAGGGCGATGCCGGGGCGCACGGCCTCGGCGATGACACCGCCCTTGACGTTGACGGCGTCGGGCACGAGCTCGCCGGCGAGCGCGAGGCGCACCGATCGGGCGACGGCGATGCCGGCCTTCTCCTGCGCCTCGTCGGTCGACGCGCCGAGGTGCGGGGTGGCCACGACGGACTCGAACTCGAACAGCGGCGAATCGGTGCAGGGCTCCGAGGCGAACACGTCGAGGCCGGCGCCGGCGACGCGGCCCTCCTTGAGGGCGACGTAGAGCGCGTGCTCGTCGACGATGCCGCCGCGCGCGGCGTTGACGATGCGCACGGTGGGCTTCACCTTGCGCAGCGCCTCCTCGCCGATGAGCCCGACGGTCTCCGGCGTCTTGGGCAGGTGCACGGTGATGAAGTCCGACTCGGCGAGCAGCTCGTCGAGGGAGAGCATGCGGATGCCGAGCTGCGCCGCGCGGGCGGGCTGCACGTAGGGGTCGTAGGCCACGAGCTTCACACCGAACGCGGAGAGGCGCTGGGCGACGAGCAGGCCGATGCGGCCGAGGCCGACGACGCCGACGGTCTTGTCGGTGAGCTCGACTCCGGTGTACTTCGAGCGCTTCCACTGGCCGTCCTTGAGGGCGGCGTTGGCGGGCGCGATGTTGCGGGCGCAGGCGAGCAGCAGCGCGACGGCGAGCTCGGCGGCGCTCACGATGTTCGACGTCGGCGCGTTGACGACCATGACGCCGGCCTGGGTGGCGGCCTTGACGTCGACGTTGTCCAGGCCGACGCCGGCCCGGGCCACGACCTTCAGGTTCTGCGCCGCAGCGATGGCCTCGGCGTCGACCTTGGTGGCGGAGCGCACGAGGATCGCGTCGACGTCGGCGATCGCGGGCAGCAGCTCCGCGCGGTTCGCACCGTCGCAGTGGCGGATCTCGAAGTCGGGGCCGAGGGCCTCGACCGTGGCCGGGGACAGCTCCTCGGCGATGAGGACGACGGGCTTGCTCATCGGTGGACGCACCTCTGGGTCGACGTCGGGAGACGCCCCGAGTCTAACGGCGAGTTTGTGAACGCCTTCACGAGGTCCGCAGTGTGAGACTGCCGCCCGAGCCACGTCGAACCCAGGAAATCCCGCAGGAATCGCCCCCTTCTCCCGGGATTTCCTGGGTTCGGCGGGACCAGGAGCGACTAGTAGCGCAGGGTTCCGTCGGCGTCGAAGGCTGCGGGCCGCACCTCGTCGACGAGGGCGACGGGCA
>Ga0102832_1001374_pt1 | contig 19404 bp, 16 predicted proteins | sample EBPBio282013_DNA_FD_88942 | JGI IMG/M metagenome (GOLD analysis project Ga0102832, IMG submission 88942) | Wastewater treatment Type I Accumulibacter community from EBPR Bioreactor in Madison, WI, USA - Reactor 2_5/28/2013_ DNA (Illumina Assembly) | ecosystem: Engineered > Bioreactor > EBPR >...
GATTCTGAAGCAAGCTGACATTTTTTATGAACTTTCCAATACACAGCTCGAACTGGTTGCCTCCATTTGTACGGACAAAACGTATCAAGCAGGTGAATTAATTTTCGAAGAGAATACACCCGGTAATGAGTTATGCATCATCGCTGATGGCGAGGTTGAAATTCAGGTAAACCCTGCAACACTGGGGAAAAAAGACGAGGATGCCGGTTCGTACACGATTGCAACGCTACGGCGTGGGCAGTCTTTCGGTGAGGTTTCGCTCGTAGATGAAGGTTTACGTTCAGCTTCGGCACGGGCGGGGCAATCCGAAACGCATTTACTGGCGATCCCGCGCGGCAAGCTGATGCTCTTGTGTGATACATACCCGCAGTTGGGCTACCGGCTGATGCGAAACCTCGCGGCTGATTTGGCGATGAAAATACGTCACACCGATTTGCAAGTCCGTGAAGTTCTAACATGGGCACCGCGTAAATAGAGACATTTGAGCAGTTGTTCCTTTTCAAGCGCACATAACCTGTGCGCTTTTTTGTGAATGGTCGAAAAATGGATTTTCGGATTATCGTCGCGCTGGCTTGCTTATTCATCGGGCTTTCGAAAGGTGGATTAGGCGGGCCTATTCCGGTTGCAATGCTTACGCCCCTTCTCAGCCAGATCATGCCAGCGGCGCAGGCAGTGGGTATCGTTCTTGTGCCGCTCTTGATTGGTGACTTGATCGCGATTTGGTTTTATTGGCGGCAGTGGGACAGCGCTCGAATCAAGCTGCTTTTACCAGCGGCAGTGGTCGGCGTGGTCATAGGCAGTTTGCTCCTGCGCTACTTAGCTGACAGCGGGCAAGATGTGGCGATTAAGCTGATCCTCGGTATCTTCACGCTGATCGTGGTCGTTTACAAAGTAGCCAGCAGTCGCTTAACGGCTGTCCGATACGAACCCCGCCAATGGCATGGGTGGCTGGCGGGTTGGGGAAGCGGCTTCGGCTCGGCACTGGCGAACGTGGGCGCACCACCTTACACGGCTTATATGCTCCTTCAAAAGATCGACAATCCGGTTGTATTCATCGGGACGACCTCGCTATTTTTTGCTATCGTGAACGCGCTAAAACTGCCGTTTGTATTGGCGAACAAAAACATTCTCGACTTTCATCTGTTGTTGAGCATTGCATGGGCGCTGCCACTTATTCCCGTTGGCGCGTATTTAGGGCGATATTTCGTAAGCGTGGTCAACCCTAAGGTATTTGAGCAACTTATGCTGGTGCTGTTATTCTTGCTGAGTGTTTATACGCTGGGGGATGCGATCAGCAAGATGGCGGGGTAAAAAGGGCACACAAGCGTGTGCCCCTACCGAAACATTCAATTTTACTTGGCGACGAGGCGGACGAACTTACGTTTGCCGACTTGAAGGACAACTGGCAGCATTTCAGGCGTGACTGTAGCCATTGGGTCGGTCACGGGCTGCTCGTTCATACGAATACCATTTTGCTGGATAAGGCGCTTGGCCTCGCCACCGCTAGCAACCATATCGAGGCGGCGCAGGATGTCGAGCACCTTTTCGGCTGTCTCCAATTTTTCCTCCGGCATATCTTCCGGCAAGCCGCCGTGGCTGCGGAAGACTTCATCCCAGCGTTTTTGAGCCGCTTGCGCGTCATCGGCGCTGTGGAAGATAGTGACAATATCCCGCGAAAGGCGCATCTTCACTTCGTTGGGGTGCAGCGAACCGGACGCGAGATTGTCTTCAAGTTCTTTCACTTGAGCGGGCGACCAACCCAAAATCAGCTTGTGGTAGATGGGCATAACCTTATCGGGCAGGCTCATAACCTTACCAAACATATCCCACGGTTCAGCCATAATCGGAATGTGATTACCGAGGCTTTTGCTCATCTTGACTTCGCCATCTGTGCCGGGGAGACTTTCGCCCATGATGATGGCAACCTGAGGACGCTGCCCCATACCTTCTTGCAGCTTACGCCCAGCGACCATGATATTGAACAACTGATCTTGACCACCAACCTGAACATCGGTTTCTTGAGCGACCGCATCGTACCCCTGCATGAGGCCGTAGAACAGCTCGTGGAGGTAAATCGGCAGCCCTTCATCCAAGCGGCGCTTGAAGTTTTCGCGCACGAGGAACTGCTGAACGGTGAAGTTACTGGCAAGGCGAATGATGTCGGCAAAATCGAGGGTGGCTAACCACTCATCATTAAAGCGGACGCGCGTTAGGTTACGATCAAGGATTTTGAAGGCTTGGTCGGCGTAGGTACGGGCGTTTTCATGCACCTGCTCGACGGTCAACTGATCGCGAGCCTTATCCTTATCGGAAGGGTCACCAATCAGGCTGGTGAAGCTGCCAATGAGGAAGGTGACATCATGACCGAGTTCTTGGAACTGGCGCAGCTTCCGCATGGTGATGGTGTGGCCGAGGTGCAGATCAGCCGTACGCGGGTCATAGCCACAGTAGACACGCAGACCGCGACCGGACTTTTCGGCTTCGACAAGGCGGGTGTGAAGCTCTTTACGCATGGTTTCTTTGGTTTGCGGATCACCATATTCCGCGCCGGACATGAGTATATCGACTTGCTCATCAATCGTAGGCATGAGGGTTCATTCCTGAAAATTGGGTGTATATCAATTCGGAATAGTATAACAGGGCAAGATTTAAGGGTATAGTCCCTGTGCAATAAGTAGCAGTCGTTCTAAAACGCGCGGTTCATCGTTCATTTGAAGCAAGTTTACTGTCGCACGTCCAATAGCAGACTTTCCTCTAGTTATCGGGCCATCGAGTTCAAAATGATCGATCCATATTTGATTACGAGGGTCAAACAGCCTGACAAGCTGCTTCGTAATCGGGTCGAACGTTGTGAGATCAGAGCCTTTATGACGATTACAGTCATGGCAGCTCAAGCAAAGGTTTGAGTCAATGGTATCGCCACCATGCTTCTCGGCAGTAATATGATCGATTTCATGACGTTTAATCGTAAAACGCTCATTTAAGAGGCAATACTCACAATTATTATTGGCTCTTTGACGCACCAGAATACGAAGCGTATCAGGGATGTGAGTCATTAATGATCCGTACTGAGTTTGGCAAAAGCACGAATTTTGACGATCCGCATCAAATGCTCGAGGCGGGTGTAATCATCTAGCTCATTCTGTTCTTGTTTCGAAATTGTGCCGTTACGATTTACATCCAAAAGGTAGCTAACACGGGACTCACTCGCATCTGACAGACGATACTCAGCAATCTGCTCCAAAGAGGGTGACGAGGTAATAAAGTCAGCAAATTCTTGATAGGGTGTGTTTTGAACAATCGACATCTTAACCTCCTGACCTCGCTCCATTCAATTATAGCAAATTTTGCAATTTATCCGCTGAAATGGCTGGCGGGAAGTTCCCGTGTATCCGCTGAAGTGTCATTTTGTGGCGGCAGAAGTGAGGGAGCGCGGCGCTGAAATGGCGCAAGTGCAGCAGAACTAAGGGAGCAATCCGCCGCTGTGCAAATTTGGCATGTGCATGGCGGATGTGAGGGAGACCGCCGCCGAAATGTTGCAAAAGTTGCATATATTGCAAAAAACGCAATTGCAAAACCCATTTTGTCGGTGAAGTTGAGGGAGAATTCTGCTAATAATTCGCAATTTTCTTCCCAAGGGACACTTCGTAGTCAAATTCTTCACTTTCACAAGTGCATTTTTCGGGCAAATGATGCTGTTGATGTTGTTGTTGCAGTTGTGACAAACGGGTTATCTGAGAATGACGATGGAATGAATGCAATCGATTCCTAACCCTACATCCTTACAAGGTGAAAAAGTGTTGCGCGAAAACTTTGCAGCATCACATAAGATGTGACCAACAGCAAGATAATTTTAGCACAAAAGTTCTCAATTAGTCAATTTAGTTATGGTTTGAATCGGGTTTGAAAAATCGAGGTCATGTACATAGAGAAGGGACTGAATCCCTTCCCTACGAGTAGGCATTGGCTACCGATTGCGTTTTTAGCCGGGGTAATAGATGACGCGCGGGTCATCGGTGGTGCGCTGGTAGGTGAAGGCGGCATCCGTCAGTTTGGCGAGGTCATAGGCCGGTCGCCAGCCGAGTAGGAATTTGGCTTTGGTGTTGTCGACCCACGTACCATGATACGGCGTGGTGATGTCCACCGAGGGATAACCACGTGTGGTGTGCAGATAATCGGCAAGCTGGCGGTAGTCAACGGGTTCGTCCATGCAGATGTTGAAGGTTTGCTGACGGGCGGCAGGATGGTCGATAGCAGTGAGGATGGCGCTCACCAGATCATCCACATGGACAAAGTTACGCTGCACCGGTTTACCGTCAGGGTCGAGCATCACAGGCGTGGTGTGAGAGGCGACATAAGTGTCGGCGGTTGCAGCGTCTACAAAGTCGCGCCAGCGTGGGCCGCCGAACACATCCTCGCCAAATGAGAGCTGATACTTGAAGTCGTCCTTCTCCATAATCCACGGTGCGCGGAGGCAGCAGCCGTTGAGGTTGTACTGAATGTAGTACTGCTCCAGCATGACTTCTTCGAGGACTTTCGAGAGGGCGTAGCAGCCGGGGTAAGCGCTGTGCTTTTGTGCCTCGGTCACGGGAATTGGATGCGGATAAACGAAGTGCCCCATACCCGCGTCGCCACCGATCAGAATGAACTGCTCAAAAGTGGGACTCTGGCGAGCCGCTTCTAGCAACCAGAACATGCCTTTGATGGCAACGTCCATGATGTCGTCGGGCGTTTCTTTGCAGGTGGCAAGGTGAAGAACGTGGGTTACACCATCCATCGCCTGATTGACGACGGCTTGGTCGGAGAGCGAACCGCGCACGATTTCGAGACGGTCGTGGGGCGGCAGCGTACGGTTGTGGCAGAGCGCACGTAAGGTAAAATCCGCGAAACGGGAATCATCCCAGAAACGGTTGATGAACGCCTGCCCTACTTTACCTGTCGCTCCGGTCACGAGTAAACGTTTCGTCATAATACCCTCAAAAAATTAAACTTTTACCACAAAGTCACAAAGAACATTGAGCAATACAATCGAACCACAGAGGCACGGAGATTGCAGAGAATACAAGCGAAAAGCAGATTATATTGATTGCGAGGATGATTGTACCCCTTGTTCGGTACAAGGCGACTGACTATAATTCCAAAAATATTTGTAAGTATGTAAGGACACGACGCACGCTATGAAACCAATGAGCAGCAGTGAGGCGCGGCAAGCCTTCCTCGATTTCTTTGAAGAACATCACCATAAGGCGGTAGCTTCATCTTCGCTTGTGCCGGGGAATGACCCTACCCTGCTGTTCACGAACGCCGGTATGGTGCAGTTCAAAGATGTGTTCTTGGGCATGGATAAACGCGATTACAAGCGGGCGACCACCTCGCAGAAGTGTATGCGTGTTTCGGGCAAGCACAGCGACCTTGAAAACGTCGGGCCGTCGCCCCGTCACCATACCTTCTTCGAGATGCTGGGCAACTTCAGCTTCGGCGATTACTTCAAGCAGGATGCAATTAAGTTCGCGTATACGCTGCTGACCGAGGTGTATGGTCTGCCGAAGGAACGGCTGGCGTTCACGGTTTACCAGAGCGACGACGAAGCGTACAACATCTGGGTGAAAGATATGGGTGTTGACCCGAAGCGCGTGGCGCGGCTGGGCGCGAAGACCAACTTCTGGCAGATGGCGGAAACGGGTCCGTGCGGCCCGACGAGCGAACTGCACTGGGACAAGTATCCTGAACTCGGCGAGGATGGGATTATCCAATCGCTGGTTGATGAGGATGACCGCTTCCTCGAATTGTGGAACCTCGTGTTCATGCAGTTCAACCGGACACAGGATGACCCCGAAAACACGGGTAAATATGACGTGCCGCTGCCCAAGCCGGGCGTGGACACGGGCATGGGTTTGGAACGTATCCTGAGCGTAGTCAACGGCGTGACCAATAACTACGACACCGATTTGTTCCTGCCCATCTTCAAGGCGACTCAGGCACTGACTGGCGACACCGACGAACAACGCGACGCGAACATCGTGCCGTACCGCGTCATTGCGGATCATATTCGGGCAGCGGTGTTCCTGATTTCGGACGGTGTGCTGCCGGGGGCGAAAGGACGCGACGCGGTATGCCGCCTCGTCATCCGCCGTGCAGCACGGTTCGGCAGCAAGCTGGGCTTCACCGAGCCATTCCTCGGCACGGTGGCGAACGCGGTGATCGAGGTGATGGGCGAACATTACACCGACTTGGTAGAACGCGCGGAAAACATCAAGAAGGTGATTACGCAGGAAGAAATTCGCTTCCGCAAGACACTCGACCGTGGGTTGGGCGAACTGGAAGCAGAACTCGATACGCTGGCGCAAAGCGGTAACACGGTACTGGCGGGTGATAAGGCATTCTACCTGAAGGCGACAATGGGTTTGCCGATACAGGTTATTAAAGACGTGGCGGAAGAACGCGGCTTTAGTGTGGACGAAGCGGCATTCAACGCGGCGGAAGAACAACACAGCACCGTCAGCGGTGGCGGGCAAGCGATGGGCGAGATTGACGCGAGTGAAGCGTATAAGGCGACACTTGAGCAGTTGAAGGCCAGTAAGCAGCTTGGCGACAAGGGTGTGGCCTATAACCCGTACAGCGACACCACCGTCGATGATAAAGTCCTCGCGATCTTCCGCGAAGGTAAGCCCGTCGACAGTGCGATTGCCGGTGAAAAAGTCGAAATTGTGCTGGGCAAAACAGGATTTTATGTCGAGTCCGGTGGTCAGGTCAGCGACACGGGTACGATCAGCAGCAATGGATGGACGGTTGAGGTTGAAGATACCAAACGGCCAATCGGCGGCTTGATCGTGCATGTGGGCGAAGTGGTGGAAGGCCAACCGAAGGTCGGCGATGCGGCACAGGCGGCGGTTGATACCGAACGCCGTTCCAGCATCACGCGCAACCACACCGGAACCCACCTGCTCCACGCGGCGCTGCGTGACCGGCTCGGTACACACGTCCAGCAGCGCGGGTCGTTGGTCGCGCCAGATCGGCTGCGCTTCGACTTCGTACATGACCAGAAGGTGAGCGCGGAGGACATCGCGGCGATTGAGCAGCAGGTGAACGCTGTTATTCTGGCGAACTATCCCGTAGTGGCGGTTGAAAAGTCGCTGACGGAAGCGAAGGCAGACGGCGCGATGGCACTGTTCGGCGAGAAGTACGGCGACACCGTACGGACGATCACAATTGCGAAGGACGGCGACCGCTACAGCTATGAACTGTGCGGCGGTGTGCATGTGCCAGAGACGGCGGAAATCGGTTCGTTCATCATCGTGAGCGAAGGCAGCGTGAGCGCGGGCATCCGCCGTGTCGAGGCGCTGACCGGACGCGGCGCGGTTGAGTATGTGCAGCACACCTTGAACACATTGGGTACTATTGCTCAACAGCTCGGCACGACACCCGAACAAGCGGGAACGCGCGTCCATGCGCTGCAAAACGAACTGGCGGCTGTGAAGAAGCAAGTAGGACAATTACAGCGTGAACTGGCGAAGGGTCAATTCGACCAGCTTACGCCGGAAACGGTGAACGGGATCGAAACCGTCATCGGGCAGTTCGAGCATATTCCGGTCGACACACTGCGCGAAATGGCGGATTGGTTCCGCAGCAAGGTAAAGAGCGGTGTGCTGGTCGTCGGCAGCGTGGTTGACAACAAGCCGCAGTTGCTTGCGGTGGTCACGGATGATCTGACGAAGAAGGGTTTGCACGCAGGCAACTTGATTAAGGAAGCGGCGGCTGTCGTCGGCGGTGGCGGCGGTGGGCGACCGAATATGGCGCAGGCGGGCGGTAAGGATGCCAGCAAGCTGCCGGATGCACTCAATAAAGCGCGGGAACTGATTGCACAGAACACTAAGGGATAATGGCGACCAAAGCCGATTACATCCAGCTTGAGAACGCGGATGATGTCGCATCCATCCGCGACCGACTTTCCTTCCTGAGAGGACAGCGTGTGCTGCTGATCTGGCCGGAGGAAGGAACGATCTTAACGCGCAAGCTCGACCTTGTGCTCATTCAGCGTGAGGCGATGCGGCGAGCCATCCGGCTGGCTTTGGTGACGCATGATGCAGAGGTTGTTCGACACGCACGTGAGTTGAACATCAGCACCTTCGAGACAATTGGCGCGGCTGAACGCGGACGGTGGAAGCGCGGGCGGGGCAAGGTGTTTACCAACCGTTTCCAGCGCCCGAAAGAAGAACCTATCCCCGAAGATTTGAAAGAAGTCGCCAGCCGGATATACGCCGAGGAAAGCGAACGCGAAAAGCAGTGGCGGCGCGTCCGGCGGCTGATCGGTGCGGTGGTATTTGCGCTGGTGGCGGTAGCGATTGGCTACGTGCTGCTGCCGAGCGCGACTGTGACCGTGACACCGGCCACGCGGCGGGTGGAAACGGTGGCCGATATTACGGTTTCACCGCAGTCACTCGGCATCGACATTGAGAACCGTATCATTCCCAGCAGCCCGATCAGCATCCAGATTGACGACAACGGCACAGTGGAAGCGACCGGTATCCAATCGGTCGAAGATGAAACGGCGGCGGGGTCGGTGGTCTTCATCAACAAAACGGCTGATCCGGTAACGATCCCAGCGGGAACGGTGGTGACGACCAGCGCGGGAACACCTATCCAGTTCCGCACGACGACTGAAGCCAACCTCGCAGGGGGTGAAGGGCTGCAAATTGAAGTGCCGATTGAAGCGCTGCAAGCCTCGGCAGGGTTGGCAGGGAATGTGGACAGCGGCACGATTAACACGGTGATCGGCCCGATGGCGGACAGCGTTGATGTGCGGAATATCGCGGCGACGGCGGGCGGGGCGACACGAACCCAGCGCGTCGTGACGGATACCGATATGCAAACGGTGCTGGCGATTGTGAAGCAGCAGCTACAAACCCGCGCTTACGTCGAGATGCAATCGCGACTGACGGATAAACAATGCATTATTTTGGACACGATTAAGATCGGCGAAGAACGCGACGACTGGAAAACCTACAGCGCCCAAGTAGGTGATGTTGATGATTCGCTCACGCTCAGTATGAAAGCGGTCGTGGACGCAGTGCTGGTGGATGAGCAATTCGCACAGCAGGTCGTACTGGCGCAGCTCACACAGCAGATGCAAGCCGGAGAGATCATCAAGCCGGAGACTGTGACCTTCGACCTCGGCTGTGAATCAACCGGACGCATCGACCCCGCCACCGGACAAATCGTGTTCCAGATGGGCGGCAGCGCCATGATTACGGCGCAGGTTGATGCCGGACAGGTACAGCAGCAGTTGGCGGGACAATCACTAAATGATGCCACCGCTTCACTGGTGACGAACTTGCGACTACAACAGGGCATCGCGCCGATCATCAGCCTGTGGCCGGAGGGGTTCGACCGGATGCCGCTCCTACCCTTCCGCATCAGCGTCCAAGTGCAGAACACAACCACCCCATGAGTCAAGGGAAGCTGCTGGGTATCGACCACGGGTTAAAGCGCATCGGGTTGGCGGTCAGTGACGCGATGGGCGTTTCGGCACGCGAACTCACCGTGATTAACCGCACAACCAACGTCAATGATTTTGCGAGGATTAACCACGTTGCTAGTGAGCAACGGGTGGTGGGGATTGTGGTCGGGATGCCCGTGAACAGCGAGGCGCAGGACGGCGAGTATACGCAGGGCGACACCGTGCGGAAGTGGATTGAACGTTACGCGGCAACCACAGCGCTGCCGATTGTGACGTGGGACGAGCAACTGACGAGCCTCGACGCACGCGAACTCTCGATCCAAAAGGGTCGAAAAGCCCGTGACCCGATTGACGACCTAGCCGCGCGAATTATCTTGCAGAGTTACTTGGATGCGTTAAGGTCGGGATTGGTGAAGTAATCATTCACTAACAAAAAGCGAATACAAGGCGAACAAGGGAATACATTTTGAACCGTGTAGTGAAGATTTTGATTATTGGGGCGGCGCTGCTGATGATAGCGGCGGCAGCCTGTGTCGGCGGTTTGTTCCTGATCTCCGGCGGGCAGCCCGTACGCTACGTGCAAAAGACTCTGCTTCAAATTTCACTATCAGGGCGCGAGGCCGACTTAAACCGCGCGATGAGCAGCGACAGTTCGCCAGTGCGCTTCCGCGTCAACAGCGGCGACAACCCGCGCACAATTGCCCAGAACCTCATCAACTCCGCCCTCATCAATGACGGACAGTTGTTTATTGATTATGTGCAATTGAATGACATTGACACGCAGCTTGAGGCGGGGACGTATTTCCTCAAACGAACGCAAACCATCCCTGAGATCGCGCTTGCCCTGACCGACTCGCGCAACAGCTATATTCCGTTCCGCATTATCGAAGGCGAACGGATGGAAGAAATCGGCAAGAAAATTGATGACGCGCGGGCATATTTCGGTTTCAGTGGTGCAGAATTCTTGGCGCAAGTACGAGCTGGCGCAGTAATTGACGGCGCATTCGCCAACCGAATGGGTATACCAGCGGGCGCGTCGCTCGAAGGCTTCTTATATCCCGACAGCTACGAGCTTCCGGCAGATGTTACACCGTCCATGCTGCGCGATATTCTCCTACAGAACTTCAGCCGCAAGGTGAGTGACCAAGTAGTAAGCGATGCCGCCGCGCAAGGCTGGTCGATGTTTGAAGTGGTCACACTGGCATCCATCGTCGAACGTGAAGCGGTGCAAGTGGATGAAGAACCGCTAATTGCGGGCGTGTACCGCAACCGTTTGAACATCGACATGCGCTTAGAGGCCGACCCCACCGTCCAGTATGGAATCGGGTTCCAAGGTGGGAGCTGGTGGCCCCAGATCACGCAAGCTGACTATACAAATGTGCAGTCGAACTACAACACCTATCTCGTGAGTGGTTTGCCCCCCGGACCCATCGCCAGCCCCAGCGTGACCGCCATTCAGGCCGTGGTTTACCCGACCGCCTCGGATTACCTATTCTTCCGCGCGGACTGCCGTTCGGATGGCTACCACAGTTTCGCACGGACATTTGAGGAACACTTGGCGAATTGTAGTTCATAGTCGATAGTCAACAGTTGACAGTTATCAGTTTTTGGAGCTAAGTTTCGCAGTCGATAAAAATAGATGGTTTAAGGTCGCTTAGTGAGTAAAGTATTCGGTCGAATTACCATCCTGTTCTGTATGACCATGCTCATCACAGGATGCAGTACCGCAAATGAAAGTATACAGCGAATTGCCCTGCTCGCACCCTTCGAGGGGCGTTACAGTGAAATCGGCTATGAAGCCTACTATGCGGTACGTCTCGCGATGCAAGAACGGGATACCGAGCGCATCGAACTCTTAGCGATTGACGACGGTAGCAGCGAAACAAGCGCCATCAATCGAGCGAAAGCGCTTGCAAATGACCCGCTGGTAAACGTAGTGCTTGTACTCGGTGAAACAGCCACCAAGCCGGAGGTTCAGGCGGCATTCGGGCAAACGCCGGTTATCATCGTCGGGCAGTGGCACAGCACCCCTTCAACTGAAAATGTGTTTATGCTGGCGAGCGACCAGTTACAAACGTTGATCTCACCGACCGCGCAAGTCGAACCAATCGTGGATTCAAATGTGGTAGGTGGTGAGGTTTTCGCACTGAAACAAGTCCCGAAGTTGGTAGACGATTTATCGGGTATCACGGTGGTGAGCAGCGCGAGTTTACCCGATAAGGCATTTCAGCAGCGGTATGTGGGCAGCGGTCAATTTGTGTCAGCACCGGGGTTACTAGCGACATTGGCCTACGACGCGGCGGGGATAGCCCTTGACGCGCTGCAAACCCCCGATGCCCGAAACGCCATCGCGACGATGACATACACGGGCATCAACGGCAGTATCCAATTTGTTGATGGGTACTGGGCAGACGCACCCATCAACTATTATCGTTATGATGCAAAAGGCAACTTAACGCCCGAAGATCGTCCCGTAAAATAGGGGCAGCGGTTCAACCGGTGAATCGCTAAAGGTGATGGCTTGCTGCAAGGTGGAACGGCATGTCGCAAGCTGCTCCGGCTTACGGGCGTGGATGGTGACCAGCGGTGCGCCGCTTTCGACCTTATCCCCAACTTTGGCATGAACTTCTAACCCGACGGCGAGGTCAATCGGGTCGCCCTTCTTTTCGCGCCCTGCCCCAAGCCCGAACGCCGCCATGCCGATGAGTTCCGCCGCCACTTGAGCGACATAACCGGATTGCGAGGCGGTAAAGGTTTCAATGATTGGAGCTTTGGGCAGCCGCGACGGATCATCGACCATCCCCACATCGCCACCCTGCCCCTGCACGAGGCTGCGGAACCTGGCGAAGGCTTGACCGTTTGATAATTGTTCGGTTAACAGTCCACGAATTTCAGCATCGTCATTCCACTTTTTGCCCTGCCCTGCCAGCCGCAGCATATACGCGGCAAGGTCAAGACAGTGTTCGCGGAAATCAGCAGGGCCGTTCCCTTGCAGACAATCAATCGCTTCAACCACTTCTAGCGCATTCCCGACCGCAGCACCTAGCGGTTGATTCATATCCGAAAGTACAGCGATCATATCGCGCCCGGCATCCACGCCAATATCAACCATGATCTGGGCAAGTTCACGGGCATCATCTAGGTTGGTCATGAATGCACCGCGCCCAACTTTGACATCCAGCACAATGCCATTTGCTCCGGCGGCGATCTTTTTACTCATGATGCTGCTAGCGATCAGTGGCAAACAGGGAACGGTGGCGGTTACATCGCGCAGTGCATAGATTTTGCCATCTGCGGGAGCTAAATCCTTCGACTGTCCGGTTAAGACGATGGCATTTTCGCGCACCAGACGACGAAATTCCTCGTTCGACAAATTCACCTGATAGCCGCTGATCGCTTCGAGCTTATCAATTGTCCCGCCGGAATAACCGAGGCCACGCCCACTCATTTTGGCGACCGGAACGCCGCAAGAAGCCACCAGCGGCAGCACCACCAACGTGGTCTTGTCGCCGATGCCACCCGATGAATGCTTATCGACGGCGTAGGGAATGAGGTCGGAAAGGTCGAGGACATCGCCTGAATAAGCCATCGAGAGGGTAAGATTGACGGTTTCCTCGCGCGACATCCCTTTTAGAAAAATCGCCATCAGCATGGCAGAGGCTTGATAATCGGGCAAGTCACCACGGGTATAACTTTCCACAAACCACGCAATCTCGTCTTTCGTGAGGGCAAGACCATCCCGTTTTTTAGCAATAAGGTCAACGGCACGCATATTCGGTACTCCTGAGCAAACGGCACAAATATTGACATAATCGTACCGCAATTCATACGCTTTCTGAACAGCCTTTGAAATTCTCATCCAACATATACTTGTGGAAGCGGCAATAATCGGTTACAAATTCTGTCAGATTTATCACTATAGAATGGTAGAACTTAACATGGAAAAAAGTATTCCACGTCCCGTAAAGGTTAACCCACCTAAAAATAATCGTAACATGATGATTATTGGCGCAGTGGCTGGTATCGCGGTCATCATCGCTATCGTATTCATCGTTATTTCACTCAACAGCACAAATCAAGTTGCGGTTGGTAAATTTGACAGTTTGCCCCAAAGCCGCCTGCCGGATGGCGGGTTTGTGGTGGGTAATCCGAATGCGCCGGTGACGATCATCGAATTTGCAGATTATGCTTGCTCTCACTGCCAAGAATACCTGCCGACCATGAACCGATTCATCGACGAGTATGTGAAGACCGGCAAGGCGAAGTTTGAATACCGTATCTTCCCGACTGCGGGTGGGCAAATAACGGAGTACATCGGCAATGTACTGGTGTGTATGGAAGCTCAGAAGGAAGGCACCTTCTGGAAAGCCAATGAACTCCTGTTCCGCGAAGCGATGGCAGGGAATTACGATGGTAACATCCTGCGTAACCTCGCTGGAGAACTAGGGGTCAATTACGCTGACGCGCTCAACTGCGTACAGAACGAGACGCAGGTTGACACCGATATTGCACTCGGTCAACAGCTTGGCGTGACCGGTACACCAGCCATCCGTATTCGCAATGCGGATGGCACAGCCGGCCCGTTAGTCTTGAACGGTCAAGCGCAGAACACGGGTGGCCCATCCTTTGATGCTTTGAGCCAGTACATGACACAGTTCAACTAAACAATGACGCTCTGACATCGAAAGCCCGCCTATAAAGCGGGTTTTTTTATTTGACGGGGTTTCGATTGGCGAATAACGGGCTACAATAAGACGCATTCAGGATAAGGAGATTAGGCGATGGATACAGATGCATTTATCGCAAATAGCAAACCGTTCATCGGGTGGATGCTCGATTGGCAAGCCAAGCTGCAACCTGTCACCTTAGCGAGTTTGAGCCGCGACAATAGCCCGCGCAGCATCGGTATTTTATCGGTGGATGTGATCGAGGGGTTTTGTACCGTCGGACCGTTAGCTTCGCCGCGAGTGAACAAGATTGTCGAACCGATTACACAGTTGTTTAAGGATGCGTGGGCATACGGCGTGCGGGATATTTTGCTAACGCAGGATACGCACCCGGATGACGCGGTTGAGTTCGCGAACTATGCGCCGCACTGTATTCGCGGAACCGTTGAATCCGAAACCGTAGCAGCTTTCAAGGCTCTACCATTCTTTGATGAAATTTCGGTACTGCCAAAGAACTCGATCAACAGCGGATTCGCGCCGGGGTTCAGCGAGTGGATAGCGGCACGGCCTAAGGTTAAAACGTGGATCGTCGTTGGCGATTGTACTGACCTATGCACGCATCAACTCGCGATGCACATGCGCTTGTGGGCAAACCAGCACCAGATTCGTGGCATCCGCGTCGTCCTGCCAGTCAACACCGTGGATACCTACGATTTACCGGTGCAAACGGCGACAGAATTGGGGATCGCGCCGCACGACGCGGACTTTTTACACACGGTATTTTTGTATAACATGATGCAGAATGGCATTGAAGTCGTAAGCGCAGTTCAGGCGTAACAGAAGAACGCCTTTTATACACGATAGGATAGGATGTTATGAGAACGGTTGAATGGCATGACGGCATTGTGCGGATGATTGACCAAAAGGCGCTGCCGTGGAAGACAGAAATGGTTGATTTGCCGAATTATAAAGCTGTCGCAGCAGCAATCACCGATATGACGGTGCGCGGCGCACCCGCCATCGGTGCGTCGGCGGCATTTGGGATGGCGCTGGCCGCCAAACAAAGCAGCGCGACGAGTGTCGGCGAAATGATGCAGGATTTGGGGCAGGCGGCGGATGTGCTGAAGGCCGCCCGACCGACCGCCGTGAACCTCGCGTGGGCGGTTGACCGCCTGATGAACTTCGCCCAAGTTGGCAAATATCCGACAGCCGACGCGATCCGTGAGGCACTGCTGAACGAGGCGCAGCGGGTCGCGGATGAAGATGTAGCGATCAACAAAAAGATGGGGGCAAACGGCGCGGCGCTCATCAAGGATGGCGACACAATTTTGCACCACTGCAATACCGGCGCACTGGCAACCGTCGATTACGGTACGGCGCTGGGCGTGGTACGGGCAGCCTTTGAGCAAGGCAAGAAAATCCACGTGCTGCTGGATGAAACCCGTCCCCGCTTGCAGGGCGCACGGTTGAGCGCGTGGGAGATGGAACAGCTTGGTGTCAGCTACGACATCCTGCCGGATACCGCCGCCGGATATTACATGCAAAAGGGCGAGATCAAGATCGTTCTAGTCGGTGCTGACCGCGTGGCGGCAAACGGCGACTTCGCCAATAAGATCGGCACGTATCAGGTCGCGGTGCTGGCGAAAGAAAACAACATCCCCTTCTACACCGTCGCGCCAACCTCCACGATTGACCTCAACCTCGCGACTGGCGCAGAAATCCCGATTGAAGAACGCGGCAAGGAAGAAGTGCTGACCCCTTACGGCAACCCGCTGACACCTGAACACTTCAAAGCGCGTAACCCCGCCTTTGACGTGACCCCGCACCGTTATCTATCAGGCATCATCACTGAAAACGGGATTGCACGGCCACCGTTTAGCGAGAGTTTGAAGCGCGTCGTAGCGGGCGAACAGGTTTAGCTCGTCGCCCAGAACGCTGGCGGGAGTGTAAGCTCCCGCAAAGGCTGTTCACCCGTAAACCGGAGATAGCCTTCCTCGACTTTCATCAGCGGGACGTATGTGGGGTAATCGGGCGTGTGCTTAAACTGCCACTCGCCGATACTCCACAACCGCATTTGCCCCCCAACACGATTGACAGCAATCACAAACGGCAAGCGCTCATACAACGGGCGAATGAGGGCTTCGCCACCCCCCGGCTCGGCGCGGCGGGCCAGCATACCGAGGGCGTTTTGCAACCGCTTGGCGAAGATCGCCCCACGGAACGACCAGATTTGACGCGGCGGGTTTGCCATACTCAGCAGCGGCGCAATCGTCTGCGGCTCGTCGGCACGTACTTCATCAAGCAGTAGAGATACAGGCTGCTTCTCCAGCGCGTTCATAATTTGTTCGCCGAACGTAATGGCTGGCTTGTCACCCATCGGCCACTGCGCGACGAGCCGCTGCATTCCAGCAGGTAAGCGCGTTTCCCCTGCCCGTTCAACGCTGATCGTTTGGGCGGGGTCAGGCAGTTCGTTCATCAACAGGTTCAGCAGCGTCGTTTTACCGGACTCCGGTTCGCCGATAATCAGGATGCCGTGTGGCGAGACCGCAATCGCCTTCACCAATTGCAGTCCTTGTTCGGTGATGTAGCCCGACTCTAGCAGAGACTCCCATGTGGGCAGCGCTGCCGGATGCACACGAATATCCGCCGTCGCCTGTATGGTGATCGGTGGGGTGACGAGATTGACGCAAATCGAACGTTCGCCAACGGTAAGGCCAACCTCCATGTACGGCTGCTCAGGACGAATTTCCGCGCCCGCATCCGTCACCAGCCGCATGACGATGCGGTCGTACTGCTCGGTGCCGTCAAAAACGTGACCGAGCGACACCAACTCACCATGCCCATAGCGTACCGACACGTTGTCGATCCCTTCGAGCGAAATCGTGGTGACGCGCTCATCCGCGAACAACTCATCCAGCGGGCCGTAACCAAACAGGCTGCTGTACGCGCGGCTGATAATGTTGGCTTTCTCATCCGGCGAAAGCTGAACCGACTCGACCGCGAACACATAATTCGCGGTTTGTAGCACCAACTTCAGCCGTTTGGATGACGTATCCGCCTCCAATAAATCCGGCGACCCGTGACCGTATTCCTCGACAAACGCCGACTCGATTTGCTCGACCAGCGCGGCAATCGATACCCAGCGATGGCCTAACTGCGATGGGACAAAATCCGGCTGGCGCACAATCTCGGTTTCCGGTTCATCATGTAAGCCGTTGAGGCCATTTTCGGAAGTTGGGAGGTGCTTGTTCTCTGGTATTTCCGCCATGTCATCCTCGCTTTATGTCCAACGACTAAAATCAACCGGGGCAAGGTCAGGGTTATCGTCCGGTTTGCGCCCCAGTTTAGCAACATCGACCCATGTACCACGTATATTGACCCGCACCACATCCATCGTGTAATCCGTGTTCACATCTTCCGCGTTTCGCAGCAGCGACGAACCCACGCCGTACATATCGACCGGAACGCCGTCGTCCTCAAACGCCATGATCTTCCCAATGCTAAAGCCGCCGCTCACAACAATTTTCACGTTCTGGCAGTACTGCTTGGCGGCATCAACCCACTGAGGCGGCACGTTCCACGCCTCCCACGCATGATTCAGCGCCTCGCGCAGCAGTCGCACCAGCACCGGATTCACACCGGTGGGGTCATCGGGCTGCAAGGACACATCACGCATCGTCGCGCCGGTATCCAAACGAACACCCATGAGCGTCCAACGTTTTTGCGCCTCCGCATCGCCCGATTGCAAGGCTGCCAGATAATGAGGCCAATAGGCTGCAAGTGTCGCTAACGCCGCACCAATCGAGTCGTTGTTGAAGTCGGCGAGTACCACCCGCGACACCTGTGGCGACACATAACGGGCAAAGGCCAGCATCGCCTCGGATGTATCCGCAAGGAAACAGGCAATCAGCGCATGTGGAACTGTGCCACCTGAATGCCCACCCCACCACGCCGCTTGAGCATCCGTACTGACGAAGGGTACAACGTTCGCACCGGTCTCGGCATTGTAGCGCTGCACAGCGAGCCAATAAGCATATCCGTCAGTCGCCTGCACTTCGGGTAAATCAAACCGTGCGGGGAAAAACAGCAGCGACTTGCCACGCGCCGCCTTGACGATGTTATAAACATTGGTCGCCACACGGCTGGCACGGGTCAGCACACCCAGAATCGGCGTTTCGAGCAGGGCGAAGTCGCGGTAACGACCGCGAATCCTGATGACCGGCTGCACATCTTCCGTATCACCAGCGAACATGGTTAAAACCCCATCTTCTACCGCTTGCACTTCAAGTTTGGATACCGTTGGAATAAAGTTTGAATTATCAAAGTATCCGGTCGCATGGCGCAGCATGGCAAGTGCCGCATCAACCCCCGCCACCACTGCGAAAGGCGTACGACGGTTGAAAATTTGCGCTTCGACTTCTAGATCGCCGATGGGCAATCCTTGAGGGTCAACCGGCAGATCCCGTGGCGAGTGACCGGCGAAAGTATAATCAGCCGCTTTTGCCCCTTCTAACACCTGCACGATATTCTCGAAATATTTGTCGCTGTAATAGCCCCTACGAAGGCCCTCAACATCCAGTTTGAAGGTACTCGACGGAAGACGCTTGTGATCGAAAATAGTCATCTATAACCTTTTCAGGGATATTTCTCACTCAATACTTATTCTACAACGGTCTAAAAGGCTGTGGTATACTCGGCAACTGCGTCAATTTTTCACTTGCACAAATGGGAATATAAAACTCGCATGGATATTATCGTAACCGGCTCTATCGCTTATGACTATTTGATGCGCTTTCCGGGGCGCTTCAACGAGTACTTCATTGATGGTCAGATGCACCAAGTCAGCCTGAGTTTCTTGGTGGACGAAATGACCAAACATTGGGGTGGCATCGGGGCGAACATCTCCTACACGCTGGGGTTGCTCGGTCATCGTGCCAAACTCATGGGTACAGTCGGTCGCGATTTTGGGGATTACCGTGTACGGCTCGAAAGCGTGGGGATCGATACCAGCGGTGTTCGCGAACATGCCGATGTCTTTACCGCTTCATATTTCGCGAACACCGACCTCGAAAACAATACCATCTCCTCGTTCTACAGTGGTGCGATGGCCTTCTCGAAAGATTTCACCATCGCCGAAGCCTACCCTAACTTGAAACCCGATATGGTCATCATCTCCCCCAGCGACCCGCTTGCGATGACCTACCTGACCAAAGAATGCCGCGAACGCGATATCCCCTTCATTTATGACCCCAGCCAGCAAATCCCCCGCTTGACGGGCGA
>Ga0102832_1001375_pt1 | contig 19396 bp, 17 predicted proteins | sample EBPBio282013_DNA_FD_88942 | JGI IMG/M metagenome (GOLD analysis project Ga0102832, IMG submission 88942) | Wastewater treatment Type I Accumulibacter community from EBPR Bioreactor in Madison, WI, USA - Reactor 2_5/28/2013_ DNA (Illumina Assembly) | ecosystem: Engineered > Bioreactor > EBPR >...
AATATCAATCAATCCATGTTCCTTGTCAATTTCGTATTCATTAACAAGTTTTTGTTTGTTCAAGTCATGGTAATAAAGTTTCCCATCGGCTCCGATTGCCATTACTTTATTATCATTGTCATGAAGTAATAAGACATTTGCATCAACTTCAGCATCGGATTTGTTCAATAATCTGTGTTGGGAAGTTGACTAAATTTAACAAAAAAGTTACTTTAATTTGGTTGCCTTCATCAATTTTCAAGGCTTAGAGCATTGATCCTAAAGCAGCGACAGAAATGTCATGGATTTTTCCTTGTGTAAAAGTTCTGTACTTTTCCAATCCTTTTTTTGCTTACTAATTATTGTAGACAAACATCTTATCTCCGATTTCTTAAATTTTATTTTTATCATCTTTTTCATCCTCGTAAAGCTTAACAATACTGGTTTTTTAGTTGAATTGTTCAGGATGCTTTTCGTTCATTCTTCTAAGATAACTGACTTAGTCCTCAGCGATAGCATCTGTAAGTTTTCTCTTTGTGTTGATTTCGTACATGCACTCCATGATGTCGAATTTCAAACTCATCGCTGCATCTCTTTTGCCTTAAAAGTTAACCTCGTAAATTTTGGATTCCTCACCAATTTCAAGCCACTTCAAGTAACCCAAGTCAGTATTGATTTAATAAACCAAACCTGGAGTTATTTATTTTTTCAAAAAACAGTAACCCGTCTGATTAATTACGTTGAATTGATAAGTAAAGTTACCCAATGATTAAAGAGCAAAAACTACATTATCTTTTACTAAAGTTCTTTCATTTCCTATGATTTGGTAAAGTATGGCCGTGTGAACCATTTTATTTTATTTTTTAGCTGCTTATCTCATCAGGATTTCATTCAAATTTTATCTGGATGAAGTACTCAACTTTGATGAAATCACGCTTTTTTATTATTTTTTGTAAACTGGAATACCTTTGAGTTCTTGACAAAAATCAAGATGATCTTTTATATTCTCGTCGTTGGCAATTTTTTTAAGTATAAGGCAAAGAAGATCTTTAAAAGTATCTTTTTTGTCTGGATTCATGTAACAACCGATTCTTTCGTTTCCTTAATCAAGGACCCATTAGAAACAAGCATTAACTTTGCCGCCTTTATTCATAGAAAAAGAGACAGGCGTCATTTCAAGGTAAACTGGAAATTCGTACGCTTCTTCCTTATCTTCTTTGGTATTTTCAAAAAAGACAAAGTAGTTGCTTTATCTTTCAATGAAACTAATGTGACATTATGGGAATCTAAAAATAAGAAAATCGTTACATGATGTTTCTGGCATCATCAATAATTTTGTAGAAAGTTCCTTGAATTTTGGTGTTTTTTATTTTGGCTTCAAGAGAATCGGCTCCGAAACCCATCATTCTTTTAAGAAAGTTCATTTGGACTAAGAAGTTTTTTGTTAAAAGTTAGGCCAATCTTTTATATTATAAATGTCCAAATTCTCAAATAATTAAACTCACTTAAGCTCTATTATACTTTATCTCAAATGATTTAATGATTTATATAGATAGAAAATTTTTAAATTATAAAAATCGTTACTATAAATTCAACATAATTTTAGTCAAATAATTAATTAAAAAGTAAGTAAATAAGATATTTTTCATAAATTGCTAATGTATTAAAAATTTTTTTCTATTTTAGATTATCTTCCATTTTTGGAAGGATCTTTCTGAATTTTCTCTTGTAAATAAGAATTAACTCATTTTGGCTTCAAAAGCCTCAATATCTTAAGTTTTCAGCCTCGAAAGTTATTACTTTAAAAAATTATCTTCCTCTTGATTTTTTTCTTTAATGAAAAATAATGATTTTTGAAGGTTCACAATAGTTGAAGTGCAAGGTTATTTATTTTGCTAAAATGATTGAAGGCTACAAATGTAAAAGGAAGAATAAAATTGATAATTAATTGTAAATTTAGGATGAAGAAAGTGTTTATCTTAGCAATCTTTGTAGTGATATTGACCCAAATCAAGTGTCAAACACCTTATGACCCCAACGCCACCTACAACTATACATGGCTGGACAATGTTTAATACAACATGGACAAACTACAACTGTGTGCTGTTCCAAGCGCAGATAAGACTCATTGCGAAAAATGTATCAATGACAAGTTATCGGTGATTTATATTGGTGCTGGTGTGTACACATTTTGTCAACTTGACTGGCCAGTGGATAATTGCTATGCTTATGACTTTTGTGTAAACTGTATGTTATGTCACGACGGGTACTGGCTGAACCAGACAGTCAACGACATAAATTACTGCATTCCAAAGACAAGAGGGTGCCTAAAATACGACTCAGTAAACAAGAAGTGTGTGACATGCATGGACAGCTGGGTCATGAATACCACAGTAAACAGGTATTCTAAATTGACAGAGTATTATTGCATGTTTGTTCCTGACAAGAATTGTCTCCAATATGATAGTAATAACACTTGTCAAAAGTGCGCTTCAAGTTATGCCTTGACAGGTAACAAGTGTGTGTTTGCGATTGCGAATTGTGATGTGATAAGTGGGAATACATGTACAAAATGTAAGACAAATTACCAACTCGACTCGACTGGCAATTGTGTCGCCATTCCAAAGATCACCAACTGCCAGCTTCAGGTTGATTACACATGCCAATCTTGTGTAACAGGATACAAATTGTAAAGTAACCAATGTATGTTTATTATTGACAACTGTGCAAAAGTAAGTGGTACATCATGTACTCAATGTAACTCAGGATATTATATCACTGTGGATGGAAAGTGTGCTGTTATTCCTCGTGTTCCTAACTGTTAAGTACAGACTGAATTTATATGTACAAAATGTTCATCTGGTTACTATTTGGATGTTGATGGCAAATGCGCATTGATTCCTCACATCCCAAATTGTGAAGTACAATCTTAATTTACATGCACAAAATGTATGTCTGGGTATTTCGTTGATGCTGATAAAAAGTGCACTCTTATTCCAGCAATCGCTCACTGTGAAATCCAATCTGATTTTACTTGCACAAAATGTCAATCTGGTTATTTCATCGATACTGACAAGAAATGTTCGATGATTCCACCAATCCAAAATTGTGAGATACAAACTGATTTCATCTGCGCCAAATGCCTATCTGGATTTTATATCGATTCAAATGGTCATTGCGCTCAAATCCCACCCATCACCCATTGTGAGATACAGTCAGACTTTACTTGCACTCAATGCCTTGCCGGTTATACACTTTCTGAAAATACTTGTATTGTTGTCATTCCAAACTGTATGGAGATCACAGGTATTTCATGTTCCAAATGTAACGAAGGTTATGAAGTCACTCCCTCTGGTCAATGCTCACCAATCCCTAAAATCCAAAATTGTCTTCTCCAAATTTAATACACTTGTTCTCAATGCGTAACAGGGTATGATCTTGTCAGTAATACTTGTGTTTACCACATTGAAAATTGTAAAACAGTTGCCGATACTTTATGTACACATTGTAATGATGGCTATGTTTTGGGCTCTGATGGAAAATGCACTGCCTTCGATCCCTTCGCTGATTTTGACCCCAATTGCAGATTGTATGACAATTCAGTATTCAACAAATGTTTGTAATGTTCAAATGGATTTTTCATCAACCCTCAAGGAAAATGTGAACAAGTGGATCCATTGTGCAAGACATACAACAGTAAAAACGGATTATGCTTGAGCTGTTATGTCGGTTTTACTTTGGACTCTGTTCACGGAAAATGTGTTCATTAAATCATCATTCCAGATTCTGGTTCTAATTTGGACAACTGCTACCAATATGACTTTACACAAAATGTTTGTGTGAAATGTGCTTAAGGTTGCTACTTCGACAGCACTGGGAAGTGCCAGAGATACAATGATGTCAATTGCAAAACACCCAGCTCTGACCTCAAATCATGCTTAGAATGCTACATTGGTTATGCATATGATGCTACCCAAGGAAAATGTGTTACTGCTAACTACAACTGCGCTACTTGGAGAAATGGAAAATGTGAAACCTGTCCTAAAGGGTTCTATCTTGATTACAATTCAAATTGTACAATGATCGATCCTTATTGCAAACTATTCAACCCTGTATTAAAGATGTGTATCATGTGTTACCCAGGTTATCGTACTGACTTTGATATGAAATGCAAACCAATCCATTTGTTGTCAGTTAAGGTTCAGAAATATTCATTAAACTGTGCAAGTTTCAATGAAAAAGGTTAATGCATCGACTGTTTCTACGGGTACTATGTCGCCAAAGATACAAACGGATTTTATTGTTAGAAAGTCAGCGATTTGTGTAAGGGATACAGTAAAAATACAGGAAAGTGTGTTTCATGCTATATGGGCTACTACTTGAAAACTGATGGAAGTTGTGATAGATTCTTTTGATTGATTCATTAATATTTCTAACTTTTTAATTCTTTAATTCTTTTCAATTTATTTGATGAATCTTTTTTATGTAAATTCAAATAAAAATGTTATTACATCAATAAAATTCATTCAAAAATGCACCAAATATTAAGAGAAATATGACCTAAAATTAATTCAGACCAAAATTTTACTTTTCTTAAAAGGAATTCGATATCCTAACAATTGACTAAAGACAGAGAAAAAATAATAATCCCTAAATTTTAGGTCATAGAAAATAAAAACCTACCCTGATAAATATTAATTTATTTCTAATTAAGAATTAAAAGTATAATAAAATGTCTTGGCAATTTTTATATATTCAAATATGTGATCATCAAAAAGAATAAATTCAAAAATTTAGTCGCGAATTTATATTTTTTGAATGGAATCATTGTAATATTGATTAAGCTTTGAGCTCTTTAGGAAAAACTTTCCTTCATAATGAAATTTCGGGCTTTATTCACTCTCATAATTTTGGTTCTCCTTTTATCTCGCTCTTATTCATAAGGTGAAACCACTGGAAATACAGAAGGTACAACAAATGGATAAACCAATGGGATAACAAATGGATAAACAAATGGTACGACTAACGGAGAGACGAACGGCACGACTAATGGGTAAACTAACGGTTAAACAGTATAACCACTATAATGCCTAAAAAAGTGTGAGTAACTTTCATATAAAACATGCACGCTCTGTACATAATAATGCAAGAATGTTACAAGTGGTGAAGTAGCTTCTTTTAAGCTAACAACTTGTTAGATCAAATAATGCAAGCTTTGGAAAACAGAGCCTAGAAGTTAATAAGACCCAACGAACACATAAGTTATCTGTGCAGAGTTAGAAACGAAGTTACTGTCTGAATAATAATGCGGACCAAGTTGTTGCGATGAGCAATTTTAGACCTTTACCTATGAAAACTACGAAAAATGTATATCGACAAATAATGAACATAGCAGCTTATAAACTAAAATCTCTGTAATTATTGGTGCAGTGCTTTCATCTGTATTGGGATCAATCATCATTTTTGTCTTAATTATTTGTTGTAGACAAAGAATCGCACTTTGTTGTAAAAATTTTGTTTATGCCATTCAAACCTTCTTTATGGGAGATTAATTCAAAAAACACAGAGATCCAGGATCAACAGAGTAAACTTAACATCATTAACATAACCATTAAAAAAATTCTAAACTCAAGTGGGAAACCATACAAATCAGAAAGCAACTTTTTTAACTTCCCACCTCCAAGTACATCATTGAAAGTCAATATGAAATCAACCCTTAAATTTACTGTTCAATCTGTCTCGACTCTGGATTGAACACTTAAACGCATTGCGAACATCATTTCCATCTGTCATGTTTAAGAAAAAAAATGGCAAAAAAAATGATTTGTCCTGAATGTAAGAGCAAGGATTTTAATCCACTTAAAATAAGTTGTGACATTTGTATGCAAAAACAAGCTAAATTTTCAATTGACAAAGCTTATGCTGATTATGAAATTCCTGACTTTTTCGTAAATGGCAAAATTTACTGCGATTCTTGTTTCAAAAAGAATATCCAATCTGGTCACATAAAGTAAAAGTCAAAGTAAAAGCTAAAATAACCAACTAAAGTATGAGCACGCAAGAATAATTTTTTAGCAACCAATTTCAATAAGAGAAGATCCAAAACTAAAACACATAAAAATGATTTTAATTGACAAAGTTTTATCTAATTTTAATTTTACGAGTGGAAAAAATTAATTAGGTCTTATTTTTCAATTTTCAATTTAAGATTACTTTAATTTTTTGTCAATATTAAGAGTTAAGAATTTAATTTTAGTTTGTTTTAAAATTTTGCTTTTTTAGCGAACAAAAAGTAAATAAATTTTATTTATTAACGAACAGGAATAAAATTAATAAAAAGTTGAAGGGAAATAATTAAAATGGTCTGTTGACTCAGATTACATTTATAATTTAAAGCTTAGATAATCGAATTAATAAAAAGACAATTTTCATCCTATTTAGATAATCTACCCTATGAAATCTAAAGCAAAAAAAGATCCGATGCTAATAAAAAAGTAATCAAGACTCCAATTTATTTCAGTTCTTATGATTTTTCTGTGTTTGATAGCTTAAATACAATGTCTGGCCACTACATAAACGTTGGATGGATCCTAACGACAAATTGCTAACCCTTCCTTAAGGCCTGATTCAAGTGAGTTTGTTAGTACGGGAGACTAACTTGCACCGAACTGTTTTTAAAAATGCGAAGGATTGTCGTTTTATTTTTGTAGCATATGCTACAAACAATGTGAGTATGCTAACGGAACGACTTTCGATATGAAGACTTGTGAGTTTAAAGCTTGCACTTGGTGGGATATTTTCCCTTACAGTGAAGACAACCCTACCAGTACTTTTACCAGATGCACATAATGGGAAGTTAGACTTCTTCCTCAATAATAATGCATAGGAAATTGTTGTGGAGCTGAAGCTGATTACACTTACTTTACTCCTGAAAATATGCAAAAATGTGTTGACGCCAATGTCCAATAAAGTTAATCAGACTCTACAGTCATTGCAATCGTTGCTGGCTCTTTAAGTGGGCTTTTTCTTCTTATCATTTTTCTCGTAATATTTTGTTGGTGTCGACACCAAGTAATTGTATGCTTTAAAAACATTCTTTACTTCTTTTAAGGTATATGTCCTTGCGTAAATAAATAATAAAAAAGCAAAAGGAAAAAAGAGTCCACAAACGATTCATCAGATGATTCTAAAAAGACATCCAAACTGATGAGAACCAGAAGAAAATGGTAAAATTTACAGAAGAAAATATAAGCCAGTTAACTTCCAACATCAAAATACATCATTGAAAGTCAATACGAAATTAATCCGTAAATTTATTGTTCAGTATGTCTCGACGATGAACTAAATTGTTAAACTGCTTGTAAACATCGCTACCATTTTCAATGCCTGAGACAAAATATGTTAAAAAAAATGAAATGTCCATAATGTACAAGTAAAAGTTTCAACCCCTTAAAAGTAATATGCGAACTTTGTAAATAAAAGTATACCACTTATACATTGAATAAAAAGAACGTATAGGAAAAGTATCCAGACTTTTACTACGAGGGCAAAATATATTGCAACTAGTGTCTATAATCTCGTTAAAACAGAAGAAGAAGGCGTTAATGAAAGTATCTTCATATTTTTCAATCGCCTAATTTCAATTCATATTAAAAATAAGATGTTTAATCATCTTATTTTCTACTGATAGTTTATAAACTTTTTAATTTTTCTCATATTTGTTGTTTATTTTTATTTACTTTTCAACATCGAATCGACTTTTGCGTTTGTTAAACTAAAACAACTTTAATTTCAATTTTTATGGGTTAAAGATGATTTCTAGAAAATGATGATGGAATGTATCTACAAAATATTTTTTTAGGGTGGCAAAATATTTTGGTTTTTCTATACATTATAAAAGGTAAAAATAAAATATTTTCCGTACCATTTCAAATCGCTCACTTCAACAAAGAAAAATGCTTTCTTTTTTAAACAAATGTTGCTCTTCAGGAAAAAGCTGCCCATATTAAAACGCTCTCGATTATTGTACATACGCAGATTGGAATGCTCCTTCAGAATCTTATATGCAATGTAACTTCGAAATTTATCTTTCAGATGTCATCGAATGTATTCAAGGAAAGCACAACGATGTTATAAGAGTTCAAAAAGCATTCCTTATTTTCAGAACGAAGTTTTAAAAACATGAGGATAAAAATAATGCAGCCTTTCGATTAAAAAACCTGCTTATTTTGGACCGCTGTACTGAATAGAAATGTATTTTGGATATGATCGCTAACTACGAGTATAATCGGCTCTTTTATGACAGGAATAAAGCAGACTCATCGCCTGAAAGTATTTAAAAAGCTTAATTCAGACAAGTTCATCCAACAGTTTATTTGTTCATATTATTTGTACATAAAGAAAAAGGCTGATATTTATCAAAGATTTCCAGATGAGTTACTTGATTGCAAAACAAGAAAACCTTATCTCAACAACGCCAATAATCTGGCGAGAATCTTTGAGTTCATTGACTTTGCTCTTCAAATACAAAAACTCCTTAATGAAGCCAACGAAACATTGAAAAAAATCAACCGGTCTCCACTTCTTATTCAGTAAATTCTAACCTACCTTCTGAAAGCTTACATATTTATATACACTATAGTTGCTATATCGCTTCAAACTTTGTTAGGTAACTTTTTTCATAATTTAGGAAAGCTTAAAAATTTGAAATTTTCAGAGTTAAATAATTTAGAAAAACTCCTGAAGTATTTCAGTCGTGATTTTACCAATACTTTTCTCAATTTTCTTTAAGCGAATAAAACCATTCCTGCATTTAAGAATATTCAGTACAATGAAATCATAAAAATCGATCAAGCCTACATGAGCATTTTTGACAAGTATTACAAACTGAAAGTCAATGAACAATCAAATGAGACAAATGGTGAAAAAGCCTTAATAAATACACCAACAACAACGAAGTCAAGTATCGTTGACTCACAATAATTTTAAAAGAGTGTTTTGGACCTGCCTTAATAAGTTTTTTCAAAATTGACTCAATAATTAAAATTTAAGCATCAGCCCAGACATTTAATTATATAAGTTCCTTCATCGGACGACCATATTTATGGGTTGATGTTCCTTGAGTACAAAAATTATTACTCATAAGATTTCATTCGAGACAATAATTAAATTCAAACCAAGTAACCTGTAACTCCTGACTAAAAAAGTTCCCCTTCAATTATAAAAAAGAAATCTTCAAGAATTCAAAAGAAAAAATCTATAATGTAGGATCTTATCAATTCCAAAGATTTGAAAAGAATGTCTATGAAATAGAAATTGCCCACTAAAAATTTCAAATAGGCTAAGTGGATTACTTGGCAAAATATTTACTGTGAAATTTGACTCTAATATTTATGTTCATCTTTATTTTTCTTCATTTTTTATATCCAATCTTTGACAAAAGCTATTTTATTTGAGAAAAAATGAAAAATCTCATTTTTTTAGAAATCATTTTTTAACCTAATTTCAGAAATATTTATGTCTTTAAGGTATAAATTTTAGAAATTCTATCAAAAAATTTAAACTAATTTAACAAAAAATATTTTTATTGTGAATCAACGATCGATTTTTATTCTAAACAGATAATATATTCAGTGAATTAATGAAAACTATTCGAATTTATAACTCGAAGGAATGTAAAAAATAAAAGCGATAGCAAACAGATACAAGATCCAAAAAACCTTGTTTAAGGTCAATAATTATCTATACGCCAGAAGTAAATCGTTTTTTATGCAGTTTTTGATAAACATACCCTTGACCATGTTATCGGATGTGTGGTAAATTTTATGTAATTTCTAAGTATGTGTATGAAAATGAAGAGCCAGGACAAATTTTAAAAATGCTTATGTAAAAGTTTTCAAGTCAATCGAGAATGCCAAATTTAATATTTCCCAGTTCTCATGTAAAAGACAACATTCAGGAAAAAAGCGTGTCAATTTTCTTCATAAAAGAGCGTATCGCTCCTCTTTCTTTATTTACTGAAACTCAGTACGAAATGATCTACATCAGACAGATGTTAAAGTTTACTTACGATGGAGTACACATTTTAAAATAAATAGTTTTGTAGTTTGCATTATTTGCATTCACATGAAATAGTTCATGGAAATATTTCACTTAGTACTTGTTACGTTTCAAAAAGTTAAAAAGACACAGATTTAGCATTGAATATTTTGGATACTGCTATTTTCAAAGAAGATTTGATTAAATCTAAAGAGGCGTATATTTTTATGTCGTAATCTCAACAAAATGGACTGAGTACAATTTTTCTAACCCAGAAACTTCTTATAAAGACGACGCTTAATCGATGATTTACGTTATTTTACACTTGGTTTCCAAAGGTAAAATGCTATCAAAATAGAGATTCTCTAAGTAGTGGGTCAACTAATCTGAACTTTTAAGGTGGAAGTCAATGGAGTTCTTTAAATAAATGGTAGAAATTTTACCTCCCCAACTTTAATTTCTCTCTTAAGTTTACACGGTTATAAAATCTCTTTCTCGAAATCAGAAACCAGATTATCCCAAATTTATCAAAAAAGCTTTTATCAAACTAAAGTAATAACAGAATTAAATTTGTACTCAAGTTGATTCTGAGAGTTCTACACATACGTATTAAGGCCAGTTATTTTTGAAAAAGAAGGAGAAAAATGGCATTCTAAAAAATAAAAGTTAGAGCCAAAAGCATGTCTAAATAGTTGAATAATAAGAGATTTAACTTTTGATAATGGACTCAGACAATTAAGAGAATGGTTTAGAGTCAAAATTTTCAAAATTATAAAGCACAAAATGTACAGTAAAGACAAAGAGATTTTGGAACGAAAAAGTGTAATCAGCTTAATGATTACAAAATAATATCAATAAAAATTTTACCGCAAATATTGATAACGCAAATTTTTCCTTATTTTATAGTTATTTTTATTTCAATAAACAAAGAAAATAAATCATAGCTTTCTTAGATGAGACAAAAATAGTTCATAGTTAAATAATTATTTCTTTTCATCAACATACCTGCTTAATAAATTCAAAAGAGAGTTTATTTACTGCTCTTATAATTGACTTTTTTTGAACATTTCTATGATTGTTTTTAAAGGAATGTATTTGTCATCGTCGCCTGCTATGAGACGAAAAGCGTTTCTTATCTCTCGAAGATCAAAGTCGGAATCTTTAACTTTAAATCCGTTCATAAACTCCTCAAAATTTACTTACTCCCCGTCATTAAAAATATCCTCACATATTTTTGTGAAATATTAATTTTATATTTTGTAACCTACTCTTTATAAAATACTCTGCAAATCTTTTTTGTTTATCATGCCTTCGTTTGAGTACATGTTAAAAATTTACAAAAAAGCTTGTCTTTGTGTGGTTTGAAGCTAAAATTTGTGGTCAATTTTTTTATTGCTTGGATTTTTATCTTAATACATAATTTTAATAACGATCAAGATATCCGTAAATATGGTTCTTTTATATTTAAATTCCCTATTTCTTATATGTTTTTTTTAATAGGGTCTTTTTCTATAATATCTTTTCCTTTTTTATCAGGTTTTTATTCTAAAGAAAATATTATAAATAATAGTTTTATTCCTCTTAATAATTTTTATATCCCTTTTTTTCTTCTTTTAGGTGCTTTCTTTACTAATCTTTATTCTTTTAAATTGCTATTCTCTTCTTTCTTTGTTCCTAATAATTCTTCTAAATCTTTATTCTTTTCTTCTTATTCTGAAATCCCTTCCTTCTATCTCCCTTTCTTTTTTCTTTTACTTTTTGGTTCTATCTTTATTGGTTATTTATCTTCTGATTTTTTTATTGGACCTGGTATTTCCCCTTTTGGTTTAGATCATGAATTATTCCCAGGACATTCAATAATTCATTTAATCCCACTTTTTATTATACTTTTAGCTCTTTCTCTATACCTTTTCTCTTTTAATTTCTCTTTCTTTAAACCTTTTTCTTTTTCTTCTCTTATCTCTTTCTTTAATCGTAGAGCTTTTTTTGACCCTATCTTTAATTATTTATTCGCTTATCCCACTCTTTACACTAGTTATTTTACCTTTAAATTTATTGATAGAGGTTTTTTAGAATTACTAGGTCCTCTCGGATTATTTAGATCTTTCTTTTTCTTTTATAAAAATTTTAATCTTAATAATCAATCTGTCTCTAATATTAATTACTTATTCCTTTATTTCTTCCTTTCTTTGTCTCTTTTCATCTCCCTTTCTTTTTTTGAATTTTAAATTTAATTTTTCTTTTTTTACGAATTAGCTTAATGGTTATAGCGTCCGTTTTGTAAACGGAAGGTTTAAGAGTTCAAATCTCTTATTCGTCATTTTTTTGTGATTTTGGATTCGAACCAAAAATTTCCGGGTGTAGGCCGAAGGTTTTAACCATTAAACTAATCACTTTACCCTATTTTTTTTTAGAGTGTTGCGTAATGGTAGCGCATTTTCTTTGGGAGAAAAAAGTAATGGTTCAAATCCATTCATTCTGAATCTAACTTTACAACCTCTTCCCCCCCCCCCCTGTTTTTATTGCTATTTTTAATTATTTTTAAATTTATTCTAAAAAGATTAAAATTAAAGATAATTAAATAAGGCCTAAAATTAAGGAGAAAAAGTAAAAAAAACGCAATAGTATCCCCCCCTGCAATTTATAAAATTATATAAAGGGGGGGGAGAATTAAAAAGAAAAGGTCCTCCTTTCAAGATATGAGAGGAGGATTTAGGTGGAGAGAGATATTATTATTTAATCCCCATATATATAATAATATATATATGGGGAGGGAGGGGGAGGAGGGTGGAAAATAACACCCTCCCTCCTAGGACCAAGGTGCAACCAAGAAAAAAATTTTTTCTCCTTTATATATTTTTTATTATATTATAAATATTAATTTTAGATCTCTATTATTTATTTATTATTTCGCTTAGCTTAATTCTTTTATAAACTTTTTGTTAGGAAAGAATTGAACTTTCATATATAGGTTCGTAGCCTATCACTCTGACCTATTAAGTTACTAACAATAAAATGATTAGATAGTAGAAGTTACAGGTAATTCATTAAAAGTATGATATTTAGGAGGAATTGAAATATTATATTCGATTTGTTCAGATTTTAATTTAACAATATTATTTCTAAAATTAAAATATTCTGCGATAAAATAATGAGAATTTTGATATAATATTTTATCTGCAAATTGTTTATATACTATAAATATAAATAATAGGGCAGATACTAAAGAAATGATAGATCCTATAGATGAAATATAATTCCAATCTGCATAACAATCAGGATAATCACTGATTCTTCTAGGTTGTCCATTTAAACCTAAAAAGTGTAAAGGACCAAAAGTTAAATTAACTCCGATAAAGAACAACCAAAATTGTATTTTAGCTAATAATTCATTATATGTATATCCAAACATTTTAGGACTCCAATAAAAATAAGCCCCAAATACACTAAATACTGCTCCCATGGACAACACGTAATGGAAGTGAGCAACTACATAGTAAGTATCATGTAAAGATATATCTAATGTAGAATTAGATACAACTATTCCTGATAAACCACCCATAGTGAATAAAAAGATAAAACCTAAAGCATAAAGCATAGGTGTTTTAAATATTAATTTACCACCATATAAAGTTGCTAACCAAGAAAAAATTTTTATACCTGTCGGGATTGCTATTACCATAGTAGCAGCAGTGAAATAAGCCCTTGAATCGATATCTAAACCTACTACGAATTGATGATGTGCCCAAACAAAAAATCCCAAGAACCCTATAGAACAGATTGCATAGATCATACCTAATTTTCCAAAGATTGTTTTATTAGAATATGTACTTATTATATGAGATATAACACCAAACCCGGGTAATATTATAATATATACTTCAGGATGTCCAAAAATCCAGAATAAATGTTGGTATAAAACAGGGTCTCCCCCACCTTGTGGTTCAAAAAAGGTAGTATTTAAATTACGATCTGTTAATAGCATCGTTATACCTGCAGCTAGTACAGGTAAAGATAATAATAATAAGATAGCTGTAACTAAGATGGCCCATGCAAATAATGGCATTTTATGATAAGATAAACCAGGGGCTCTCATATTTATTATTGTAGCTATAAAATTAATAGCTCCTAATAAAGAACTAATACCAGCTAAATGTAATGAAAATATAGCTAAATCTACTGAAGGTCCTGAATGAGAAATTAATCCCGATAAAGGAGGATAGCAATTAAAACTACCCCTTCTTACGGAGGGGGTTGGACTATACCTTAATTTAAATTAATAATTTTGTTTAGTTTTTAAATTTTTTAAAATTGTTTTACATTTTTCTATTTTTTTTTTATTTTTTAAAAAATAATAAGCTCTGGACCAAATTTTAAATTCTAAAGATTTCATACCTTTCATGGTTAAATTAAAAAAATCTATAATATATTTAATACTTTCAGTATTTTTGGTTTGTATTTTATAAAATTTTTCTTTATTATATATTAAATTAGAATTTATTTTTAATCTTTTTTTTATAGATTCTAATAAAAATGGGTCTAATTTATGAGTTAGCCCAAATTCTAAATTGTATTTATTACAATTTTGTGTAATATAAAAAGAACCCTCTGCTTCAATAAAACCTATTAACCAATCTTTATTAATTAAAATATTAATATCTTTTTCATTAAGACAAATATTTGAAATATAATTAGGTGGTATTTTAGTTTCTTTTATTTCTTTAATTTGTTTTATTTTATTTTCTTTAGTTAAATTTGGGTTTTCCCAAATTTCTATCGCTTTTTTAAATTTTAAATAATTAAATTCTTTAGATGTACGTAAAGGAATTAAATCAAAGATAGGTATTATTTGATTTTTTATTTGTTCTCTATCACGTACTCTATATGTTGACGCTCCCCCCTTAGAATTATTTATCAAACCTATTTTTAATTTAGATTTTATCAAATATAATATTCTTAAATTATAATTATTCTGATCTAATTTAAAAGTAAAATTAACTTTTTGTTCTTTTTCTCTTAAATCTATATTAAAACAACCATCCCCATCTGTAAAACCAACTAACCAATTATAAAATTTTAAATCTTCTACATTAAGTCTCTGATGGGTATGATTCCAGGCGAATTGTCCCCTTGTATAAAACGTTTTTACATAAGATTTGCATTTATTTATTATTATATTAATTTTAAATAAATCATACAATTTAAAATTTTTCACATTATTTTTTAATGATATAATTAAATTCAATGGCTTATTAATCTTAGTATTTTTATCTTTTGAGGATATTTTCGCATCGAGTAGAATTTTTTTCTTTTGGACAACCTGTTTAATCGTCCATCCTGTACCTATACCTATATCTGTTAAAGCCCCTATTACTAATAATATTACTGAAGGAGGTAATAACCAAAATGATATATTATTTAGTCTTGGGAATGCCATGTCTGGAGCACCTATTAAAATAGGTACAAAATAATTACCAAAAGCTCCAATTAAGGCTGGCATCACAAACATAAAAATCATAAATACAGCATGTGCTGTTATTAAATTATTATATATTTGAGCATATTTATCACTTTCGATATATTGTACTCCTGGGCTAGCTAATTCTAATCTAATTAACATAGAAAATGATGTACCAATTAATGCAGATATAAATGCAAAAATTAAATACAAGATTCCAATATCTTTAGCATTAGTAGAACAAACCCATCTTAATAAAAATTTATTAAGTTTAACCATTATTATATAAAATAACTATTCACCAGTTCAATATTAAATTGGATAGGGGAGGTTTTAGGGTTAAATATGATTTGTTATAGATTTAAGGTCGAATCTTTTATAATTTTTATATCCTCCCCCACACCACATCCCCCCCATTGTAAATGGGGGGTCATAGGTGTGGGTGTGGGACCCCCCTTTGAGGGGGGGGGATGGGGGGATATGTTATTTAAATAAGATATCCCCCTTTTTTTTGATAATTAGAATGCGAATAATATTAAAAAAGCAAACATGGCTGAAAATAAACCGATTGCTTCTACTAAAGCAAATGCTAATATAGATAATGAAAATAATTCTGATTTTAAAGAAGGGTTTCTAGCTGTACCATTTATTAATGCTGCGAAAACCAGCCCGGCTCCTGCAGCCGCACCTGCTAATCCTATTGAAGATATACCTGCCCCTATGAATTTTGCTGCTTGTATCATTTTAAATATAAATAAAGATATTAATATCTTTAAATTAAAAGGTAAAATAGGTTAATTATTAATTGTCGCATAATGGTTAGTGCGGTCCTTTGTAAAAGGATTAGATTTAATATCTATTGATGGTTCGATTCCATCCAATTACAAATATTAGATTAGCACTTTTTTTTTATATTCATAAATTAAACCTATGATTAAAAAAAACATAAATATTATAAATATTAAATATCCTAAATATATTTCTTCCCCCCCCCACATTGGTACAAAAATATCTATTTTTGGATTATTTATTAAAACTGGGGAAAAAACAATAGGATATAATAATATAGATTCTAAATCAAAAATTAAGAAAATGATCCCTATGATATAAAATTTTAAATAAAATTTTTCTCTTGTTTCTGTAATATTTATATTATATAAATTATAATTTGAAATATTTTCATCAAATGGTTCTATACCACATTCATATTGACTTAATTTTTCAAAATCATATGATTTTTTATTTAAGATATAAGTGAAAATAATTAATATTGAAGCTACACCTAAACATATTTTTATCATAATAGACATTCTTTATTTTATCTAAATTTCCCTCTAACCTTCCTTTTTTTTAATCTTGTGTGATTTATTTAGTTGAATCTTTTTGTAATAAAATAAAGAAAAAAGTTTCTAAAAAAGATATTACTGGGACTATTATTAAAAAAAACATAAAATAATATATTGTAAATATTTGCCCTAATTGGATATATGGGTCTGCTACTACTGCTTGTCCTATAAAAATTAATAATAAAAAGTCTATAAATAATATATATATGAATGTTTTATATAAAGGTCTAAATTTACATGTATTTATTAAACCTAAATGTACATAAGGTAATAAAAATAATATTAATATTGCAGAAACTAAACCTAATACCCCTAATGTTTTATTTGGGATAGATCTTAATATTGCGTAAAAAGGTAATAAATAAAATTCAGGTATTATATGATGAGGTGTTACTAAAGGATCCGCAGGTATATAATTATCTGAATGTCCTAATACATTAGGATAAAAAAATACTATAAATATAAATATAAATAACACTATAAAAAACCCCAATAAATCTTTTATAGAATAATAAGGATGGAAATTTATATAAAATAAATTTTTTATACTTGTTATACCTAATGGGTTACTACCTCCTACTTCATGTAATGTTATTAAATGGGCTATAGATAAAGCAGCTATTATAAAAGGTAATAAATAATGTAATGAATAGAATCTAGTTAAAGTTGGCCCCCCAATATTAAAAGAACCATAAATATATTGAACTAAATCATTACCAACATAAGGGATAACAGTTAATAAATTAGTTATAACTGCTATCAAATCTGACATATTATTCTATATTTTATCATAAATAGAATAATTGTTGTACCTTTTTTTCTTAAATCTTATAAATTTGACTATTAATTTATTATACCTCATACTTTTTTAATTAAAACATATGAAAAAGTTTAAGAATAAAATTTAATCCTTAAAAAATTTTTTTATTTCTAAATTTTATAATAAAGGCCTTGAAAATCTCCCTATGGGATTTCAGATTCCGACTGTACATTAAGCATCATTTCAGACACCAATTTGTGACCCAGTCTGTCGCGGTATAATATACTACCGACGGTCTAAAAATTTATGATTATTTTTTTAACCGTTAACACAAATTTCGCCAGAATAAATTAAATCTTTATTCCAAAAACTCTGTCAAGTTTTTAAATCTATTACCCCCCCCCCCACACTTTGTGTGGGGGGGGGGGTTTTTTAATTTTTTTTTTTTATTTAATTTATTATTTATTATAGATTTTGACTATTATATATATAAGATATTATTTAGATTTATAATCCCTCCCCCCACTATGGTGTGGGGGATCTTTTAGAATTCATTTGAGATTTTATTAAATTTTTTTTATCTAAAATATTATATAATTTTGGCCAAAAATTTAGCCCAATAGCTCATTTGTCCAAAAACTAGTGAATAACCAATAAAAGCTGTTAATATCATTAAAAAAAATATTATTACACCTATATTCCATGCTATATTTCTACCTGAGTATACAGAATATGAACCATATAATAAACCTCTAGCTATATGTAAATATACCAGAATAAAAAAAAATGCAGCACCATTGGCATGGGTATATCTTATAATATAACCATAAGGAACTTCTCTCATAATATGCTCGATAGAGTCAAAAGCTAAATTGATATTAGCAGTATAATAAAAAGCTAATAATATACCCGAGATTATTTGAATAACTAAAAATAAACCTAATAATGATCCAAAATTATAAAAATAATTAATATTTATAGCATTTAAAGAATCATATAAATATCCATTTACAATTCTTAATAAAGAATTTCTTTTTAATAATCTTTCCATTCTATATATAATGCATTTTTTAAACCCTCTCTTTTATTGAGTAGAGGGAAATTTATATAAAAATATAAAAATGCAAATATTTGCGATAACTACAATAATTATAAGTTTTTTAGCTATAATTAGAAATAAAAATAATTATATTATATTATTATTGACTTTAGAATTATTATTAATCGGTATTTGTCTTATCTTTTTAGAATCCTCTTTAATTTTAGATGATATTAATGGTATAATATCTACAATATATTTATTAACTTTAGGTGCAATAGAATCAGCAATAGGTTTAACAATTTTAATAATGTATAAAAAGAAAAATATCTAATGTAATAATTCTACATCTTTTATATAAGTTAATGTTAATAATGTAAACACATATGCTTGTATTATTGATACACCTGTTTCTAATATAAATAAAGCACATAATAATATGATAGGTAATAATATTACGATAGTAGATAAAAAATAAGATTTTAATTAAGTTTATTTTCAAATCCATCAAAATACAAGTAATAATCAAACTTAACAAATAAATTACTGATTAAAATTCTTCCTATTTTTTACTCCAATTTTTCATTTAAAGCCATATAAACTGTTAAATAGATTTCATAATAAATTTATAGATAGATAGAAAAAATACTTGTACATATCAAATTAGTTACTTTCTACTCAATGTACGATTCATATTCGTTGTGCTCTTACTCTATTTAAGCTGTCTTATTAGCTTCCTATCTTTAGACCTCTTCAAGTACCCGTTCACTACATTC
>Ga0102832_1001377_pt1 | contig 19365 bp, 19 predicted proteins | sample EBPBio282013_DNA_FD_88942 | JGI IMG/M metagenome (GOLD analysis project Ga0102832, IMG submission 88942) | Wastewater treatment Type I Accumulibacter community from EBPR Bioreactor in Madison, WI, USA - Reactor 2_5/28/2013_ DNA (Illumina Assembly) | ecosystem: Engineered > Bioreactor > EBPR >...
TGATGTGCGACAGCGCCTCCCTGAACAGCGCGGTGTTGCCGCGCAGCAGGCTGTCCACCAACAGCAAGCCAGTGATGGGTTCGGACGGTTCGGTGAAGACCGACAGCCGCCCGCTGGTCGGCAGCAGCCCCATCCAGGTGGCGAAGGCCAGTTGCAGCAGCAGCCCGAACCAGAAGGGCGGCAGCGCGATGCCGGACACGGCGAAGATGCGCGTCGCGTGGTCCGCCGGCCCGTCCTTGCGCAGCGCGGAGATCACGCCGAGCGGCACGCCGAGCAGCACGCCCAGCAGCATCGCCAGGATCACCAGTTCCAGCGTCGCCGGGAAGTAGCGCGCGAGATCCGTGCCGACGGACCGCCCGGTCGCGATGGAGCGCCCGAAATTCCCCTGCGCCAGGTCGGTGACGTAGCGCAGGAACTGCTCGGGCAATGGCTTGTCGAGGCCGTAGTCCCGCCGCGCCTGCTCGATCTGCGACCGCCCCGCATCCGGCCCGGCCGCGAGCGCAGCCGGGTCCGAGGGCGCCACATTGGCGATCACGAAGGTCAGGCAGACCAGCCCGAACAGCATCAGCCCGGCAAGGCCGATGCGACGAAGGACGTAGCCGATCAACCGACAGCCCAGAGCGGGTAGAGGTCGATCTCCCCGGTGAAGCGCACCGGCGAGAAAGCGAAGCCGCGCACATAGTCGCGCCGCGCCCAGAGCCGGTTCGCCACCATGCCGAACAGCTCCGGCTGATCGGCGACGATCTGCGTCTGGATACGCGCATAGAGCGCCATGCGCTTGGCGTTGTCGGTCTCGCCGCGCGCCTCGTCGATCCAGCGCGAGACTTCCGCGTTCTCGTAATGGGCGGTGCCGTAGTACAGGCCCCAGGAGGCGCGGTGATACTGGTAGGCGACGGTGTCGGGATCGGTGCCGACCGGCGTGACGTAGATCGACATCATGTTCGGCGCCGTCTCGGGCTTCGATCCGCGGCTGGTCATGGTCGGCCAGGGCTGGCCGACGATGTTCACCCTGATGTCCAGCGCCCGCAGGCTGTCGAGCAGCGCGGTGGCGTGGCCGGTGCCTCCCAGTCGCGCGAGCTCCTGCGCGAGGCCGCGCGCCCGTTCGGCCGACTTGAGCCGGCGATAGGCCCGTGTCTGTTGCGCCACCAGCGCGACGATCGACGCGACGAGCCCGCTGGTGCCGACCAGCAACGCGAGGTCGTACAGGCTGCCGGTCTCGATCACCCGCCGCGCGAAGCCGGCGATCGATCCCGCGACGATGGTACCGAGGAGGACGGAACCGGAGGCCAGTGCCAGCCAGCTCCACCGGCCAAGCCGGCGGGGGGAGGGGGCCGGCGCGACCAGGATGGGCAGGGCGGACGTCGGCGCTTCGGCGAGCGGCAACTCGCCGGGCCGGAACGCGAGGTCGACCAGGCGCTGGCCGTCCTTGGTGATGGGCGTGGTCATCATCCCAGCAGGAACTGCAGAAGTTTGTCCATATTCAGGTGAGGCAGCGGCCCGCTTCCGAGTCCGCGCGGCGGGGCGAAGCGGCGAATCCGGAAATCGAAGTTGGACCAGTCGTCGGCGGCCGGGATCGTTCCGGGAATGGCGCCCATGAAGAATTCCTTCGGCTCGCTCTCGCCTTCCTCGATGCCGACGAGGAAGGGCAGCCTGAGGGTATTGACGGTGTGCCAGACTTCCGAGGTCGCCCGGACCGAGGCGATGGCATGGTAGCCCGACGAGGCCGCGCCGTCGCGCAGCATCAGCGCGCCGGTCATGCTCTCCAGCAACCCGACCAGGTTGTTCAACTGCGTCGAGGCCACCTCGTCGGCCTTTGTCGCGACCAGCGCGAGGCGATCGATGCCGGCGAACGGCAGCAGCTTGGCGAAGGCGGGCGACAGCGCGTCGAATGCCTCGGCGATGGTGCGTACCGTGAGCGCCAGGTCGGCGAAAGCATCGGGCCCCTGCTGCAACGCGGTCAGCAGGTCGATCAGCACGACCTGGCGCCGCAGGCGGCCGAATACCTGGGCGTGGAACTGGCGTACCAGCCCGCGATAGGCCTCGTAGCGCTCGACCAGCACGGCGCCGTTGCTGCCACGCTTCGGCCTGTCTAGTCGCGCCACCGGGAAGAACAGGATCTCGTCACGCGTCGTCTCTGGCTGAAGGAAACGTCCCGGCTGGAGATACGACAATGCGCGCTCGCCGCGGCAGGACCGCAGGTAGTCGACGTAGAGACGGCCGACCCGCGCCAGCAGGGCCGGGTTCGCCGGCGCGTCGAGATCGATCAGCGCGGCATCGGCACGCCACGCGGCCGCGAGGTCGCGGCGCGCCGGCGCGGCAGCGAGGTCCTCCGATTGCCGCGACCACTCGTCGTAGGACCGGGTGAGAAGGGGCAGGTCGATCAACCACTCGCCGGGATAGTCGACCAGGTCGACGTCGAGCGTGGCGGTCGAGGCGAGCAGCCGTCCTAGGAAACTTTCGGGATCGTGCTGGATGCGGACGCGCACCGCCGACAGGGCGTGCGTCGCCGCCGGCCAGCGCGGCGGGTCGGCCCGCAGGCCGGCGAGGTGGCCCTCGACGTCGAAGCGCGGCAGCCCCGGCACGTCGTGCAGGCTGACGTCGCGGACCTTCTTGATGAAGGGGAAGAACGGCAGCGACTGCGCCGTCACCAGCGCGTGCGCGAACGCGGTGATGAACACCGTCTTGCCGGAGCGTTGCAGGCCGGTGATGGCGACCCGCCGGCGCTCGTGGGTCAGCAGCGCCGGGAAGTCGACCAGCGCGTCCCCCGCTGCCTTGAGCGGCGCGAGGGCGAGGTCGGTCCAGCGCTGGAGGTCGGTCATCGCCTCACGGGGCGAAGGACGCTCAGGGACGGGCGCAGCGGTCGGCGATTTCCTGGGCGCCGCCGCCGGCATCGGTGTCGGGGCCGCCGTAGACGCTGCGGTAGTCGACCTGCGTGTCGCGGCCGTTGTTGACCGAGCGCACGTCGAACGTGCCCATCACGCCGCCGGCCGCGTTCTTGACGACGATGTTGGCGCGGCCGGCCGAGAAGGTCGGCGTCACGGTGAGCAGCGGCCGCTGCTGGCGGGCGACGATGCAGTTGGCCATCGATTCCCAGTGGGCCTGGTAGAGCGAGCTCCAGGTCGGCGGGCGCTGCTCGAACTGGCTGGCCGACTGGCAGGCGGCGAGGGGAGCGATCACGGCGAGAGAGAGGAGGATCGTGCGGTTCATGGGGCGAGATTGCTCCTAGCGGCGTTCGAAGTCGATGCGCTCGTCGACCGGCAGGCCGAGCAGGTGACGGCGCAGGCAGTCCAGCGCCATCTCGACGGCGCCGGCGCGCACCCAGTCGCGGTTGCCGACCAGCCGCGCCGGCCGGGTCACCGCGCCGCCGGCGTCGGCGATGCCGATGCACACCGTGCCGCCCATGTCGGGCCGCTCGGGACCGTCGTCCATCTCGACCAGCAGCGCGAGCGCGTGGCTGGCGCCGCTCTCGGCGCGCAGGTTGTTCGCCGCGGTGCGCGCCGCGGCGTCGTTGGCGCCGGCGATGCCCAGCTCCGCCGGGTTGCGCGCCACGACGCTCTTGCGGAACACCTTCTCGGCGCCGGGCTGCGGCGCGAGGCGCGCCGCGAGGTGGCCGCCGCTCGCGGTCTCCACGGTGGCGACGCTCAGCCCCTTGGCCAGCAGCGCGCCCAGCACCACGCCTTCCAGCGTCTGGTCGTCCTCGGCGATCACGAAGTTGCCGAGCCGCCGGCGGACCTCGGCCTCGACCGGCGCCAGCACGGCGGCCAGCGCGGCCTCGCTGTCGCCGCGCACCGCCAACTTGGTCTCGAGCTCCGGGTAGTGCGCCTGGAAGCCGAGCTTGATGCTGCCGTCCTGGAAGGCGGGAATGTCGCTCAGCATCCCGTCGGCGCGCGACTCGCCGATGCCGAAGGAGTGGAAGCGCTTGAGGCGGGTGACGCCGGTGATACCGCTGAGCGCCAGCAGGCGCGGGATGACCTGCTCGTCGACCATGCGGCGCATCTCGCGCGGCACGCCCGGGGTGAAGAAGAAGCGGGCCTTGCCGATCGTCACGGCGAAGCCGCAGGCCGTGCCGATCGGGTTGTCGATGAACTCGGCGTCCTGCGGCAGCATCGCCTGCTTGCGGTTGTTGGGCGGCATGACGCGGCCGCGCCGCGCGTAGCTCTCCTCCATCCTCTTCATCCAGTAGTCGCTCAGCACCAGCGGCACGCCGCACGCCTCGGCTGCGACTTCCTGCGACAGGTCGTCGACGGTGGGGCCCAGCCCGCCGTTGACGATCACCGCGTCGGCGCGCTCGCCGGCCTGACGGAAGGCCTGCAGCAGCGACGCGCGGTCGTCGCCGACCGTGGTCCCCCAGTGGACGCCCAGCCCGACCTCGACCAGGCGCCGGGCGATGTGGCTGTAGTTGGTGTTGATGGTCTTGCCGGTGAGGATCTCGTCCCCGGTGCAGAGAATTTCGACGCGCATGCCCGATTATCGGCTAACGTCGGCGCGAAATCGAGGGAGACGCGCCGTGACGACACTTTCATCCGACCTCAAGGAAGCCCTGGCGAAGGTCGGCACCTCGACCTTGACCGGCGTGCTCAACCGGCGCGGCCTCAAGAGCATGACGCTGTTCGACGTCTGGCCGCTGCGCGTCGAGCAGCCGCGGCTGGTCGGCATCGCCTACACGATGCGCTTCATCCCGTCGCGCGAGGACATGGACGGGCCGGCGTCGAAGAACCGCTCGATGCTGCAGCCGCAGGCGATGGAGGAGTGCCCGCCGGGCCACGTGCTGATGATCGATTCGCGCGGCGATTCGCGCGCCGCCTCGGCCGGCGATCTCTACGTCGGCCGGCTGAAGGCGCGCGGCGCCGCCGGCATCGTCACCGACGGCGGCTTCCGCGACACCGACGGCGTCGCCAAGACCGGCCTGCCGGCCTACCTGCGCCGCCCGGCCTCGCCGCCGACCCCGGTGGCGCACCGGCCGGTCGACCTGCAGGTGCCGATCGGCTGCGGCGGCGTCGCGGTCTATCCCGGCGACATCGTGGTCGGCGACCGCGACGCCATCCTCGTGATCCCGCCGGACATCGTCGAGGCGGTCGCGCAGGAAGCGCTCGACGCCTACCACTACGAGGAGTTCTGCGAGGTCGAGGTGGCGCGCGGCCGGCCGCTCAAGGGCCTGTTCCCGACCGCGTCGGACGAGGCCAAGCGCGACTACGAGGCGTGGAAGAAGAAGGGCGGTCGCTGAGCCGTCACGCCAGCTTCGTCGCGATCGGCACGCCACCCTTCAGGGTGAGCGTGACCGGCGTGCGCTCGGCGATGTCGGCCATGCGCGCCTTCTGCGCGGCATCGACGGCGCCCTCGATTCGCAGCGTGCGGTCGATGTGCGCCGACTCGCCGCCCACGAAGTGGACGTCGACCTCGACCGCCGTCACTGGCCACTGCTTGCGCTCGGCATACATCCGCAGCGTGATCGCCGTGCAGGCGGCCAGCGCCGAGGTCAGCAACTCGTAGGGACCGGGCCCGACATCCTTGCCGCCCAGCCCGGGTCCCTCGTCGGCCACCAGCCGGTGGTGGCCCGTGACGATCTGCGTCTCGTAGTTGGTCGTGCCGATCCGTGCCCGCGCCTGCGCCATGTCGGTTTCTCCCTGGTCAACGGTACTGCCGCATCCAGCGGCGGTCGATGTGATCCTTCCACCACCACGCCCAGCGTCCCTCGAAAGCCCACGCGCCGCGCGTGGCGATCGCGTGGCCGTCGCCGGTGCCGAGGATCGACAGGTAGCGCGCCTGCGGCACCCATGGCCGCGGCGCCTCGCCCTGCAGCACGCGGCGCAGGTTGTCGGCCAGCGGCGGCCCCTGGCGCACCGCGAACACGCCGGCCTTGGGGCGCGGATGGTTGGTCATGGTCGCGCAGTCGCCGGCTGCGAAGACGCGACCGTCGCCTTCCGACTGCAGCGTGTCGGAGACCGCGAGGAAGCCACGCGCATCGAGTGGCAGTCCCGTCGCCGCCAGCCACCCGGGCGCGCTGGCCTCGGTGACGACGAACACGGCGTCGGCGTGGTGCCAGGTCTCGCCGATCTCGACCGCGCCGCGCTCGATGCGCCGCGCCGGCGCGTGCTCGAGCAGGCGGATGCCCCGGCGCTGCAGGATCGCGCGCACCCGCTGTCGCGCCGCCGGGGCCTGCCCGGCCAGGACCTCGTCGCGCGTCGCCAGGGTCAGGCGCACCGACGCACCGCGCGCGACCTGCCGCAGCCGGTGTTCCATGGCCAGCGCCATCTCGACGCCGCCGGCGCCGCCGCCGATCACCACGATGTCGAGCGGCCCCAGCCAGGTCTTCTTCTCCTCGAGGAAGGTCAGCCAGCGGCGGCCCAGTTCGGCGATCGGCTTGACCGGCACGGCCCACCGGTCGGCGCCGGGCAGGGCCCCGAGATGGGGCGCCGCCCCGACGTCGAGCGACAGCAGGTCCCACGGCACGGCCTGGCCGTCGGCCAACTGCACCTGCCGGCGCGCGCGGTCGAGCGCCACCGCCTCGCCGTGCACCAGCCGGACGTTCCAGCGGCGGCACAGCGCGGCGAGGTCGATGTGGCAGGCGTCGAAGTCGTAGAGCCCGGCGATGAAGCCGGGGATCATGCCGGAGTAGGGGGTCTTCACGTCGCGCGCGACCAGGGTCACGCGGACCCCCGCCAGCGGCGCCTCGCCAACGCGCTTCAGCACGTGGACGTGGGCATGACCGCCGCCGACCAGCACCAGTTCCTGCATCGGCCTGTTTTCAGACACGCTGGCCTTTTCTCCAATTTTGTTGTATATCAGTCCTTTAAATCATTTTCTTCCAGTTATTTCGGAGCCCTTCATGGCCGTCGTTTCCGGCCCGTCGGTCCTGCTGGACCCGGCATCCTCCTCGGCGTCGCGATCGGCCTGGTCGGTTTCCCTGCCCGCCCTCCTGTTCTTCGCCGTGGCGCTCGCCCTCAACGGTCCGAGCGGCCTGCCGCTGCTGGCCGATCCCGACTCGCAGTGGCACGTCACGGTCGGCAACTGGATCCTCGAGCACCGCCAGTTCCCGACGGTCGACGTCTACTCCCATACCTTCACCGGCCAGCCGTGGATTGCCAAGGAGTGGGGCTCGCAGGTCCTGCTGGCCGCCGCCTACGACCTCGGCGGCTGGGGCGGCGTCACGCTGCTGGCCTCGCTCGCCATCGGCGCGACCTTCGCGCTGTTCTTGCGCCTGCTGCTGCGTGACCTGCGGCCGTCCGTGGCGATCCTCGTCACCGGCGCCGCGCTCGTCATGTCGGCGCCGCACTTCCTCGCGCGGCCGCACGTGCTGGCGTTCCCGCTGATCCTGCTGTGGGTGTCGGGCCTGCTGCGCGCCGCCGAGGCCGGGACCGCGCCACGCCCTTGGCTGCTGGGCGTGATGCTGCTGTGGGCCAACATGCACGCCGGCTTCACGCTGGGCATCCTGCTGGTCGGCGCCTTCGCTCTCGATGCGCTGGTCAACGCGCGCGACGGCGCGGCGCGCAAGCGGCTGTTCATCGACTGGGCGACGTTCGGCGTCGGCACGGTGGCCGTCGCCTGCATCACTCCCTACGGGCCGGAGTCGATCCTCGTCACCCTGCGCATCTTCGGCATGGGCGACGCGCTCGCCCTGATCTCGGAATGGCAGGCGCCGGACTTCCAGAAGCACGGCCTGCTCGAGCTGATGGTGCTGATCGCGCTGTACCTCGTGCTGTCGCGCGGCCTCAAGGTGCCGCTGGTGCGCCTGCTGGTCGTGCTGGGCCTGGTGCACCTGTTCCTGCGCCACATCCGCAATGCCGAGCTGCTGGCCACGCTGGCGCCGCTCGTGCTGGCGCCGGTGATCGCCCGGCAGTTCCCCTCGGTCGCCGCCGCGTCGCAGCCCGACGGCTGGCTGGCCCGCCTGGCACGGCCGGCCGGTCCGGCCGCGCTGGCGCTGGTCGTCGCGCTGCCGCTCGTGACGGGCGGTGCGCTGATCGCCAGCGGCCGCGTCGTGCCGCCGGTCGACAACACGCCGGCCGCGGCGGTGGCGTGGGCGCGCGAGCAGGGCCTCAAGGGGCGCGTCTTCAACCACTACGGCTTCGGCGGCTACCTGATCAGCCAGGGCGTGCCGACCTTCATCGACGGCCGCGGCGAGCTGTTCGGCGGCGACTTCGTCACGCTCTACGCCAAGACCGCCGGCCTGACCGCCGACGAGCCGCTCGACACGCTGCTCGACCGCTACGGCATCGAGTGGACGCTGCTGCTGCCGCGCCAGGCGGCCAACCAGCTGCTGGCCCGCCTGCCCAACTGGCGGCGCGCCTACGCCGACGACGCGGCGGTGATCTACGTGCGCGAGCGCTAGGCGCGCCCGTTCACGCCTTCAGGACGATCCAGGTGCAGGCGCCGATCGCGCACAGCCGGCCGCTCTCGGTGTAGAGGGCGGTGCCGGAGTAGAGCTTCCGGCCGTCCTCGCCGATCTTCCAGCCGACCACGGCGCAGCGCTCGCCGACCTTCGGCGGGTCGATCACGCGGGCGGTCATGCGGCCGGTGAGCGCCGGCCGGTGATCATCGGGATCCTGCGCCGCCCACGCGCCCGGGCAGTCGAGCGTGCCCCACACGAACTCGGGACGGATGCGACCGTCGGCGTCGGCGTGGTTGGCGTGCGGCACGTAGCTCGACAGCGACCGGCCCTTGTGCGGCGCGGCCAGGCCGAACACGCGCAGGCCATCGCCGACCGCGCGGCTGCGGCCGCACACGACGCAGCGATTGAAGTCGCTGTCGTCGCCGCAGCCGCCGATCTCGCCGCAGCGCAGGACGTCGCGCCAGTCGGCCGGCGCCGGCGGCGGCACGAGCTCGGCCAGCGATCCCGCCCGCGCCTCGCAGATCAGCGTCTCGCCGTCGCGGAGCTTGAGCGCGTCGCCGTCGCGCACGACGGCCATCGGCCGGTCGACCGGGACGGGCGCGCGCAGCGTGATCTCGACCGTGCCGTCGCCGCCGAACGCCGCGATGTAGCGGCCAGCCAGCGCGCCACCGACATAGCCGCCGTTGCCCGAGCCGGGCGGGCCGTTGAAGCGCTTGTCGATGATCAGCGTATCGTCCACTGGAATTCCTCCGCGCCGCGGACCTTGCCGACCGTGCAGCGGCGATGCAAGGGTGAAGCGAATGGATCGCTTCCTGCCCTGGGCGCTGGTTGGCCTGTGTTTCGTGCTGGGCGTCGCGAGCCGGTCGATCAGCGACACCTTCGTCGTCTTCGTGCCGGCGCTGCAATCGCACTTCGAGGCGAGCCGCAGCGCGGTCACCGTGATCTACAGCTTCGCGCTGTTGAGCAGCATCGGCTCGCCGCTGGCCGGCTGGATCGCCGACCGCTTCGGCCTGCGAGCGCTGACCATCGTCGGCCTGCTGGCCGCCGGCCTCGGCACCGTCAGCGCGTCGTTCGCCCAGCATCTCTGGCAACTCTACCTCGGGCTTGGCCTGCTGCTCGGCTTCGGCGGCGTCGCGCTGGGCGCGGTGCCGAGCTCGATCGTCATCGGCCGCTGGTTTCCCGCGCACCGGTTGGGCGTGCCGATGGCGGTGGCGTGGTCGGCCACCGGCGTCGGCGTCATGGTGATGCTGCCGCTCGCCCAGCACCTGCTGACCACCGAGGGCTGGCGCGAGGCCTACCGTGCCTTGTCGCTGTTCAGCGTCGCGCTGCTGCCGCTGGCGCTGTTCCTGCCGTGGCGGCGCATCGAGGCGGGTGCGCCCGGCCTCGCCCGCGCCCGCAGCGCCGCCAGCCATGGCCCGACGGTCGGCCAGGCGATCCGCGACTGGCCGTTCTGGGCGCTCACCTTCTCGTTCGGCCTGACCTCGCTCGGCATCTTCGCGGTGTTCCCGCAGGCCATGGCCTACCTGCTCGAGCGCGGCATCGACGGCGCCTACGCGGCGCGCGCGCTGGCCGTCGCGGGCGTCCTGACGCCGCTCGGCATGGTCGGCTTCTCGTGGCTGGCCGACCGCGGCGGCCGTCGCCTCGCGGCGCTGCTGGCCTACGGCTGCTCGATCGCCGGCGTCGGCGCGCTGGCGCTGGTGCGCGGCCCCGACGACACCGCATGGCTGTGGCTCTACGTGCTGCTGTTCGGCGGCAGCATGGGCTCGCGCGGGCCGATGATCTCGACGTTGGCGACGCTGCGCTACCGCGGCTCGCAGTTCGGCCGGATCTTCGGCCTGATCGGCACCGGGACCGGCGTCGGCGGCTTCCTCGGCGCGTGGATCGGCGGGCTGCTGCACGACTGGACCGACGGCTACGCCGCCGTGATGCTGTTCTCCGTGGCGGCGCTGGCGCTGGCCGCCAGCGCGCTGGGCGCCGAGGCCGGCGCCCGCGAACGTCTGGCGCGCTGACCCTGCCTCAGAGCGGCAGGATCGCCGCGTGCACGAGGTTCGACACGAGGTCGAGCCGCCGGCTGTGCCAGGGATCGGGGATACGGTTGTTGGTGATGTAGGCGAACGAGACGCCCGACTCCGGATCGCCCCAGCAATAGGACGTGCCGACCCCGCCATGGCCGAACGCGGTCGGCGGCGCGAAGCCGCCGAGGCCGCGCACGTTGGCGGTGGTGCCGCGCAGGTGCGGCCCCAGCCCGCGATGCATCGGCATGCCCATGAACGCATCGACGCGGTCGCCGGTATGATTGCGGATCGCGTAGCCCAGCGTGCGCGGGCCGAGGATGCGCGTGCCGGCCAGCTCGCCGCCCTGCAGCATCATCTGGTAGAGCGCCGCCATCGCGCGCGCCGTGCCGTAGCCCGCCGCGCCGGGCGCGCCGCTGGCCCGCCAGGCCGCCGTGTTGTTGTCGGCCAGCGGCCGCATCGCCTTGCCGTCGGGCGTCGGCTCGTGCATGTCCGCCGCCCGTCCGAACTCGGCCTCGGGCAGGCCGACGAACAGTTCCTGTCCCAGCCCGAGGGGCTCGAGCACGGTCTCGCGGATGACGTCGCGGAAGTCCTTGCCGGTCACCGCCTCGATCAGCACGCCGAGTGCCCAGTGCGCGCTGGTGCCGTGGTAGTGGACGCGGCTGCCCGGCGTCCATTCGAGGGCGAAGTCGCACACCACCTCGCGCAGCGTCTTGTGGTCGGCCCATGCCGCCGGCCCGACGACGGCGTTGGGGAAGCCGGCCTGGTGGGTGATGGTCTGCAGCACGGTGATGTCGCCCTTGGCGTGGCGGGCGAACTCGGGGACATGGTCGGCGATGCGGTCGGAGAACGAGAACAGCCCGCGCTCGGCCAGCACCCACAGCGCCACCGCGGTCACCACCTTGGTGTTGGAGTAGAGCAGCCACAGCGTGTCGTCGTCGGCCGGGCGCGGCGTCCCCGCCGTGACCGCGTTGCCGAAGCTGCGGTACAGCGCCAGCTTGCCGTGGCGCGCCAGCGCGATCTGGCAGCCGGGATAGCGTCCCTCGGCGATGTGCCGCTCGATCAGCGCGACCAGGCGATCGATCTGGCTGCGGCGGAAGCCGAGCGCGTGCAGGTCCGAGGCGGGCAGCGGGAAACGCGGGGTGGTCGGAGCGGGGGCGGTACGGGTCACGAAGGTTCCTCCGGAAGGGGAAATATTATCTTCCCGAGACAGGGGGATGAACGGTCTTTCGACATCTTGTGTTCCGGGAAAAAACCGCCACAATGACCGGCATGTTCGACCGGGCCGCGTACCGACTCGACTTCCGCAGTAGACCCGCTCAACGGCAGAGAGACTAGCCGTGGCGCCGGGGCTGGAATCCTGTCACGCGCTGGTGCTCAACGCCGATTTCCGGCCCCTGTCCTATTTTCCGTTGTCGATCTGGTCCTGGCAGGACGCGGTGAAGGCCGTCTTCCTCGACCGCGTCAGCGTGATCTCCGAGTACGACCGCAAGATCCACAGCCCGACCTTCGAGATGCGGCTGCCCAGCGTGATCGCGCTGAAGGAGTACGTGCCGGCGGCGCGCCGGCCGGCCTTCACCCGGTTCAACGTCTTCCTGCGCGACAGCTTCCACTGCCAGTATTGCGGCGACACCTTCGCCACCAACGAGCTGACCTTCGACCACGTCGTGCCGAAGTCGCGCGGCGGCCGCACGTCGTGGACCAACGTCGTCACCGCCTGCAGCCCGTGCAACCTGCTCAAGGGCAACCGGATGTTGCGCGAATCGGGGCTGATGCTGCGGCGCTTCCCATCCGAGCCGACGACCCAGGAACTGCAGGAAAACGGGCGCGGCTTCCCGCCGGGCTACCTGCACGAGAGCTGGCGCGACTTCCTGTACTGGGACAGCGAGCTGGACCAGACCTAGGTCCGGCGCCGGATCAAACCTGGAAATCAGATCCGCGACGACAGCCAGATCGCCAGCTTCGAGCCCGCCTTGATGACCGTGCTGAGCGCCTCGTAGCCGGGCGCCTGCTCGGCGCCGGCGGCCAGCGCGGTGTCGCGGTGCTCGATCTCGTCGGCGCGGAACTTCACGATGGTCGCCCGGAGCTCCGCCTCGTCGTCGCCCAGCGCCTCGGCCTGCGCCGCGTAGTGCTCGTCGATGGTCTCCTCGACCGCGACGGTGCAGGCCATCGCAGCCTTCTCGCCCATCAGGGCGGTCGCCGCGCCGAGCGCGAAGCCCGCGACGTGCCACAGCGGCGACAGCGCGGTCGGACGCACCCGGCGTTCCGCCAGCAGGCGGTCGAATTCGCGGTTGTGGGCGCGCTCGGCCTCGGCCATCTCGGCGATCTTGCGCGCCGCCGCGCCCTTGGCGCGGCCGCTCAGGCGCAGCCCGAACAGCTGGCCCTCGTAGATCCGCACGGCGCCGAACTCGCCGGCCTGGTCGACGCGGATCGTGCGCTCGACGACGGTGCGCGGCTCGGGGTCGCCGGGATTGCGGTCGCCGGCGGTCCGCCGGGGAGAGTTGGCGATCGTGGTCATGGTGTGCTCAGGGCCGTCCCTTGATCCAGCTGGCGATGGACGAGGAGAGAATCAAGGCCAGCCCGCCGGAGCAGATCGCGTTCCAGCCGGCCATCGAGATTCCCCACATCGACCAGGCGGTCTCGTCGCAGCGCACCATGCGGGCGCCGAACAGGTAACGCTTGAGCTGCTCCGCCGACAGGCCGACCGGGATGTTGCCCGAGCAGGTCTGCGGTCCGGCCCACCAGCGGTACTCGACGCCGACGTGGTACACGCCAATCAGCGCCGTGGCGATCAGGGCGCTGATCGCGACCAGCAGCAGCACCAGCGCCAGCCGCGGCCGGGCGTAGGCGAGCAGGGCGCACAGGCCGGCCACGATCGCCACCATATGCGGCCAGCGCTGCCAATAGCACATCGTGCAGGGCGCGAGGCCGACGACGTACTGGAAGTAATAGGCGCCGCCCAGGAGCGCGCCGCTGCCCAGCGCAGCGACCAGGCCGAGCTTGCTGGGGGCGGGGAGGCGTTCCACGAACGACATGACGGGACCCTAGAAGATGTAGCGGAAGGCGACGAAGCCGCCGACCAGGGCGATCAGGAACAGCCAGGTGAGCAGCGTCAGCCGCTTCTCCACGAACGTCCGGATCGGCTCGCCGAACTTCCAGAGCAAGGCTGACACGAGGAAGAACCGCGCACCACGCGTCACGATGGACGCCCAGACGAAGGTGAACAGGTCGAAGTGCGCAGCGCCCGAGGCGATGGTCACCAGCTTGTAGGGGATCGGGGTCAGGCCCTTGATCAGGATGATCCAGATGCCGTAGCGGTCGAAGCCGTCGCGGAAGGCGGTCAGGCCGGCTTCCATGTGGTAGGTCCGGACCACCCACTCGCCCAGCGTCTCGAAGAAGTAGTAGCCGATCGCGTAGCCCAGCAGGCCGCCCAGCACCGACGACACGGTGCAGACCGCGGCGATGGTGAAGGCCTTGGCGCGGTTGGCCAGCACCATCGGGATCAGCATCACGTCGGGCGGGATTGGAAAGAACGAGCTTTCCATGAAGGACACGACGGCGAGCGCCCACAGGGCGCGGGGGTGAGCCGCGAGCCGGATCACCCAATCGTAGAGGCGGCGGATCATGCGACCGCTGTTCTAGCCGGTCTCCCCTCGCCCTGCGAGAGTTCATTGACGCCGCAGGTTTCATGCTCCCTGCGGCGGATTCGGCCGCGGGGCGGCCGGGTGGGGGCGGCCGGGGGGCTACTCCGCCGCCTGCTTCAGCCGGGTCGGCACCGGCTCGCCAGCCAACAGGGCGGCGCGGGCCGCCTCGTACTCGGCCTTCAGCCGGGCGATCACCTCGGCGGCCGGCGGCGCGTCGACGATCTGGCCGACGCCCTGGCCGGCGCCCCAGATGTCGCGCCACGCCTTGGTCTTCATGTTGCCGCCCGAACCGAAGTTCATCTTGCTCTTGTCGGCCTCGGGCAGGGTGTCGGGATCGAGGCCGGCGGCGGCGATGCTGCGCTTGAGGTAGTTGCCGTGCACGCCGGTGAACAGGTTGGTGTAGACGATCTCCTCGCCCGACGAGTCGATGATGCACTGCTTGTTGGCGTCGGTCGCGGCGGCTTCCTTGGTCGCGATGAAGCGCGTGCCCATGTAGGCGAGGTCGGCGCCGACCGCCTGGGCCGCCAGCACCGAGGCGCCGTTGGCGATCGAGCCCGAGAGCAGGATGCAGCCGTCGTAGAACTGGCGCACCTCGGCGACCAGCGCGAAGGGCGACAGCCGGCCGGCATGGCCGCCGGCGCCGGCGCAGACCAGGATCAGCCCGTCGACGCCCGCCTGGATGGCCCGCTTGGCGTGGGTGATGTTGGTGACGTCGTGGAACACCAGGCCGCCGTAGCGCTTGGCCGACTTCACCACGTCGTCGGGGGCGCGCAGCGAGGTGATCTGGATCGGCACCCGGTACTTCTCGCACATGTCGATGTCGTGCTGCAGGCGGTCGTTCGAGCTGTGCACGATCTGGTTGACCGCGAACGGCGCGACCTTCTTTTCGGGGTGCCTGGCCTTCTCCTCGCGCAGCTCGGTGGTGATGCGCTGCAGCCACTCTTCCAGCATCTCCTTCGGCCGCGCGTTCAGCGCCGGGAAGGAACCGACGATGCCGGCCTTGCACTGCTCGATCACGAGGTCGGGATTGGAGACGATGAACAGGGGCGCGCCGACCACGGGGATCGAGAGGTTGTCGCGCAGCAGGGCCGGGAGAGCCATTCTAACTTGCTCCTTGAAGGGTCTGGATCGAGATGCCGGTCGGACCTAGCACGTCACTTGAGCATCGAGTAGGGGCCGCCCTTCTCGAGGGCGCGCTTGTAGGCGGGGCGCGCCTGCAGGCGATCGACGAAGCTCTTGAGCCGCGGCATCTTGCCGGCGAAGCCGACCCGCGCGTCCGCCGCCTCGAGCGGGAAGCTCATCTGGATATCCGCCGCGGTGAACTCGTTGCCGGCGAACCAGTCGCGCTCGGCCAGCTCGCCCTCGAGAAAGGCGAAGTGGTTGGCGACCTGCGGCCCGATCAGCGACTTGTCGGCGCCGCCGGAGATCAGGCGGGCGACCGGCCGCATCGGCCAGGGCACGCGCTCGGGAATCTTCATGAAGACCAGCTTGAGCAGCAGCAGCGGCATCAGCGAGCCTTCGGCGTAGTGCAGGAAGTAGGTGTAGCGCAGCTTCTCCGGCGTTCCCGGCGGCGGCACGAAGCGGCCACCGCCGTAGGTCTCGACCAGGTATTCGATGATCGCGCCCGACTCGGCCAGCGTCCGGTCGCCGTCGGTCAGGACCGGCGACTTGCCCAGCGGGTGGATGGCCCGCAGCGTGTCGGGCGCCTGCATGGTCGGCTGGCGCTTGTACAGCCGCACCTCGTAGTCGAGGCCCAGTTCCTCGAGCAGCCACAGGATGCGCTGCGAGCGCGAGTTCTCGAGATGGTGGACGACGATCATGCAGGCCCTCCGGACGGTGGCGCAGCTTACAACGGACCGGGCCGCCAGTTGCCGTGAAATCCGGCCGGCACGCGCGAGCTGAGGTGGGCGAGCGCCACCGGGCCGCGGCCGATGTCGGTCGCCTCGAACACCGCGAGGTCGCTGCGGCCTTCCTTGCCGCGGTAGACCACGGTCAGGATCCAGCCGTCACCCTCGGCCGCGTCGGGGCGGCGCGGCACGAAGACGGGCTCGCCGAAGCGGTCGGCCGGGTCGTCGGTCCAGGTGGCGTTCTTGCCGGTCGCGAGGTCGTAGTGGGTGATGCCGTCGAGGCGCGGTTCCTTGCCCGACGGGTCGGTGACGTTGCCCGAGACGATCCAGCCGTGGCGGTAGTCGCTCATGCAGAAGCGCTCGTCGAAGCGCGGGAACTCGCCCGGCTTGTCGTCGATCTGCTCCTCCTTGAAGGTGTTGGACTTGCCCGAGGGATCGAACGTCCAGCGGAACAGCCGGGCGGCCGGCACCTTGGCCTGGACCGGCGAGCCGTCCGGCTTGGGGAACAGCGGCGCCACGTCGAACTTCATGACGTCGATCACGACGCGGCCGTCGGCGGTCTCGAAGTGGTTCATCGGGTGGAACACGTAGCAGGGCGGCGCGCTGATCCACTTCGTGTCGGCGATGCTGCCGTGGCGCGGGATGAAGGCGATGTGGGTGCCCTTGTCCGGCTCCCAGGCGAACGGCGGCAGGCCCGACATCGCGCGTTCCATCGACGAGGTGAGCGGGAAGATCGGCAGCACGATCCAGTTCGGCGTCACCGCGAAGTCGTGGATCATGCTGGGGAACGGGCCGTCGAGGATGTCGCCGCGCGTCACGGTGCCGTCGGCGGTGACCGACTGCACGCTGACCTCCTTGGTGAAGCGTCCGCGGGCCGAGTAGCCGAAGAACACCATCTCGCCGGTCTTCGGGTCGAGCTTGGGGTGCGCCGTGAACGGTCCGACCAGCTTGTCGCCAAAGGTCTCGTAGCCGCCGTCCTTCGGGCCGACCGGCATCAGGGTCGCCGGGTCGAGCGACATCGGCGCATGCGCCTCCTCCAGCGCCAGGAGCTTGCCGCCGTGCCAGACGATGTTGGTGTTGGCGATCGTCGAGTTGACGCTCATCACCTTCGGGTCGGTGAAGCGCGGGTTGCCGAAGGTGCCGAACAGGGCGTCGCCCTCGGCGTTCTCCAGCTTCCACTTTGGCGTGCGCACCCAGCGATTGCGGTAGGAGACGTTGCCGTTCTCGACGTGGAAGGCGTGGATCATGCCGTCGCCGCCGAACCAGTGGTACGGGCCGCGCGGCGCGAACTGCGGGTTGGGGCCGTTGCGGTAGAGCGTGCCGCACAGGTCCCTCGGCATCTCGCCGGTGATCGGCAGGTGGCCCGCGTCGGCCTCGGTGTTCACCGGGCCGTAGTAGCCGCGCAGGAAGGGATTGTCTGTCGGAAAGGCCTTGGCCATGGCTCGGCTCCTTCGGCGGAAATCTTTCGGGAAACGCTGTGTACGAAACGTACGCTATCAATACACAGCGTTTCCCGCAAGGCGAATCTCAGGCCGCGCCGGGGTCTTCCCGGCGGCGGAAGTAGAGGTGGCCGGCCACGCCCAGGGCGAGCAGCAGCAGGCCGAGGTAGAACTGGGTGTGGGTCGGACCGATCAGGTCGAACAGCGGCGGCGCGGCCAGGTTAAACAGCAGCATCGATCCCGCCATGATCGCCAGCCGGAGCCGGAAGACGCGGGCGATCTCGGTGCCGTGGAACACCGTCTGCATCCGGGTGATCATCGGGATGAAGTAGAACGGCCCTCCGAAGCCCGAGACCAGTCCCGCCAGCATCATCGCCGGCAGCTTCCAAGGGTTGGGCAGGCCCCATGCCGCCAGCGCGACCAGCGCGAAGCCGGTGCCCATCGCGACGTAGCCCAGGAACATGGTCGCCAGCGGCCGCCGGAACCGCACGCTGCCGGCCACCAGGTTGCCGATCACGTCGCCCACGCCGGTGGCGCCGACGATCAGGCCGAGCGAGGCGAGGCCGTGGAAACCGAACACGCTGGGATCGTGCTCGACCACCATCAGGGCGATCGCCAGCTGCAGGCAGACGCTCCACGGGCCGTTGGCGAAGGCATTGATCAGCAGCAGGCCGCCGGTCACCGGCTCGCTCATGAACAGGCGCGCGCCGTCGAGCAGGGCATCCCACGCGCCGCGCCAGCCGCCGCGGCCGGGGCGCGGCTTGTTGTTGGGGTCGACGACGCGGTCGCGCACCATCCAGACCGCGAGGCCGGACAGGAAGAAGCCCAGCGCCGTGACCGACAGGAAATGGATGACCGGCAGGAGGGTGTTGAGCGCGGCCGCCATCATCGGGCCGATCAGGCGGGCCAGCCGCCACGTCGCGTCGAACAGCCCGTTGATCGCCTGTAGCGCCTCGCGACCCTGCACCAGCACCGGCACCGCCGATTGCAGGGCCGGCGTGAACACCATGCGCAGCCCGGCGAGTCCCATCACGGCGACCACCAGCAGCGGGATCGAGACGCCCCAGACGTAGGAGCCCGCGACCGGCAGCAACGCCAGCGCGGCGCTGGCGTACTTGGCGCCCATCATGGCGCGGTCGGCGCGCCAGCGGTCGAACAGCGAGGCGCCGACCAGGCCGATCACCAGCATGGCGCCGTACTGCGCGGCGTTGACGTAGCCCGCCGCGTTGCCGATCTGCCCGGCGGCGATCCAGACCACGGCGACGCGGAACAGGTCCTCGCCGATCGTCGAGGCGGCGAGGCCCGACCAGATCGTGGCGACGGCCGGGTCCTTCAGGGGACGCAGGACGGGGATCATCGCGGCGCGATCACTTTGTCCAGACGCCGCTGTCCTTGCTTGTGTAGCCGAGCGAGCGGTAGGCCGCGTCGACCAGCGACTGGCCGCGCTCGTTGAGCAGCAGGCCCGGCCCCATCTTGTTCATCGCGTAGCCGAACGACAGGCCGGCGGCGGGATCGGCGAAGCCCAGAGAGCCGCCGGCGCCGACATGGCCGAACGCCGCGCTGCCCATGATCACGCTGTCGACGTCGGGGCCGAACAGCCGCGCGCCAGCGCTGCGCCGGCGGTTGTCCATCGACTTCATGAAGCCCAGCGCGAAGCGGGTCGGGATGCGCAGCGTGGCGTCGTCGTGGGTCGCCATCGAGACCTCGCCCATGCGGGCGAGCGTCGCGGCGTCGACCAGCCGGCCGCCGCCGGTGGCGAGCGGCGCGTAGAGGCCGGCGAGGCCACGCGCGTTGGTCACGCCGTTGGCGGCGCCGATCTCGGCGGCGCGGCCGGCGCGGCTGTTGGCGCCGCCGGTGCGCCACGCACCGACGTTGAAGTAGAACAGCGCGGCCGGCGACTCGCGCCGCGTCGCGAGGTCGGTCATGAACGGCGTCCGGCCGTCGTTCGCCTTGTAGACGTGCGGCAGCACCGGCGCGACGCGCGGCTCGATCGCCTCGGGCAGGCCGATCCAGAAGTCGATGCCCAGCGGCCCGGCGATCTCTTCCTGGAAGAAGCGGCCGAGCGAGCGGCCCGACGCGCGGCGCACCATCTCGCCG
>Ga0102832_1001378_pt1 | contig 19340 bp, 19 predicted proteins | sample EBPBio282013_DNA_FD_88942 | JGI IMG/M metagenome (GOLD analysis project Ga0102832, IMG submission 88942) | Wastewater treatment Type I Accumulibacter community from EBPR Bioreactor in Madison, WI, USA - Reactor 2_5/28/2013_ DNA (Illumina Assembly) | ecosystem: Engineered > Bioreactor > EBPR >...
CGCTGCGCGGCAAGATCCTGAACGTCGAGCGCGCGCGCTTCGACAAGATGCTGTCCTCGGCCGAAATCGGCACGCTGATCACCGCGCTGGGCACCGGCATCGGGCACGAGGACTTCGACCTGTCGAAGATCCGCTACCACAAGATCATCATCATGACGGACGCGGACGTCGACGGTTCGCACATCCGCACGCTGCTGATGACGTTCTTCTACCGCCAGATGCGGGCGCTGATCGATGCCGGCTACCTCTATATCGCCCAGCCGCCGCTGTTCAAGGCGGCCAAGGGCAAGTCCGCGATCTACCTCAAGGACGAGCGCGCGCTCGACGATCACCTGATCGACAGCGGGCTGGAGGGCGCGACCTTCCGGCTGGGCGACGGCTCGGTGCAGACGCGCGACGACCTGCGGCGCACCGTCGACATCGCCCGCTCGGTGACCAACCTCGTGAAGCCGCTGGCGCTGTCGCGCCGCGTCACCAGCCAGGCGGTGATCGAGCAGGCGGCGATCGCCGGCGTGCTCAATCCCGACATCCTGTCCGACAGCGTGCTGGCGCGGCAGAGCGTCGACTACATCGCCCGCCGCCTCGACGTGGTCAGCCCGCCGCTGGAGCGCGGCTGGACCGGCGAGCCGACGGCCGACGGCGGCCTGGCCTTCACCCGCCGGCTGCGCGGCGTGCAGGAACGCCACGTCATCGACGGGCCGCTGATCAAGAGCGCCGAGGCGCGCAAGCTCGACGCGCTGGCGCCGGAACTGCAGTCGATCTACCAGCGGCCCGGCACCTTCCTGTCGCGCGACAAGGAAGTCACGATCTCCTCGCCGACCGAGCTGTTCGCCGCGGTGCTCGAGACCGGCCGGCGCGGCGTCACGATCCAGCGATACAAGGGACTGGGCGAGATGAACCCCGACCAGCTCTGGGAAACCACGCTCGATCCCGAGGCGCGCACCCTGCTGCAGGTCCGCATCAACCACGCCGACGAGGCCGACGAGATCTTCTCCACCCTGATGGGTGACGTCGTCGAGCCGCGCCGCGACTTCATCCAGGACAACGCGCTGAAGGTCGCCAATCTCGATGTCTAGACGCCTCGTCTCCGCGGCCGGCCTGGTCGCGGCCCTCGCGCTCGGCCTGCCGGCCGGCCTCGCCGCCCAGACCCAATCGACCAGGCCGGGCGCGCATGCCGGCACCCAGATCGCCTTTCCCGCCTCGGTCGGCGGCGCGACGCTGGAGCGCTCGGTCAACTACGGCGCGCCGCCCAACAACCGGCCCGACCAGGGCATCCGCTACTACTACTCGACGCCCAAGAAGATGGTGATCGGCGTGCACCTCTACGACGGCGGCCGGCGCGTGCCCTCGGGCAGCGGCAACCCGGTGGTGATCGACGAGTTCATGGGCGCGCTGAGTTCGGCCGAGCTGCAGGTCCGCCACGGCGGCTACACCGGCTTCGAGCGGCCGCCCGCGCCGTCGAGCTGCACTTTCGGCAACGCGACCTTCCGCTGCATCACCTACAGCGCGGTCAACCAGGGCAACGCGCGCCTGTTCACCAAGCTGATGATGACCGGCTACCGCGACCACTTCCTCGCGATCCAGATCGACTGGTCGCAGGCCCGCGGCCAGTCGGCGTCCGACGCCGACGCCGCGCTCAAGAGCTTCGTTTCGGCGCTCTTGCAATAAGGCCCTTCTCCGTCCCACCGCGCCCCCTGTAGAGTAACCGCGTGGTCGAGAAACTGTCCGTCATCCACCTGCTGCTGGTCATCGCCGCGGCGGCCTGCATCTACCTCGTCATCCGCGAACTGCGCCGCCCCTACGTCTCGCAGTGGCGCCTGTTCGCGCCGGGAACGGCGGCGCTGTTCGTCGCCGCCGAGATGTTCCTGATCCAGGTCGCCTCAGGGCAGCCGCGCTGGCCGTTCCTGGTGGCGGCGCTGGTCGGCATGGTGGTCGGTGGCGTGCGCGCCCTGATGATCGGCCTCAAGCACGACCTCTACCGGCCGCAGATCATGATCTCGCAGCCGGCCAAGCAGGTCCTGCTGATGGTCGGCCTTGGCGTCGGCCTGTGCGTGGTGCTCGACATCGTCGGAACCCTCGCCCGCTTCCCCGACCTGCGGCTGTGGGCGACGCTCAGCGCCGTCGTGTGCGCCGCCGCGATGCTGATGCGCGCGCTGGTCCTGACCGTGCGCTTGCGCCGCGAGCACGCCTGAGGCGCGGCGGCGGCGCCGCCTCCCCTAGAGCACCATCTGGGTCTGCGTCACCACGGCGACCAGCTTGCCCTGGTCGGTCGTCAGCCGGGTCTGCCAGACCATCGTCCGCCGGCCGCGGTGGATCGGCGTCGTCTCGCCGATCACCGTGCTGCCGACCGGCGCCGGCCCGAGGAAGTTGGTCTTGCTCTCGATCGTCGTGGTGGTCTTTCCCTCGGGCAGGTTGAGCACGGTGGCGACCGCGCCCAGCGTGTCGGCGAAGGCCATCACCGCGCCGCCGTGCAGGATGTCGGGCCGGGTGCAGAGATCGGGCCTGACCAACATCTCGGCGGTCACGCCCGTCTCGCTCGCGGCGACGAACTTCAGCCCCAGCAACCTGGCGAACGGCAGCGGGTTGTCGTTGAGGTACTGGAGCTTGTCCATCGGTCGGTTCCTCTCCTAGTGGGCCGGGCGCAGGTCCGCCCCGGCGATCCGGCGCAGCCCGAGATACTCCAGGATCGCGAGGTCGGCCACGACCAGCGCCATGCCGGCAATACCGACGATGCCGGCCGTGCTCCACACGCCCGGCAGGGCCAGCAGCACGGCGCTGATCGCCACCCAGCTGGCGTCGAGCAGGAATATGGCGCGGCCCCAGGCCAGCGGCAGGACCGCACGCGAGGCGACCCACGCGCACAGCCCGCCGAAGGCCACGAAGCCGATGCCGAGCAGCGCCAGCAGCGCCGACAGGTCGAGGCCGGCGACGGCGACGGGCGCCGGCGCGGCGAGGCGGGCGAGCGGGCCGGCGAAGATCGCCAGCACCGCGCCCGAGGCGATCGAGAGGCCGGCGTTGGCCCACAGCGTGCGACGCAGCAGGCGGTCGGTCGAAGCGTTCATGACGTCCTCCTTGGATGTCCCCGGCGCCGCCCCGATGGCGGCCCGGCGCCCCAGAGGTCGCATCGCCCCGCCGCGCCAGCAATTACGCGGCAGGTAATCGGACGGCCGGCGGGCCGGTGTTAGGCTGGCCGCCATGATCCGACCCTCGCCTTCCCCCGCTTCCGCCGGTCCCGACCTGTTCGGGCCGATGCTGCGCACCTGGCGGCGGCGGCGCGGCGCCAGCCAGCTGGCGCTGGCGCTGCAGTCCGGCGTGTCGCAGCGCCATGTCAGCTTCCTCGAATCGGGCCGCGCCCGGCCGAGCCGCGAGATGGTGGTGCAGCTCTCGGCGGCGCTCGACGTGCCGCTGCGCCAGCGCAACGCCCTGCTGCTGGCCGCCGGCTTCGCGCCGGCCTACCGCGAGACCAACCTCGCCGCGCCCGAGCTGGCGCCGGTGGCGCGCGCCATCGATCACATGCTGCGCCAGCAGGAGCCCTACCCGGCGGTGGTGATCGACCGGCTGTGGAACCTGAGCCGCGCCAACACCGCGGCGACCGCCTTCATCGGCCTGCTGTTCGAGGGCGCGCCGCCGGCGCCACCGGCCGGCCAGCCGCCGAACGTGCTGCACTGGCTGCTCGATCCGAAGGCGCTGCGGCCGAAGATCGTCAACTGGGAGGAGGTCGCGCGTCACCTCGTGTCGGCGACCTACGCCGAGATCCTGGCCGACGGCGGCGAGCCGCAGGCGCTGGCCTTCATCGAGCAGATCATGGCCTATCCGGGCGTGCCGGCGTCGTTCCGCAAGCTGCGCTTCGAGGACCGGCCGCAGCCGGTGCTGACGATCGACTTCGTCGTGGGGGGCAAGACCCTGTCGGTCTTCACCACCATCGCCACGCTGGGCACGCCGCAGGACGTGACCCTCCAGGAAGTCCGCATCGAGTGCTTCTTCCCCGCCGACGACCGCAGCGACGCGCTGTTCCGGAGCCTGGCGGAAGGCAGTTGAAAGGTCCCTCGCTGCGCTCGGGATGACAGGAAGAGCGCTTGGGGTGACGAGAATTGGCTGTCATCCCGAGCGCAGCGAGGGACCCTTACGGCCTCAGGAAAGATCGTCGACGTCGTTGCGCAGCTTCTGGCCGCTGCGGAAGCGCGCCAGGTTGTCGAGGAAGATGTCGAAGATCGCCTCGTTCTGGCCCAGCGAATGGCTGGCGGTGTGCGGCGACAGGATGACGTTGGGCAGGTCCCACAGCGGTGACGCCGGGTCGAGCGGCTCGCGCTCGAAGACGTCGAGGTAGGCGCCCGCGAGGTGGCCGGAGCGCAGGGCGGCGATGACATCGGCCTCGACCGCGACCTCGCCGCGCGCCACGTTGATGACGCAGGCGCCCTTCGGCATCGCCGCGAAGGCCGCGGCGTTGGCCAGGCCACGGGTCTGCGGCGACGCGGGACAGCACAGGATCAGCCAGTCGGCGCCCGGCAGCACCGCCGGCAGCGCCTCGTAGGGCACGACGCGATCGACCGACGGCACCGGCTCGGCGGTGCGGCGCACGCCGATGGTCGCGAGCCCCAGCGTCTTCAGCAGCATCGCGATGGTGCGGCCGATCGGCCCCATGCCGACGATCACCGCGACCTGGCCCTTGAGGTCGCGCGGAGAACGCTCGCCCAGCCGCGGCTCCCAGGCGTGGCGGCGCTGGGCGTCGGCCAGCAGCGGGAAGCGCCGGTTGAGGGCGATCAGGGCGCCCAGCGTGCTGTGCGCCACCGTCACCGCGGTGGCGCCCGAGGCGGTCGTGACCTTGACGCCGCGGGCGCGCAGCTCGCGGTAGATCGGCCGCTCGGCGCCGGCCGGGTGGATCTGGAGCCAGCGCAGGCCCGGGGCCTTGCGCAGCACGGTCTCGAAGCCGGCGAGCTCGGGGGTCGGGTTGTCCTTGGACGACTTGCCGGTGACCTCGCGGGTCATGAAGGCGATCGGCGCGTCGCACGGACCGTCGTGGGCCAGCGCCTCTTCCGCCGTGACGAAGTCGAGATCGGCGCCGTCCGGCGCGGCCTTGATGCGCGCGCCCCAGGTGTCGCGGGCGTGCGCGGACAGCAGCAGCTTCATGGAAACGCACTATACCGAGTGCGCTTCGCCCACCGCATCCTCGATGTTCTGGCGGTACCGCACCTCGGGCCGCCGCGCGCCGGCCGCCAGCAGCGTGTGGCGCACCGCCGCCGAGGCGCCGGTGAAGTAGACGCGCACCTTGTGCTTCGCCGCCTTGTGACCGATCGCGGCGATGGTGTTGGCCGCCGTCGAATCGACGAACGGCACCGCCGAGAAGTCGATCACCAGCGCCTTGTGCTTGTCGGCGATGCGGTCGAGCACGGCGTTCAGGATCGACGCCGTGCCGAAGAAGAAGGCGCCGGACAGGCGGTAGACCACGACGCGCTCGTCGGTCGCGAGGCTCGGGTCGTAGGGCGTGCGCGGACCCGCCGAGTCGGCGCGGTCGCCCGGCACCAGCGGCGGCGCGTTGGCCTCGACCCCGGTCGAGGCGGCCATGCGGCGGATGAACAGCGCGGCGCCCAGCGCGAAGCCGACCACGATGCCCTCGGTGAGGTCGCGGAACACGGTCAGCAGGAAGGTCGCCAGCAGCACCACGGCGTCGCCGCGCGAGGTCCGGATCAGCGTCGCGAAGGCCTCGCGCTCGGCCATGTTCCAGGCGACGACGGCCAGCACGCCGGCCAGCGCGGCCAGCGGGATGTAGGCAGCGAGCGGCGCGGCCAGCAGCATGAACAGCAGCAGGAACAGGGCGTGCAGCATGCCGGCCACCGGGCCGCGTGCGCCGGCGCGGACGTTGGTCGCGGTGCGGGCGATCGTGCCGGTGACGGGAATGCCGCCGAACAGCGCCGAGCCGATGTTGGCGACGCCCTGCGCCAGCAGCTCGCAGTTCGAGCGGTGGCGGCGGCCGCTCATGCCGTCGGCGACCACGGCGGAGAGCAGCGATTCGATGGCGCCCAGCAGGGCGAAGGCGATGGCGTCGGGCAGCACCGCCTCGACCTTGGCCAGCGACAGGGCCGGCAGGGCCGGCGCCGGCAGCATCGACGGGATGCCGCCGAACCGGCTGCCGATCGTCTCGACCGGCAGGCCGAGCGCGAAGGTGGCGACGGCGCAGGCCACCACCGCGACCAGCATGCCGGGGACGCTCGGCGCCCAGCGCTTGGTGCCGGCAATGATCCCGATGCTGACCAGCGACAGGCCGACCGCGGCCGGCGTGATGGTGCCGATCGCGTGGGCCAGCACCTCGAGCTTGGGCACGATCGCCGCGGGTTCCTTGCCGGTGATGGTCAGGCCCAGCAGGTCCTTCACCTGGCTGACGAAGATGATGCAGGCGATGCCGGCGGTGAAGCCGACCGTGACCGGGTAGGGAATGAACTTGATGAAGGTGCCGAGGCGCAGCAGCCCGGCCGCCATCAGGAAGACGCCGGCCATCAGGGTCGCCAGCATGACGCCCTCGATGCCGTGGCGGTCGACCGCCGAGGCGACCAGCACGATGAAGGCGCCGGCCGGCCCGCCGATCTGGAAGCGGCTGCCGCCCAGCAGCGAGACCAGGAAGCCGCCGATGATCGCCGTGTACAGGCCGCGCTCGGGCGACGCGCCGGAGGCGATGGCGATCGCCATCGACAGCGGCAGCGCCACGATGGCGACGGTGATGCCGGCCACCGCGTCGGCCCGCAGGCCGACCAGGCCGTAGCCCTCGCGCAGCACCGTCACGAGCTTCGGCATGAACAGCTCGCCAAAGGTCGGGCGTTGCAGCAACGGAGCGGAGGAACTCGGAACGCTCATTTCACCAAGATTTTGTGTTTAATTAATTTAGCACGGCCGGGGACGCCTCGTCACGACCGAACAGCGGACTCGTGCCATAGTCTCTGCAAGGGCTCCTTGATGCATCGCAAAAAACCCGGGCCCGGGAGGAAACATGAAGCGCAGAACCCTGGTGGGCGGCCTGGCCGCCTGCACCCTTGCCGCGCCGTTCGTCCGAACCGCCGCGGCCCAGGCGCCCGTCACGCTGAACGGCGCCGTCCAGTTCAACGACGACCATGCCTTCACCAAGGCGCTGGTCCGCTTCGAGGAGCTGGTGAAGAAGTACTACGGCAAGCCGGTCAACTTCGTGCTGCACAAGAACTCGTCGCTCGGTCTCGAGAAGCAGTATTTCGAGTACATGGCGCAGGGCAAGGCGGTCGACTACGGCATCGTCTCGCCGGCCCACATGTCGACCTTCTCCAAGGCCGCGCCGTTCATCGACGCGCCCTTCCTGTTCCGCGACCTCGCGCACTGGAACAAGGTGCTGGACGCCGACCTGCTGAAGCCGGTGGCCGACGAGATCGCGCAGAAGGCCGACGTCATGCTGGTCGGCTACGCCGGCGGCGGCGTGCGCAACATCTTCATCAACAAGCCGATGAGCACGCTGGCCGAGATCAAGGGCCTCAAGGTCCGCGTCCAGGGCGCGCCGATCTGGTCCAAGACCTTCGCGGCGGCCGGCATGGCGCCGACCGTGATCGCCTACAACGAGGTCTACAACGCGATCCAGAACAACGTCATCTCGGCCGGCGAGAACGAGGCGGCCGGTGTCGAGTCGATGAAGTTCTACGAGGTCGCGCCCAACCTCGCGATGACCGAGCACGCCATCACGATCCGGCCGATCTGCTTCTCGGGCAAGACCTTCAAGGGCCTGCCCAAGGACCTGCAGGAAGCCGTGGTCAAGGCGGGCAAGGAAGCCGGCGCCTACGGACGGCAGGTCGAGAGCGGCGAAGACGCCGAGAAGCTCGCGGCGCTGGAGAAGGCGGGCAAGCTCAAGCGCATCCCGTTCAAGGACCGCGCCGAGATGAAGAAGATGGTCGACCCGGTGATGGCGGCGTACGCCAAGGAAATCGGCGCCGACACGATCTACGCGAAGATCGTCGCGCTGAACTGAGCCCGGCGGCAGCGCGGCGGGGACCCGGGGTCCCGCCGCGCCGCCGTCGCCTGTCTTCCCGGACCGTCCGTCCTTCGCGGGGTTCCATGACCCAGTCCGAGTCCGCGCCGCCGTCACCGTGGCGGCGCTTCACCGCCCTTTACGCCCAGTTCCTGACCATGCTGATGGCGGCGACCGTCGCGATCCTGATCGTGCCGGTCACCCTGCAGATCGTGTCGCGCTACACCGCCCTGATCCCGTCCTACATCTGGACCGAGGAGATGGCGCGCTTCCTGTTCATCTGGATGGTGATGATCGGCGCCATGATCGGCGTGCGCGAGAGCAGCCACTTCGAGGTCGATGTCTGGCCGACCCTGTCGCGCCGCGGCGAGGCGGCAATCCGCATCGTCGCCCGGCTGGGGACGCTGGCTCTGGCCCTGGTGTTCGTGTGGGCCGGCACCGAGTTCACCCGCTTCGCGTGGTTCCGCACCTCCGAGCTGGCCGACCTGCCGCTGTGGCTGATCCACATCGCGTGGCCGGTCACCGGCGTGACCTGGATCGTCTTCCTCGGCGAGCAGTTCGTCGACGAGACCCGCGCCCTGCTCGGCCGGAGCGTCGCATGACCGGCGCGCTGTTCTCGGCCGGCGAGGCCGCCTCGATCCTGTTCGGCGGGTTCTTCCTGCTGCTGGTACTGCGCGTGCCGGTGGCCGTGGCGCTGGGACTCGCCTGCCTGCCTCTCGCCTGGCTGGAACCGCGGCTCGGGCCGATGATGATCGTCCAGGAGACCTTCAACGCCTACAACTCGTTCATCCTGCTGGCGGTGCCGTTCTTCCTGCTGACCGCCAACCTGATGGGCGTCGGCGGCATCACCGACCGCCTCGTCGCGCTGTCGCGCGCGCTGGTCGGCAGCTGGCCCGGCTCGCTGGCCCAGATCAACGTCGTGCTGTCGGTGTTCTTCGCCGGCATCTCGGGCTCGTCGACCGCCGATGCCGCCAGCCAGAGCAAGATCTTCATCGATGCCCAGACCAAGGAGGGCTACGACCTGTCCTTCTCGATCGCCATCACCGCGGTCTCGGCGGTGCTGGCGGTGATCATCCCGCCGTCGATCCTGATGATCGTGTGGGGCGGCCTGATCTCGACCTCGATCGGCGCGCTCTACCTCGCGGGCGTCGTGCCGGGCCTGCTGATCGCCGGCGCCCAGATGGCGACCGTGCACATCTACGCGGTGCGTCGCGGCTACCCGACCTATCCGCGCGAGGGCTTCCGCCAGCTCTTGTGCTCGATCTGGGTGTCGCTACCGGCCCTGATGACGCCGGTGATCATCGTCGGCGGCATCCTGGCGGGCTGGTTCACCGCCACCGAGTCGGCCTGCGTCGCGGTGCTCTACTCGGCGGTGCTGTCGATCTTCGCCTACCGCGCGATGGGCATGAAGGAGCTGTACCGCGCGCTGATCGACACCGGCCGCCTCGCCTCGGTGGCGCTGTTCTGCGTCGGCACCGCCTCGGCCTTCGGCTGGCTGCTGGCCTACTACCGCATCCCGCAGGAGCTGCTGGCCAACGTCACGGCGTGGGGCATGGGACCGATCGGCGTCGGCTTCTTCATCGCCCTGGTGTTCCTCGTGGTCGGCTGCTTCCTCGACGCCATCCCGGCGATCGTGATCGTCGGCACCGTGCTGCAGCCGCTGGCCGCCTCGGTCGACATGAACCCGGTGCACTTCGCCATCGTGTCGATCGTGTCGCTGGCGTTCGGGCTCGTCACGCCGCCCTACGGGCTGTGCCTGATGATCGCCTGCGCCGTCGCCGGGGTGCGCCTGCGCTACGCGATCAAGGACACGGTGATCATGCTGGTGCCGATGCTGCTGGTGCTGGTCGCCATGATCCTGTGGCCGGACATCGCGCTGTTCCTGCCCCGGCTGCTGGCGCCCGATCTCCTGAAGTAGTCAGGGCAGGTTGCGCGCCCGCTCGAACGCCGCGGTGAAGTTGGGCGGCGTGTCGGCGCGGCACGGCAGGGGCTTCTTCGGGTCGGGCTCGTCGATGAAGGCGTCGCGCAGCCGCGCCGCGCAGGCGTCCTGCACGACCACGCCGTGGCCCTGGCCGCGGAAGGTGACGTGGCGCGACGACGACAGCGTCTTCGCCGCCTCGCGCGCCCAGGCGGGCGGCGTCAGCCAGTCGAAGGTGCCGCTCAGCAGCAGCGTCGGCACCGCCGACTTCACCGGCTGGCGCTCGGCGGCCGGCGCCGGCGCGACCCGCCACACCGGGCAGAACGCCGGCGACTTGCTGGTCCGGGCGTTCAGCCCGTAGACGCCGGTCGCCTCGATCTGGCGGCGGCGCGCGGCGCGGTCGACCGCCGACCAGGTCTCGCGGCACTCGATGCTGTTGTACAGCCCGTCGAACTGCTGGGCGTTCTGCTCGAGCAGGCCGCCGTCGCTGGTCTCGAGGTCCTCGGCGAACAGCTTGAGCAGGCGCACGTCCTTCTTCTGCAGGGCCGCCACCGTCTCGGGGATCAGCGCCGCCTCGCCCTCGCGCATCATGTGGAGCAGCACCATCAGGAGCTTGGTGCCGTCGACCTGCACCGGCTGCGGCCCGTCCTCGAGCTGCAGGGTGAGGTCGACCGGCCGGGCGTTGGCCGCCTCGATGGCGCCCTCGACCGTCGCCCGCAGGTCGGGGTGGCGCTCTCGGCACAGCGGGTCGGCGGCGCAGTCGGCGTACAGTCGCTCGAAGGCGCGCTTGACGATCTCGGCCTCGTTCTGCTCGCCGTTGACCTGCGGCGGGTAGACGCCGTCGAGCACCGCGGCGCGCACCAGGTCGGGATGGCGGCGCATCACCTCGAGCGCCCAGCGCGTGCCGTAGGACACGCCGTAGATGTTGATCTTCGGCAGCGACATCGCGGCCGCCAGGTCGGCCACGTCGTCGGCCAGCGCCGGCGTGCTGTACTGGCCGAGGTCGATCTTGCGGCGGTCCAGCCCGGCGCGGCAGCGCGTCAGGATCTCGCGCTCCTGCTCCTCGGTGACGGCGCGGCGGCGGGCCTTGGCCGGCTCGGTGCGCGGCCCGAAGCAGTCGAGGTTGGGGGTCGAGCCGCCGGCGCCGCGCTGGCTGACGATCACCACGTCGCGCTTGCGCCGGATGTTGGCGGTCTCGTTCCACCAGTCGCCCTCGGCCAGCGCGTCGGCCCCCGGCGCGATGGCGACCAGCGGCGCGTCGCCCGGCCCGCCGGACAGGTAGAACATCGGCTCGGCGCCGGCCGTCCGCTTGGCCTTGAGCACCGCCACCTTGAGCTTGATCTCGCGGCCGTCGGGCTGCTCGCGGTTCTCCGGCACGGTCAGCACGAAGCACTCGACGCGGTCGCCGCGCGGCGCCTTGAAGCTGCAGCGTTCGCGTTCCAGCCGCGACGCCGCCGACGCCGCGGGCGCGGTCCAGGGGCCCGTCCCCAGTGCCGCCAGCAGCACCAGCAGGCCGATCGCCCCTCCGCGGTGAGACCACGCGCGCGCCATGGACTCTTTTTGCCACATCGGGGCTTGTGGGGGCATGAAGTAATTCATTGGAAGCCGCCCGGGGATTGCCTTGTCTCGGCGGCGGCTTGGCCGCAGGTTGGCCGCCATGACCTCCCGCTCCTACTGGACCGCCGTTTGGTGCGGTTTTCTCGTCCTCACCATCGGCCTCGGCGTGCGCCAGAGCTTCGGCATCTTCCTGAAGCCGGTGTCGGCCGAGCTGCATGTCGGCCGCGAGCTGTTCTCCTTCGGCACGGCCCTGTCGATGCTGCTGATGGGCGCCGTGGCGCCGCTGTCCGGCCGGCTGTGCGACCGCTACGGCTCGGCCATCACCATCGCAGGCGGCGGGGTCATCTACGTCGCGGGCATGGTGGTCACCGCCCTCATGCACGACGGCTTCATGCTGATCCTCGGCAACCTGCTGGTCGGCGTCGGCCTGTCGGCCGCCTCGTTCGGGCCGGTGCTGGGCGTCATCCTGCGCGTCGCGCCCCCGGCCAAGCAGGCCCTGGCGGTCGGCATCTGCTCGGCCGGCGGCTCGTTCGGCCAGTTCTTCATCGTGCCGCTGGCGGCCGTCCTGCAGGGCTATTTCGGCGACTGGCGCCCGACCATGTGGGCCCTCACGGCGCTGGCCGTGCTGATGATCCTGCTGGCCGCCGGCCTCAACGACAGCCAGCAGATCGCCGCCAACCGGCGGGCCGGCGGCGGCGGGCAGAGCGCCGGGCAGGCGCTGTCCGAGGCGTTCGGCCAGCGCAGCTACGTGCTGCTGGTGGTCGGCTACTTCGTCTGCGGCTTCCACGTCGCCTTCGTCGGCGGCCACCTGCCGGCCTACATCTCGGACAAGGGCATCGGCCTGTCGCTGTTCGGCATCGAGCTGTCGCCGGCCGAGCTGGGCGGCTGGGCGATCGGCATGGTCGGCCTGTTCAACATCGCCGGCACCATCCTGTGGAGCTCGATGGGGGCGCGCCACAAGCGCAAGAACCTGCTGTCCCTGCTCTACCTGCTGCGCTCGCTGGTCTTCCTCGCCTTCGTGCTGGCGCCGGTGTCGGCCGCCTCGGTGCTGATGTTCGCCGCCGCCCTCGGATTCCTGTGGCTGGGCACCGTGCCGCTGACCACCGCGCTGGTCGGCTACATCTTCGGGCCGGTGCATCTCACCATGCTGAACGGCATCGTGTTCTTCGGCCACCAGGTCGGCAGCTTCTTCGGCGGCTGGGGCGGCGGCCGGCTGTTCGACCTGCAGGGCAACTACGACACGATGTGGTGGATCGCCATCGGGCTGGGCGTGCTGTCGGCGCTGCTGCACTTCCCGATCGTCGAGGAGCGGCTGGTCCGTCCCGCGCCGGCCCCGCTGCCGCAGGCGGCATGACCTCGGCCTGGCGGTCGCCGATCGTCTGGGCCCCCGCCGCCCTCGTGGCGGCGGCCGTGCTGTTTTCTTTCGTGATGTGGGGCCTCAACGGGCCGGCGTACCTCGTCGACCTCGTGGCGGCGTATTGCCTGTGACCGTTCTTCCTCCCCCTGCGCGAGCAGGGGGAGGTGTCGGCGTCTTCGCCGACGGAGGGGTCAAACGTCACGAGGCATGACCCCTCCGTCCGCTGCGCGGACACCTCCCCGCGCTCACGCGCAGGGAGGAAGAGATCAGAGCACGAACTTCGAGAGATCCGCGTCCTTGGCCAGCGTGCCGACGCGCTCGCGCACGTAGGCGGCGTCGATCTCGACCTTGTGGCCGGGCCGGTCGGAGGCGGTGAAGCTGATTTCCTCGAGCAGCTTCTCCATCACCGTGTGCAGGCGGCGGGCGCCGATATTCTCGACCGTCTGGTTGATGTCGGCCGACAGGCGCGCCAGCTCGTCGATCGAGTCGTCGCGGAAGTCGAGCTCGACCTTCTCGGTCGCCATCAGCGCCTTGTACTGCTTCACCAGGCTGGCCTCGGGCTCGGTCAGGATGCGCTTGAAGTCGTCCTGGGTGAGCGACGCCAGGCTGACCCGGATCGGCAGGCGGCCCTGCAGCTCGGGGAGCATGTCGGACGGCTTGGAGAGGTGGAAGGCGCCCGAGCAGATGAACAGCACGTGGTCGGTCTTCACCGGGCCGTGCTTAGTGTTGACCGTGGTGCCCTCGATCAGCGGCAGCAGGTCGCGCTGCACGCCCTCGCGGCTGACGTCGCCGCCGCCGCGGAACTCGCTGCGCGCCGTGATCTTGTCGATCTCGTCGATGAACACGATGCCGTTCTGCTCGACCGACTCGCGGGCCTCGCGCACCACCCGCTCCTGGTCGAGCAGCTTGTCGCTCTCCTCGCGCATCAGCGTCTCGTAGCTCTCGGCGACCGTCATCTTGCGCTTCCTGGTGCGCCCGCCGAACGCCTTGCCCAGCATGTCGCCGATATTGATCATGCCGACCGAAGCGCCCGGCTGGCCGGGCACCTCGAACGACATCGGCGCGCCCTGGTCGGCGACCTCGACCTCGATCTCGCGGTCGGCCATCTCGCCGGCGCGCAGCTTGTGGCGGAAGCGCAGGCGGGTTTCCTCGCTGGCATTGGCGCCGCACAGCGCGTCGATCACGCGGTCCTCGGCGGCCAGCTCGGCCTTGGCGCGGACGTCCTTGCGCAGCCGCTCGCGCGCCATGTCGATCGACACTTCCATCAGGTCGCGCGCGATCTGCTCGACGTCGCGGCCGACGTAGCCGACCTCGGTGAACTTGGTCGCCTCGACCTTGAGGAACGGCGCGTCGGCCAGCTTGGCCAGCCGGCGCGCGATCTCGGTCTTGCCGCAGCCGGTCGGGCCGATCATCAGGATGTTCTTCGGCAGCACTTCCTCGCGCAGCGCCTCGGGCAGCTGCAGGCGGCGCCAGCGGTTGCGCAGCGCGATCGCCACGGCGCGCTTGGCCTCCTGCTGGCCGACGATGTGCTTGTCGAGCTCGGAGACGATCTCGCGGGGGGAAAAGTCGTTGCTCATGGCGATCAAAGCTTCTCGATGACGAGATTGTGGTTGGTGTAGACGCAGATGTCGGCGGCGATGCCCATCGCCTTGCGCGCGATCGCCTCGGCGTCCATGCCCTCGACATCGATCAGCGCCCGCGCCGCGGCCAGCGCGTAGTTGCCGCCCGAGCCGATCGCGATGATGCCGCCCTCCGGCTCCAGCACGTCGCCTGAACCCGACAGCAGGAGCGACACGTCCTTGTCGGCCACCGCCATCATCGCCTCGAGCCGCCGCAGGTAGCGGTCGGTGCGCCAGTCCTTGGCGAGCTCGATGCAGGCGCGCAGCAGCTGGCCGGGGTGGCGCTCCAGCTTGGCTTCCAGCCGCTCGAACAGGGTGAAGGCGTCGGCGGTCGAGCCGGCGAAACCGGCCAGGATGCCGCCGGTACCCAGCCGCCGGACCTTCTTGGCGTTGCCCTTGACGATGGTCGGTCCCATCGAGACCTGGCCGTCGCCCGCCATGATGACCTGCCCGCCCTTGCGGACCGAGAGGATCGTGGTGGCGTGCCAGCCGGGCGAGGCGGAACCGGAAGAGGCCGGATTTTCGGAGGAAAGCATCCGCCGTAGATAGTGATTTCGGCCGGCGAATCAATTGCTTGCCGCAGCCCGCCGGCGCGCGGGGCGTGCTACCTTGCCTCGCATGTCCAGCGAGAATTCCATCGTCGTGGTCGGCGCCGGCGTCGTCGGCACCGCCACTGCCCGCACCCTGCAGCGCGAGGGCCGCCGCGTCACCCTGGTCGACAGCGACGAGCCCGGTCGCGCCACCTCGTTCGGCAATGCCGGCTTCATCGCCATCGACCACGTGTTGCCGCTGGCCCGGCCGTCGACGCTGAAGAAGATTCCGCAGATGCTGATGGACCGCAACGGGCCGCTGACCGTGCATCCACCCAGCCTGCCGAAGCTGTTGCCGTGGATGGCGCGCTTCGCGCTGGCATCGGCCAGCGCCGCGGAGGTGCAGAAGGGCGTCGACTCGTTCGGGCCGCTGATGGCCGAGGCCAACATCGCGTGGAAGGCCGAGATCCAGGCGTCGGGGCTGGGCGACCTGTTCCGCTCGCAGGGCATGCTCTACGTCTACGAGAGCGAGCAGGCCTTCCTCGACGGCGCCGAGGAGCGCGCGCTGCAGAAGGCCAAGGGCACCGAGTTCGAGATCGTCGACGGCAACGGCGCGCGCGCGCTGGCGCCGGGCCTCTGCGCGCACATCGTGCGCGGCGTCTACTACGGCCACGGCATGCACACCATCAACCCGTACCGCGTGGTCGCGACGCTGGCCGAGCGCTTCGTCGAGGAGGGCGGCACGATCGTGCGCGGCCGCGTGCGCGGCTTCGCGCGCGACGGCCAGCGCGTCACCGCGGTCGAGCTGACCGAGCGGTCGCTGCCGGCCGAGGCGGTGGTGATCGCCGCCGGGCGGGCCTCCGGCGAGCTGACGCGCCTGCTCGGCTTCAACGCGCCGCTGGTCGCCGAGCGCGGCTACCACGTGATGCTGGCGCCCGACAACGTGCGCTTCACCATGCCGGTGAGCCCGTCCGAGCGCGGCTTCTTCATCACGCCGATGCAGGAGGGCCTGCGCGTCGCCGGCACCGTCGAGCTGGCGGCGCCGCACCAGCCGCCGTCGTGGCACCGCGCCGATCTCCTGGTCCGCCACCTGCGCGACATCTTCCCCGGCGTCGGCGGCGCCGAGACCAGCCGCTGGATCGGCGAGCGGCCGTCGCTGCCCGACTTCCGGCCGGCGATCGGCCGGGCGCCGCGGCTGGCCAACGTCTACTGCGGCTACGGCCACCAGCATGTCGGCCTGACGCTGGCCACCGCCACCGGCCGCCTGATCGCCAAGCAGATGGCCGGCGAGGCGCTGCCCGAGGCCCTGGCGGCCTGCGACCCGGGCCGCTTCGGCTAGTTTTTATCCGGGCGATATTGACGGGCGGCCGTGGACCGTCCATATATTTGCCCGGATAAAAAGATGACCCAGACCTGTACCGCCTTCGCGGGCGACCGGCGCCTCGCCGCCGGCCCACCCGCCACCGTCGTCGTGGCGCTGCGCCGCCACCACGCGGCTCATCCCGCCGACCGCCTGCTCGTGTTCGACGACACGACCGGCCACGGCATCGACTTCGACCTCGCCGACAGCGACGAAGCGGCGATCGAGCGGCTGGCGACCCACCCGGTCTACGGCACGCCGGCGCCCGCCGCCCCACCGCCCGGAGCGCGCGGCCGCGGCAGGCCGAAGCTCGGCGTGGTGGCGCGCGAGGTGACGTTGCTGCCGCAGCACTGGGACTGGCTGGCGACCCAGCCCGGCGGCGCCTCGGTCACGCTGCGCCGGCTGGTCGACGCGGCCCGACGCGTCGGGCCCGACCCGGCCAAGCGGGCGCGCGAGGCGGCCTATCGCTTCATGGCCGCCATCGCCGGCAACGCGGCCGGTTACGAGGAGGCGACGCGCGCGCTGTTCGCCGGCGACCGCAACCGCTTCGAGGCGCTGGTCGCCGCCTGGCCGGCCGACATCCGGCAGCATGCGCTGACGCTGGCCAAGGACGGCCTGTCATGACGCCGCTGCTCCACATGGTTTGCGGCGGGGTCGGCGCCGGCAAGACGACCTACGCGCTGAAGCTGGCCGACCAGGTCGGCGGGCTGCGCTTCTCGATCGACGAGTGGATGACCGGCCTGTTCGGTCCCGACAGCCCGCAGCCGCCGCAATGGGGCTGGGTGGTCGAGCGCGTGCGGCGCTGCGAGGCGCGCATCGTCGCCCAGGCGCTCGACGCGGCGCGCCGCGGCGTGCCGTCGGTGCTCGACCTGTCCTTCCTGCGCCGCGACGACCGCCGGCGCCTCGCCGACCAGGCCGCCGCGGCCGGCGTCGGCGTAGCGCTGCATTTCCTCGACGTGCCGGCCGACGAACGCTGGCGCCGCGTCGCCGCGCGCAACGCCGAGCAGGGCGAGACCTTCTCGCTGGTCGTGCCGCGCCCGATCTTCGATTTCGTGGAGTCGATGTTCGAGCGGCCGGGGGCGGAAGAGCTGGTCCTGTGGCCGAAATGAAAGGTCCCTCGCTGCGCTCGGGATGACAGGCATTCTTGTCATCCCGAGCGTCAGCGAGGGACCCTTCACTCAACCATACTGCAGCAGCGTCTCGCCGTTGGCGCGCAGCCAGGCGCGCGGTTCGGCCATCGGGCCGTCGCACAGCGCCTCGGCCAGCGACCAGAAGCGCGCGCTGTGGTTCAGATGGACGAGGTGGGCGACCTCGTGCGCCACCAGGTAGTCGAGCACCGGTGGCGGCGCGAACACCAGGCGCCACGAGAAGGACAGGCCACCGTCGGGACCGCAGCTGCCCCAGCGCGAGCGGCTGTCGCGCAGGCTGATGCGCTTGACCGGCCGCTCGACCCGTCCCGCCTTGGCGTGGACCAGCGGCACCAGTTCGCCACGCAGCTCGGCGGTCAGCCAGTCGCGCAGGCGGCGCGGCAGGTGCTCGGCCTGGCCGGCGACGTGGATCTCGCCGTCCTCGCGCCACACCGTGCCGCGCCGGTCGGCACGGTGGCGGACGCGGTGCGGCACGCCGAACAGCGGCACCTCGGCGCCGTCGACGAACGGCCGGCGCTGCGGCAGGCGCTTCAGCCGCGCCGCGATCCAGCTGGCCTGGGCATTGGCGAAGCCGACCGCGGTGCCGCGGGCCATGCGCAGCGGCGCGGTCAGCAGGATGCGGCGGCGCGCGACGTCGACGCGCAAGGAGACGCGGCGCGCCCGCGCGCTGCGCACGAAGGTGACGGGCAGGATATCGCCGGCATGAGCAATGCTCAGTTGCTCGGGCTCGGGAGCCTCTTTAGGCAGGAAGAAACGCAACAGGCCGCCGGGCACCGCCATGCCGGCGATCATACACCAGGGAAGCCCCGACCGTGACCCTCGACCTCGCCGCGCTGCGCGCCGAAACCCCGGGCTGCGCCCACGTGCTGCACCTCAACGCCGCCGGCTCGGCGCTGCCCAGCCAGCGCACGCTCGACGCCACGGTGGGCCACCTCAGGCGCGAGGCCGAGATCGGCGGCTACGAGGCGGCCGCCGAGGCCGAGGCCCAGCTCGAGGGCTTCTACCCGGCCGCGGCGACGCTGATCGGCGCGGCGCCGGACGAGATCGCCTTCGTCGAGAACGCCACCCGCGCCTGGGACCTCGCCTTCTACTCGCTCGACTTCCAGCCGGGCGACCGCATCCTGACCTGCCGCAGCGAGTACTCCTCGAACTACATCTCCTACCTGCAGGTCGCGCGGAAGACCGGCGCCGAGATCGTGGTGGTGCCGGACGACCGGCACGGCCAGATCGACGTGAAGGCGCTGGAGGACATGATCGATGCGCGCACGAAGCTGGTCTCGATCAGCCACGTGCCGACCCAGGGCGGGCTGGTGCAGCCGGCCGAGGCGGTCGGCAAGATCGCGCACGATCGCGGCGTGCTGTACCTGCTCGACGCCTGCCAGTCGGTCGGCCAGCTGCCGGTGAACGTCGACGCGCTGCATTGCGACTTCCTGTCGGTCACCGGGCGCAAGTACCTGCGCGGCCCGCGCGGCACCGGCTTCCTCTACGCCCGCCGGCGCAGCACGGCGCACATCGAGCCGCTGCTGCTCGACAACCACGCCGCCAAGTGGACCGGCGACAACGAGTACACCGTGCGCGCCGATGCCCGCCGCTTCGAGAACTGGGAGCGCTACTTCGCCGGCGTGATCGGGCTGAAGGTCGCCATCGACCAGGCCAACGAGCTGGGCATGGAGGCGATCTGGGCACGGCTGCGCACGCTGGCCGACGGGTTGCGGGCGCGGCTGGCCCGCGTGAAGGGCGTGACGCCGGCCGATCTCGGGCAGGTCAAGGGCGCCATCGTGACCTTCGCGGTCGAGGGCCACGACCACGCGGAACTGAAGGCGAAGCTGCGCGCGCAGGCGATCAACGTGACGGTCTCGACCCAGTTCTCGTCGCG
>Ga0102832_1001379_pt1 | contig 19330 bp, 15 predicted proteins | sample EBPBio282013_DNA_FD_88942 | JGI IMG/M metagenome (GOLD analysis project Ga0102832, IMG submission 88942) | Wastewater treatment Type I Accumulibacter community from EBPR Bioreactor in Madison, WI, USA - Reactor 2_5/28/2013_ DNA (Illumina Assembly) | ecosystem: Engineered > Bioreactor > EBPR >...
CCGCCGTCGCGAACTACGTGCGTTCGAGTTGGGAAAACACTGGGTCGAAAATCAGCGCGCAGGACGTCACCAAACACCGGTGATTCTGTGGGGCATGGGGGACGCAAGGCGCTTCGCTTCGCGATAGGCGCGGTACTGACGTCGGCGGCGTTATGCGCCACCGGCGCGCGCGCCGCCTCCGATCCCGACGCCGTAACCTATCGCCGCCACATCATGAAAACGATGGGCGAGCAAGCGGCGGCGCTCGGCATGGTGCTGCAGCAGAAGGGACCGGCCGAGAACGCCGTCCTGCACGCCCGCATGATCGCATTGACCGCAAAGACGGCGTTGAAGGCGTTCGAAGCCGAGGCGCTAGGCGGCGAAGCGAGAGCCGAGATCTGGCGCAACTGGCCGGATTTCGCCAAGCGCCTCAGCGTTTTGTCTGAAAGCGCGGAGGAGTTGGCGGTGACCGGCGCGCGCGACGGCCTTTCGGCCATGCAGGCAAAAGTCATGAACGTGTTAAGCTGCAAACCCTGTCATGACACTTACACCTTAAGGCAGGGGCGTTAGTCCGGGGGCACGCGGCGCTTGTGCCCGCGAAGCGCGGTCCGTGAGGAGGCGCGCGCCTTCGCGCGCCGGCGAAGGCCGGCGTTTAAAAGATGCGCGCCTTCGCGCGCGGAGCAATCGGGGATGCTCTCTTGAAGACGATGGTTTTGTTATTGCTGCCGCCCGCATTTGCTTTCGTGCTTGCGTTCGCGCTGCAAATCTTCGCCAAGGAGAAGGCCGAGCGGATCGCTCTTGTGCCCGTCGCGATTAGCGTTCTCGCCGGATGGATTTTTATCGTGCGTCCCGGCTGGATGCCGGTGGACGATGTGCGCCGGGTGGTCCATGTCGGCGTCGGCGCGGTGCTTCTCGGCTTTGCCTTAGACGCGATCCGTCCTCATCGCTTCATCACAGCGATCCTTGTCGCCGGCTTTGTTCTTGGCTGCGCGTTCGCATCTGTGACCGGCGCCTTCATGCCCAGTGGCGCCGTATCCGCGCGGGAGGTTCTGCTCACCGCCGCGCTTGCCGGCGTCGCCTTTTTCACGCTGGTGCGCTTCGATGCCACGCGCGAACGGCCCATGAGCCTTATGATTTTGCTCACGCTGGTTGCCTATGGTCTGTCGGTTCTCGCCGCCATAGCCCAAGAGGAAGGACTTACGGGTCTTGCGCTTGTCCTCGCCATTACGCTTACGGGGTATATGCTTTTCGTTGCGTTCACGGGAACGGTGGCAAGTGACGGCGTGATTCTTGTTGCCGGTACGCCGCTCCTGGCCATCGTGTGGGCGCTCGCACAGCGGCATCCCGATATGCGCCTCGCGCTTCTCTGCCTGCCGCTTGTTCTTTTCGCCGAGGCCACAGCCCAGCGGGTACCGCTACCCGCAGCGCGAATCAGCGCACTCCTTTATCCTCTCGTTCTGGCTGTTTTGGTCAGCCTGCCCCTGGCCCTTGCAGCGCTTATCTCTTTTGTAACCTCTGGCTATTAGTCTTGCTGGGTTAGGATTTTGCCCGGAAAAGGGCCTTATTTTCGCCACGGTCGGTTGCATGACTATCTGCAATCCCTTAAACCCTTAAGAGGTTCTGAAAAGGACACGAAAGTGGATTTTTCCCTGGAGCGGCCAACGACTGACACATCGGATGCCCCCTCGCGCCGCGGGTTGAGCAAACCCGTGATTGCGACGCTGATCGGCGTGGTTATCGTCGCGGCCGCGCTCGTGTTCAATTTCACCCTCCAGGGGCCGTTACAGTTCGGCCGTACGCCGGCCTTGAACACAGGCGCGGGCGCTCCGTCCTTCGATGTCGTGCGTATCGATCCTAAGGGCAACATGGTTATGGCCGGCCGCGCATTGGCGGGGGCCACCGTCATCATCATGGACGGTGAAAAGGAAATCGGCCGCGTGACCGCCGACGGCCGCGGCGAGTGGGTCTATATTCCCGAGACACCGGTGTCGCCCGGCACGCGCCAGTTCTCCCTGAAGTCCAAGGACGACAAAGGCAAGGATGTCTACTCGCAGAACGTCGTTGTGATGTCGGTGCCCGAACGCGACGGCGAGATCCTGATTGTCGAGCAATCGCGCGACGGGGGACGCAGCCGTGTACTGCAGGGGCCGACCGCGCCCGCAGGCGCCGACGCGCTGACCATCGAAACCGTGGACTACAACGCGCAAGGCAAGTTCACGCTGTCGGGCAAGGCCGATCCTTCGAGTCTCGTGCAGATCTACATGGATAATAAGTTCATCGGACGCGCGACCGCGGATGAGAATGGCTACTGGCAGGTGCAACCGGAAGGCGTCGCCACGGCCGGAAAACACACCATCCGCGCCGATCAGATTGGCGCCAACAATAATGTGATGGCCCGTGTTGAAGTGCCGTTTTCCCTCGACGCCAGCCAACTTCAGATGCAGGCCGGCGAAATCACGGTCATCAAGGGAACGAGCCTTTGGCGTATCGCGCGCCGCGCATATGGCGCCGGGATCAACTACACCCTGATCTATGAGGCCAATAAGGACGCGATCAAGGACCCGGACCTGATTTACCCGGGCCAGGTCTTCAGCCTTCCGGCCAAAGAGCGCGGCTAACCGCAGCTAATCGCGTCTTAACCGCCCAAGTGGAGCGCGGTTCGGCCTCTTCAACCCTCCGCCGGCTCATTTTGACGGGTGCGAGCCGTGGAAAACACGCGCCCCTGGCTTCTTTTTTGCGCTCCGGATAGTAAGAGTAGGCCCATGACAAGATGAGCGGTCGCGGGCAGCGCCGTAGATGGAAAGGCCGGGACGTTTTATGACTGACGCCAAAGATATGATGAAATCCACCGAGATCGGTTGGCGGGACTACCTTCTGCCGCCGTTACATCCGGAAGGCCCGGGTTTTGTCGCGGTTTTCGCCCTGATTGCGCTGATTTTGTACTGGATCTGGGATCCGCTCGGTATCGTCGGCGCAGCGCTCACCATCTGGTGTTTCTACTTCTTCCGTGATCCGGACCGCGTCACCCCGACGCGCCCCGGGCTGGTGATCAGCCCCGCCGATGGGGTCGTGCAGATGATCGGCCTGGCGCCGCTGCCGCCGGAACTCGGCATGGGAACAGAGCGCGTGACGCGCGTTAGTGTCTTCATGAGCGTTTTTGATTGCCATGTGAATCGTGCCCCGATCGGTGGCACGATCCTCAAGGAGGAGTACACGCCTGGGAAGTTCGTCAACGCGACACTCGATAAGGCGAGCGAAGACAACGAGCGTCAATCGCTGGTGATCCGCACGCCGGACGGACGCGACTTCGGCGTGGTGCAGATCGCGGGCCTGGTGGCGCGCCGTATCCGCTGCGATGTACGCGAAGGCCAGCAACTGCTTACCGGCCAGCGTTTTGGCATGATCCGCTTCGGATCGCGCCTTGATGTGTATCTGCCCGCAGGTGTTGAGCCGCTGGTGGTCGTCGGTCAGAAGGCCGTCGCCGGTGAAACGGTGCTCGCCGATGCGGTCGGTACGGAACCGCAGAGGGCTGGGGAAATCCGCTAATGAACAATCCTCTCCAGGATCCCGTTCCCCTGGTGGAGGACGAACCGCCGCGACCGCGGCGGTTCAAGGTCGGTGGCGCCAAGCTGCGCAGCCTTTCGTTCAATCGCATCTTTCCGAACATGATCACGGTGCTCGCGCTATGCGCGGGCCTGACATCGGTTCGTTATGCCTTCAACGAACAATGGGACCGGGCGGTATTGGCGATCGTCATCGCCGGGATGCTCGACGGCCTCGACGGCCGTATCGCGCGCTTGCTGCGCGGGACGAGCGAATTCGGCGCCGAGCTGGATTCCCTGGCGGACGCGATTAGCTTCGGGGTTGCCCCGGCGCTCGTTCTGTTTTTGTGGTCCATGCACGATGCCGGAGGCCTCGGTTGGGCCGCTTGCCTTCTGCACGCTGTCTGCACCGTGCTGCGCCTCCCGCGATTTAATACGATGATCGGCCAGGACCTGCCGCACTGGGCACATAACTATTTTACCGGCGTGCCGTCGCCCGGCGGTGCGGGCATAGCGCTCATGCCGATGTTCTTCTGGCTGCTCACCGACGAGCGCATCTTCCGCCATTGGGCCGTGGCCGGGATTTTCCTGATTTCCGCCGCGCTGCTGATGGTGAGCCGGGTGCCTATCTTCTCCGGCAAGCATGTGCGTCTCAAGCCGCAGCTTGTCGTGCCTCTTATGGTGGGCGTGGGCGTGCTGGCGGGCCTCCTCTGGGCCGAGCCTTGGGCGACCCTTAGTTTCATCGGCCTCGCCTACATTGCGATGATCCCGATGAGCGTGTGGTCGTATCGCCGCCTTAAAAACGGCGAGACGACGCCCCATGTGGTGACGCCCCCTAACGCTTAAATCCGCCGCGCCGTCCGGTTGGCCGTCCGCTTTTCGTTTTGGGATGGCGGGTTGCCTTGCGCATCGCCTGCTGGCTCGGCGCTTGTGAAGGTTCGGCCGACATCGGCGTGCCGTCGCCTTCGAAGGCAGCCCCTTCACCGCCATATTCCAGCTCCAGCATTTCCAGGCGCTTGATCTCGTCGCGCAGACGCGCGGCTTCCTCGAACTCGAGGTCCGCGGCGGCGGCGCGCATTTTGGCGTCGAGATCGTTGATGGTCGCCCGCAGATTATGGCCCAGAAGGTGAGGTTCCTCGGCGAGGCCTGTATCGACGGTGACGCGGTCGCCTTGCTCGTACACGCTCTCCAGTACGTCGGAGATGCGCGAGCGCACCGTGGCTGGCGTAATGCCGTTAGCGGCATTGAACGCCTGCTGTTTCTCGCGGCGCCGGTTGGTTTCGCCGATGGCCTTTTCCAGCGAGTCCGTCATGCGGTCGGCGTAGAGGATCACGCGGCCTTCGACGTTACGAGCGGCGCGGCCGATGGTCTGGATCAGCGAGCGTTCGGAGCGCAGGAAACCTTCCTTGTCGGCGTCCAGAATGGCGACAAGTCCGCACTCCGGAATATCGAGGCCTTCGCGCAGAAGGTTGATGCCGATCAGCACATCGTAGGCCCCGAGACGCAGGTCACGAATGATCTCGATGCGCTCCAACGTTTCGATGTCCGAGTGCATGTAGCGAACGCGCACGCCTGCCTCGTGGAAATATTCGGTCAGGTCCTCGGCCATGCGTTTGGTAAGCGTCGTGACGAGCGCGCGCATACCGCGCGCGGCGACGGCCTTCACTTCGCCCAGGAGATCGTCGACCTGCTTTTCGGCAGGACGGATGATGCAGACCGGATCGATAAGGCCCGTCGGACGAATCACCTGTTCGACGAAGACACCGCCGGTTTTTTCCATTTCCCACGCGCCAGGCGTTGCGGATACGAAGACCGTGTCCGGGCGCATCGACTGCCATTCCTCGAACTTCAGCGGGCGGTTGTCGGTGCACGACGGCAGGCGGAATCCATAATCCGAGAGCGTCGATTTCCGGTTGAAGTCGCCCTTGAACATGGCGCCGATCTGGGGCACGGCGACATGACTTTCGTCCACGAACAAAAGGGCGTCTTCCGGCAGGTATTCGAACAACGTCGGCGGTGGTTCACCCCGCCCGCGTCCCGTCAGGAAGCGCGAATAGTTCTCGATGCTTTTGCAGTGTCCCGTGGTCTCGAGCATTTCGAGATCGAACATCGTGCGCTGTTCCAGACGCTGCGCTTCGAGCAGCTTGCCTTGGGCGTTGAACGCCGCGAGACGTTCCTTCAGCTCTTCCTTGATACCTTTGATGGCCTGGGACAGGGCCGGGCGGGGCGTGACGTAGTGGCTGGAAGGATAAACCACCTCGTCCAATAAATTTGCGGTCTTCTCGCCGGTGAGCGGATCGAACTCATGAATGAATTCGATCTCGTCACCAAACAACGAGACTCGCCAGGCGCGGTCTTCATAGTGTGCCGGGAAAATCTCGACCACGTCGCCACGCACCCGGAATGTCCCGCGGTGGAAGTCCGCATCATTGCGTTTATACTGGAGAGCGACGAGTTGCTTGACGAGGTCCGCGCGCGGCAGAGTCGCGCCCTGCTTCAGCGCGATGGTCATCTTTGAGTAGGACTCGACCGAGCCGATACCGTAGAGGCAGCTCACGGACGCGACGATGATGACGTCGCGCCGCTCCAGGATCGAGCGTGTCGCGGCGTGGCGCATGCGGTCGATCTGTTCGTTGATGCTGGAGTCTTTTTCGATGTAGGTGTCCGTGCGAGGCACGTACGCTTCCGGCTGGTAATAATCGTAGTAAGACACGAAATACTCGACCGCGTTCTCGGGAAAAAACGACTTCATTTCCCCATACAGCTGTGCGGCAAGTGTCTTGTTGGGCGCGAGGATCAGCGCCGGGCGGCCGGTCTGGGCGATCACATGCGCCATCGTGAAAGTCTTGCCGGACCCCGTCACGCCCAGCAGCACCTGGTCACGCTCGCGGCCTTCAACTCCCGCCACAAGGTCTGCGATGGCCTTGGGCTGATCGCCGGCGGGCGTGTATTCACTTTTGAGTTTGAAGTCCGCGCGCGGGCCGGCGGGCGGCTTGGCATAGAGAGGGGCGACGACGGACATCTGGGGCGTTCTCGGGCGGTCTGGAGTGTTTTGGGGTGCCATCATACATAGGGTTCGAGGGACGCGTGTGCCACCTTTTCGCGGTTCCGGGCGGAGTCTAATGTGGCACCCGGGAAAACATGCAGATGACGTTACAACTTCAATTCGAGCAGGCTTTAGGCCTGCAGCGGCAGGGCCGTCTGGCCGAGGCCGAGCGGCTTTTTTCGCAAGTTGCGGGCGCCGACCCTCAAAACTTCCAGGCGCACCGGATGACCGCGGTCGTGCGCTATCAGCAGCGCAAGTTTGCCGAGGCTTTGACGGCGATCGATGCGGCCACCAGCGTCAGTCCGGGAACCGCGGAGCCATGGGTCCTGCGCGGTGTGATTTTGCAATCCCTGAGCCGCTCGGACGAGGCCGTGGCCAGCATGAACAAGGCGGCCGAACTCGATCCAGGCGACATCAATACCTGGTACAACCGGGGCGTTGTGCTGGGAGAGATTGGGAGATTCCAAGAGGCTGTCGACAGCTACGACAGAGCCCTCGCGATTGGACCTCATCCGGACGCGCTGACAAATCGCGGCGGTGTGCTCCTCAGCCTGAAACGTGCGCAAGAAGCGCTTGAGTCCTGCGATAAGGCGCTCGCGCTGCGGCCCGGCGATCTTTCGGCGCTTTGCAACCGCGCCCTCGCGCTGGCTGAACTCGCACGGCCCGAGGAAGCCGTGGCGATTTTCGATCAGGTCCTGACACAGGCGCCGAACGCGGCGCAAACGTGGAGCAACCGCGGCACGGTCCTGCACGACCTGGAGCGCTACGCCGAAGCCGTCGCGAGCTTCGATCGAGCGGTCGCGCTGGATCCGCGCAACGCGACGGCTTGGACAAATCGCGGGCGTAGTCTGTTTCACATTCAGCGGTTTGACGAAGCCCGCGAGAGCTTTGAAAGATCACTCACGGTCGCGCCGCCGCAGACGTCGGTCGATTGGGATTCGCGCGGCGACGCGCTGATGGGGCTCAAGCGTTATGACGCGGCGCTCGCGGCCTATGACGCGGCACTCGCGATGACGCCCAGCGCCGCGCGGCTTTGGTCCAAGCGGGCCGCGACGCTATATATGCTCGCCCGCTTCGAGGACGCTCTGGCCGCCGCCGACCACGCGCTCGCGCTACGGCCCAACCTGCCCGTGGCGCTGGAGATGCGCGGCAAGGTTCTGCTCGAGATGAAGAGGGTTGAGGAGGGCTTGGCAATGCTTCAAGAGCGCGGGGTCGACCGCAACCCGCGGGCCCGCGTGCCGGAGCATAAAGCGCGCCACGACGCCGAGCAGCGCGACTATCTGGCGGCGCGAGGTATAACGGCGGAGGCGGGCAAGCTTTATATCGCGGGCGGTCAGCGGATCCCGGGACCGGCGGTCAATCCAGCCAATGCGGCGATCGTCGCGAAGACCTGGGCGGAAACCGATCCGCAGATCGTGGTCATCGACGATCTGCTTACACCAGAAGGCCTGGAAGCGCTGCGCGAGTTCTGCCTTGGTTCGACCATGTGGGATCGCGCTTACGATAACGGCTATTTGGGAGCCCTGCCCGAAAGCGGGTTCGCGGCGCCGTTGCTGGCGCAAATCGCCGAGGAACTGAGCGCGACCTTTCCGACAGTCATTGGCGATCATGGCCTGCGGTTGCTGTGGGGTTTCAAGTACGACAGCGCGCTCAAGGGTATCACCATTCATGCCGATCAAGCGGCTGTGAACGTCAATTTCTGGATCACCCCAGATGACGCGAATCTCAACCCCGACCGTGGCGGCCTGGTAATCTACGACGCCAATGCGCCGGCCGATTGGGAAGCCGCCGACTACAACGGTAACGATCCGCGGGTGTGGGACTTCCTGAAGCGGGTGAACGCCAAGCCCGTCACGGTGCCTTATCGTATGAACCGCGCCGTGATTTTCGACTCCGACCTGTTTCATGAGACAGACCAGCTTTCGTTCAAGGAGGGCTACCTGAATCGGCGCATGAACATCACGATGTTGTTTGGGCGCCGTACGTTTTACGGGAATTGAAGGCTTTTCGGGCCAGCAGGCCGAGTCTCGGGTTGCGGGCAAGGAGGGCCGGAAGTAGGTTACGGCCCCTTTCATCAGAGGAGTCCGCCGTGTCCATTCTCGCCAAGCGCCTGTCCGCCATTAAGCCGTCGCCGACCATTGCGGTGACCACCAAGGCGGCGGAATTGAAAGCGCAAGGGTTGGACGTCATCGGCCTTGGCGCCGGCGAGCCGGACTTCGATACCCCCGATCACATCAAGGCCGCCGGCAAGGCCGCGATCGACAAAGGTGAAACCAAGTACACTCCACCGAACGGTACCCCGGCGCTGCGCAAGGCCATCGTTGCGAAGTTCAAGCGCGAGAACGGCCTCGACTACAAGCCCGAGCAAGTGACCGTCGGCGTCGGCGGCAAGCAGGTGATCTTCAACGCCTTCCTCGCCACCGTGCAGGAAGGCGACGAAGTGATCGTGCCGGCGCCGTATTGGGTCAGTTATCCGGATATCGCGCTCCTGTTCGGTGGCAAGCCGGTGTTCATCACCTGCGGCGAAAACGCGCGCTTTAAGCTTTCGCCGGAAGCCCTTGCTGCGGCCATCACGCCGAAGACGAAGTGGTTGGTGCTGAATTCACCCAGCAATCCGACGGGTGCCGCTTATACCCGCGACGAGTTACGCGCGTTGGCGGACGTGCTCCTGAAGAACCCGCATGTGTGGGTGATGACCGACGACATCTACGAACATCTCACCTACGACGGCTTCAAGTTCGCCACGCTGTGCGAAGTCGAACCGAAGCTGATGGACCGTACGCTCACCTTGAATGGGGTCTCGAAGGCTTACGCGATGACTGGCTGGCGCATGGGTTACGCCTGCGGCCCGGTGGAACTCATCAAGGCGATGAACATGATTCAGTCGCAAAGCGCGAGTCACCCGACATCGATCACCCAGGCTGCGACGGTGGCGGCTCTCGATGGTCCAATGGACTTCCTCGCGCCGCGCAACGAAGCGTTTCGTCAGCGCCGCGATATGGTCGTGAAGATGCTGAACGAGGCCAAGGGCATCACCTGCCAGACGCCGGAAGGCGCCTTCTATGTGTATCCGTCCTGCGCCGGCACGATCGGCAAGACCACGCCGAAAGGCCGCAAAATCAACAACGATACAGACTTTGTGGAAGCCCTTTTGGATGAGGGCCTGGTGGCGGCGGTGCAGGGGGCGGCCTTCGGCCTGTCACCGTACTTCCGTATTTCCTACGCGACCTCGACGGACGCCTTGCAGAAGGCTTGCAAGCGCATCCAAGAGTTCTGCGCGGCGTTGAGCTAAGTCTCCAAGCCAGTTTTCCGTATCGAAGCCCGGCCGGACGCCCTCCGGCCGGGTTTTTCATAGCCACCTATGAAATAAGCGGGTTGAAGAAGGGACTCGGCGCATGGCATGGCGCCGTCATTCCTCAGCGCGGCCTCGGGCAACACCCCGGCGAACCTGCGGTTCTGGGCGTCTGATAGGGTTTAGGCGCCTTTTAGGCCCGTTTTGAAAAGAATTCGGCCCTGAAGGGGGAGGACCTTCAGGGCCGATGGATTTTACGTCCGGAGACGGGTCTTTCGACCATAGGCGGCTTCCGGGGGAGGACCGGTTACCGCCGATCTGCAGTGTTTGCTGCGATGCACAAAAGGTAGCCTCGAACCCTTCTAAGGACCACAGACATTATCGCGCGCGCCCTATGCGCTTGGTGCATAGCTAACTGTTTAGGAAAAATGACATTTTCTGCAGTTAGTTAGGCGGTGCGGGCGCCGTCATCCATATTTTGGGCCACAACCCGCAACTGGGACTTCGCACGCGCGATTTCACGGACCAAGAAGTCTCTGAAAACGGCCACACGGGCCGATTGGCGGAGTTCCTCGGGGTAGACGAAGTAGGCCTCGATCGGCGGCCCTTCCACCCCCGGCAGCACCTGGACCACGCCCCGACCTTCCTGAAGGAAGTATTCGGGCAGGGCGCCAATGCCGATTCCCGCCTTCACCGCCCTGTAGATGCCGTAGAGGTTGTTCACCCGCAGGGCCGAATGGGCGTGGATGTTCTTCTCGCGCAGGATCTCCGGCAGCCAATTGATCGAGCGTACCGGGGCGACTCCTTCACCGAACAAAACCAGGTCATGGGTCTTGAGTTCATCGAGCGTATGAGGAACACCGCGATCCTTCAGATAGTCCGCCGAAGCATAGAGGTTGGCGCGCAGTGTGCCGATATGACGCTGAATCAGATCTGGCTGGGTCGGCTCATTGAAGCGTATCGCGACATCGGCCTCGCGCATGGCGAGATCAAGCTCACGGTCATCGAGGCGTAGCATCACTTCGATGCCCGGATAGCTCTTGATGAATTCCTTAAGACGGCCAGTGAGCCAGACAGAGCCAAAAGCGACCGTCGTGGTCACGCGCAGGACGCCCTCGGTGCTTTCCTTGGTTTCCGTCAGCAGGCTTTCGACGCTGTTCAGTTTGGCGAACACGTCGTGCACGGTCTTGTAGAGAAGGTCTCCCTGCTCGGTGAGGATCAGACCACGCGCATGCCGGTGGAAAAGCGAGACACCGAGTGATTCTTCCAGAGCGCTGATCTGCCGGCTCACGGCGGATTGGGACAGGTTCAACGTCTCGCTGGCGTGCGTGAAACTTCCCGCCTCGGCCACGGCATGAAACACACGCAGTTTGTCCCAATCGAGACGACTATTCTGACGTTGTGGCACTTGAGGTCCTTTCCGCGCCCCTATTGCGCGTCCAGCAGCCCATATAAACCGCGGTTTTTACGCCGCGGGCACCCACAAAAACTGTTTATCCACCATGCGCCGCGAGGAAGCGATCAGCTTCCAACGCCGCCATGCAGCCGGTGCCAGCCGCGGTGACCGCCTGACGATACACATGATCCTGCACGTCGCCGGCGGCGAACACGCCGGGAATATTCGTACGCGTCGAGTCCGCCTGCGTGACGAGATAGCTGTTCTCATCCATGTCGAGCACACCTTTGAAGAGATCCGTATTCGGCGTGTGACCGATGGCGACGAACATGCCGTCGACCTTCAGCTCCTGGACCGCATTGGTCTTGATATTGCGCACGCGCACGCCAGTCACGCCCGGAGGCGCGTCCTTGCCGAGCACTTCGTCGACCACCGAGTCCCAGATCACCTGGATCTTGGGATGCTCGAACATGCGCTTCTGAAGGATCTTCTCGGCGCGCAGCGAATCGCGCCGGTGGATCAGCGTGACCTTGGTCGCGTGATTGGTCAGGTACAGCGCTTCTTCGACCGCGGTGTTGCCGCCGCCGATGACGACAACTTCCTTGCCGCGGAAGAAAAATCCGTCACATGTGGCGCACGCGGACACGCCGAAGCCTTGGTACTTCTTTTCCGATTCGATCCCGAGCCAGCGCGCCGAGGCGCCGGTGGAGATGATGAGGGTGTCGGCCGTGTAGGTGTCGCCGGAATCGCCAACCAGCGTGAAGGGGCGCTTAGTGAGGTCCAATTTTACGATGGTGTCGCTGACCATACGCGCGCCGACATGCTCGGCCTGCTTCTGCATCTGCTCCATGAGCCATGGGCCCTGGATGACGTCCGGGAAGCCCGGATAGTTCTCGACGTCGGTGGTGATTGTCATCTGGCCGCCCGGCTGCATGCCCGCCACAACGATGGGGGCGAGGTTGGCGCGCGCCGAATATATAGCCGCTGTCAGGCCGGCTGGGCCCGAACCGAGGATCAGCACTTTGGTATGAGTATTTGTCATAGCTAAGCCAGAGTCTCACCGAGGGCAAAACTGCGTTGCAACGCAGCAAAATAAGGAGCTTCACATATACGGTCGCGCGAAACGAGGCGCAAGACCGACCGAACCTCGTGTGCGCTCTAAGCATAACTCGCAGGACGCGTCCTATAGGAGTTGCGCTTCCACACTAATCTTTATAACAATCTTGCGCGGCGCTGGGGGAGACGCGCCGTCTCTGAATTTGACGTTGGGGGATTAATGCAACGCGTGAAACTCGACCGGATCGACCGTCAGATCCTTTCCGATCTGCAGACGGACGGTCGGATGACGAACGTCGAGCTGGCCAACCGAGCCGGGATTTCCGCTCCTCCCTGCCTGCGCCGGGTGCGGGCGCTTGAGCAAGCCGGCTATATCAAGGGCTATCACGCTCAGCTCGACCAGACCCAACTGGGCTACGCAGTGAGCGTTTTCGCTCACGTTGGCCTCAACAGCCAGGCGGAGGTCGATTTGTCGGCGTTCGAGACCCTGGTGAAGGAATGGCCGGAAGTCCGCGAGTGCCACATGCTGGCGGGCGAGACCGACTTCCTGCTCAAGATCGTGGCCAAGGACTGGGACGCTTACCAGAAGTTCGTCACCGAGAAGCTCACGGCAGCCCCCAAGGTCGCGAACGTGAAATCGGCCCTGGCGATCCGTAGCGCCAAGAACCTGCCGGGCGTGCCGATTGCCGTCGATGGCGACAAGCCGGTCCAGCCGCCGCTGACCGTGCCGGCCGGTGTCGGGTCATAAAAAAGGGCGCCTTTCGGCGCCCTTTTGTTTTTCGTGTCGCTACAACGCTTATTTGAATTTAACGCTCAGGACTTCGTAGCCCTTCGATCCGCATGCGCGCGAAGGCGCGCCTTTAAAGAATCGGGCGGCCTCGAAGGGCCAACGCTTATTTGAATTTAACGCTCAGGACTTCGTAGCCCTTCGATCCGCCCGGCGCGCTGACTTCAGCGGTGTCGCCGATGGTCTTGCCGATGAGCGCGCGGCCCAGCGGCGACTGCACGGAGATCTTGTTCTTCTTCAGGTCGGCTTCATAGGGGCCGACAAGCTGATAGGTCGTTTCTTCGTCGGTTTCGACATCGGCCACGGTCACCGAGGCGCCAAAGCGCACGGTCTTGCCGCCGGACAGCTTGGAGAGGTCGATGACGTCGGCGCGGCTGACGATATCCTCGAGTTCGCTGATGCGGCCCTCGATGAAGCTCTGGCGCTCGCGCGCGGCATGGTATTCGGCGTTTTCCGAAAGGTCGCCGTGCTCGCGCGCTTCAGCGATCTGCTTGATCACCGCATAGCGTTCCACGGCCTTGAGCTGATGCAGCTCGGCCTTCAACGGCTCCAAACCTTCCGCGGTCATTGGAATTTTTTCCATGACGCTTCCTCGTCCTCAAGAAATAGAACAGCCCACGCCGTGGAGGCGAGGGCTAAGTCCTAACGATCGAATATCGTCTAGCGACTAAAATAGGATTGCAGGGGCGCAACATCAAGGGCCCCATCCTTGAGCCCTCCGATGGCCGTTGCCGCCGCCTCCGCGCCCGATAACGTGGTGTAATGGCAAATATTCCGGGTTAAGGCGGTTCTACGGATCGTAAAGCTGTCCTTGAGGGACTGCGCCCCTTCCGTGGTGTTGATAACCATCTGGACGTTGCCGGAGATCATCTCATCGACGCAGTGAGGGCGGCCTTCGGCCACTTTATTCACAGGCTCGGCCGGAATACCGGCCTGCATCAGTGCGGCTTGCGTGCCGCGGGTCGCGATAACCTTGAAGCCCAAATTCACAAGACGGCGGGCGAGGTTCACCGCCTGTTCCTTGTCGCGTTCACGCACCGACAGGAACGCCGTGCCGGAGACCGGCAACGCGAGGCCGGCGCCGAGCTGGGCCTTGGCATAGGCGCGCGGGAAGTCGGTATCGAGGCCCATGACTTCGCCGGTGGATTTCATTTCCGGCCCGAGGACGATGTCGACACCGGGGAAGCGGTTGAACGGGAATACTGCTTCTTTAACCGCAACATGATTCGAGCTCACCGAGCCTTCGCGGCCCACGAGACCAAAGTCGGCGAGTTTCGCGCCCGCCATAATGCGTGCGGCGATCTTCGCGACTGGAATGCCAGTGGCCTTCGCGACGAACGGCACCGTGCGACTCGCGCGGGGATTGACCTCAAGGATGTACACCACGCCATCCTTCACGGCGTACTGCACGTTCATGAGGCCGACGACCTTCAGAGCCAAAGCCAGCGCATTGGTCTGGCGCCGGATGTCCGCGATGATTTCTTTGGATAGGGTATGCGGCGGCAGCGCGCAGGCGCTGTCGCCCGAATGAATGCCGGCTTCTTCGATGTGCTCCATGATGCCGGAGATGTAAACGTCCTTGCCGTCGCAAAGCGCGTCGACGTCCACTTCAATGGCGTTGGAGAGATAGGAGTCGATCAGCAGCGGGTTGTCGCCCGTCGCCTTCATGGCGCTGCGGATATATTCCGACACGCCGGCTTCGTCGTAGACGATGCGCATCGCGCGGCCGCCGAGCACGTAGGACGGACGGATGACCACTGGATATCCAATGCGGTTCGCCGCGGCGCGCGCTTCGTCGGCGCTGCGCGCCGTGCCGTTGGCCGGCTGACGCAGCTTCAGGTCCTCGAGCAGGCGCTGGAAGCGCTCGCGGTCTTCGGCGAGGTCGATGGCGTCCGGCGACGTGCCAAGGATCGGGATTCCGGCGGCTTCGAGCGCATGGGCGAGCTTCAGCGGCGTCTGGCCGCCGAGCTGCACAATCACGCCCAGGACCTTGCCGTTCGACTGTTCGGTGGTGATGAGCTCGATGACGTCTTCGGCGGTCAGCGGCTCGAAGTAGAGGCGGTTCGAGGTGTCGTAGTCCGTGGACACGGTCTCCGGGTTGCAGTTGACCATGATGGTCTCGAACCCGGCGTCGCGCAGCGCAAAGGCGGCGTGGACGCAGCAGTAATCGAATTCGATGCCTTGGCCGATGCGGTTGGGGCCGCCGCCGAGGATGATGACCTTGTTCTTCGCCGAAGGCTCGGATTCGCACTCGGGCTCATTGAGACCGTCGCCTTCGTAGCAGGAGTACATGTACGGGGTAGGCGATGCGAATTCGGCCGCGCAGGTGTCGATGCGTTTGAACACCGGGCGCACGCCGAGCTGATGGCGCAGCTTGAAGATATCGGCAGCCTTCTTGCCGGTGAGGTCGGCAAGACGGGAGTCCGCAAAACCCATCTTCTTGAGGCGCAAGAGGCCCTGGCGGTCCGACGGAAGTCCTTTCGCGCGCACCTGAGCTTCGGCGTCGACGATGGCTTTCAGTTGGGCGACGAACCACGGATCGAACTTGGTCGCGCGGTGCACTTCATCGGCTGTCATGCCGGCGCGCAAGCCTTGCGCGGCCACAAGCAGACGGTCCGGGCGCGGCTTGGTCATGGCCAGGCGCAACGCGTCCTTGTCCATGGTCGGCGCGCCGCTGTCGTCGAGCGAGATTTCGTTGAGGCCGTTGAGGCCAGTCTCCAGCGAGCGCAGGCCCTTCTGCAGGCTTTCCGCGAAGGTGCGGCCCACGGACATGGCCTCGCCCACCGACTTCATGCTGGTGGAGAGAAGCGGATCGGCATCCGGGAATTTTTCGAAGGTGAAGCGCGGGATCTTCGTGACCACGTAATCGATCGTCGGCTCGAACGAGGCGGGCGTCGCCTTGGTGATGTCGTTGGTGAGTTCGTCGAGCGTGTAACCGACCGCGAGCTTGGCGGCGATTTTCGCGATCGGAAAGCCGGTGGCCTTCGACGCGAGGGCCGACGAACGCGACACGCGCGGGTTCATCTCGATAATCGTCATGCGGCCATCGGCGGGGTTAATGGCGAACTGAACGTTCGAACCGCCGGTGTCGACGCCGATCTCGCGCAAGCAGGCGATCGAGGCGTTGCGCATCACCTGATATTCTTTGTCGGTGAGCGTCAGCGCAGGCGCGACCGTGATGGAATCGCCCGTGTGCACGCCCATCGGATCCACGTTTTCGATGGAACAGATGATGATGCAGTTGTCCGCCTTATCGCGGACGACTTCCATCTCGTACTCTTTCCAACCAAGCACGGATTCTTCGACGAGCACGGTGCCCACCGGAGACGCGGCGATGCTAGTGCCGACGATATGTTCGAATTCTTCCGTGTTGTAAGCGATGCCGCCGCCTTCACCGCCGAGGGTGAAGGACGGGCGCATGATCGCGGGCAGGCCCACGAACTTCATGGCTTCGCGCGCTTCTTCCAGCGATTTCACCATCACGCTGCGCGGGCTCTCGAGGCCGATCTTGCTCATCGCGTCGCGGAACAGCTCGCGGTCTTCGGCTTTCATGATGACGTCGCGCTTCGCGGCGATCATCTCGACGTTGTATTTCGCGAGCACACCGCTGTCGGCGAGCTTCATCGCCGTGTTCAGCGCGGTCTGGCCGCCCATGGTGGGCAGCAGCGCGTCGGGGCGTTCCTTCGCGATGATCTTCTCGACGATGGCCGGGGTGATCGGCTCGATGTAGGTCGCGTCCGCCATCTCGGGATCGGTCATGATGGTGGCGGGGTTCGAGTTCACGAGGATGACGCGGTAACCCTCTTCGCGCAGCGCCTTGCACGCTTGCGCGCCCGAGTAGTCGAACTCGCACGCCTGGCCGATGACGATCGGCCCGGCGCCGATGATCATGATGCTCTTGATATCTGTACGCTTCGGCATCGGCTCACTACGCCTTTTTCTGATCGGCCATCAGCTTCGTGAAGCGATGGAACAGATAATGACTGTCCTGCGGGCCCGGTGAGGCCTCGGGGTGATACTGCACGCTGAACACCGGCTTATCGGTGGCGCGCATGCCTTCGACGATGCCGTCGAACAGGCTCTTGTGGGTCTCGACCACGTTCTTGGGCAGCGTCGCACGGTCGACGCAGAAGCCGTGGTTCTGCGAGGTGATCTCCACCTTGCCGGTCTCCAGGTCTTTCACGGGCTGATTGGCGCCGCGGTGGCCGAGCTGAAGCTTGTAGGTCTTCGCGCCGAATGCCAAGGCCAGGAGTTGGTGACCGAGGCAGATCCCGAACACAGGCTTGCCCGTGGCGATGATCTTCTGGATCTCGGGCACGGCGTAGACGCCCGTGGCCGCCGGATCGCCGGGGCCGTTGGAGAGGAACACGCCGTCCGGATTGTGACGCAGGATATCCTCGGCCGTGGCGGTCGCGGGCACGACCGTGACTTTGCAGCCGGCGTCGGCGAGGCAGCGCAGGATATTGCGTTTGGCGCCGTAGTCGACCGCGACGACGTTGAATTCGGCCTTCTTGCCGTCCTTCTCGAGATCGCCGTAGCCCTTTTCCTTCGACCACAGGGTCTGCGACCAAGTGTAGGTCTGGCTGCAGGAGACATCCTTGGCGAGATCCATGCCGTTGAGGCCCGGGAATGCTTTTGCTTGCGCCTTTAGGGCCTCTAAATCGAATTTGCCCGACGGCTCGTGACAAATGACGCCGTTCGGCGCGCCCTTGGCGCGGATGCGGCGGGTCAGGCGGCGGGTGTCGATCCCGGACAAACCAATAAGATCATTGGAGCGTAACCAGGTGTCGAGGTGCTGGGCCGAGCGGTAGTTGGAAGGATCGGTGATGTCATCGCGCACGATGCAGCCGCGCGCGGCGGGCGTCATGCTCTCGAGGTCTTCCGGATTAACGCCGACGTTGCCGATGTGCGGGAAGGTGAAGGTAATGATCTGGCCCGCATAGGACGGGTCCGTCATGACCTCTTGATAGCCGGTGATCGAAGTGTTGAACACCACTTCGCCGACCTTCGCTCCGGTAGCTCCGATTCCTCGTCCCCAAATGACTTCACCGTCATCTAGAACGAGAACGGCCGTGGCACCGGAGGGTTGTTTCATCGGTCGGGTCAACTCGGCTTCAGGTTTGCGCCCATTCGCACCGTCCTTCCGCGAGGCGCGCGGCTGGACAGTTTGGAACGGGGCGTCATGTGTTTGGATGGCGTGCGGGCGAAAACGCACGCTATCTGGCGCGGTGTAAGCAAAGCGAACCTGTGATTCAAGTGCTTGGGCCCGCCGTAAGCATTGTGAACTATAACTATGGTTTTAGGTGCGTGAAGCTTTTGCAAAAGCCGCGCGAATCGCGCTACGCTGACTCTTTCCGCAATAGAAATCCGAGTACGTGAACATGCTGCGCACCCGTTTGGCCGATGCGTTAAAGGACTCCATGCGCGCGAAGGAAGAGCGCAGGGTGGCCACTATCCGCCTGATCCTCGCCGCCTTGAAAAGCAAAGACATCGACGCACGCCCGTCGGGCAATGCCGAGGGCATCGGCGAGCCTGAGATCCTGCAAATGATGAACGGGATGATCAAGCAGCGCCGTGAGAGCATTGAGATGTTCGAGAAGGGCAACCGCCCCGAACTCGCGAAGCAGGAAGCCGAGGAAATCGAGATCATCCAGAGCTTCATGCCCAAGCAGATGGACGAGGCCGAAGTGGCCGCGGCCGTGAAGGACGCCATCGCCGCCTCGGGCGCCGCCTCCGTGAAGGACATGGGCAAGGTGATGGCCGTGCTGAAGGAAAAGTACACCGGACTGATGGATTTCTCGAAAGTGTCCGGCGTTGTGAAACAGCAGCTTGGGGCCTGATCCTATCGCCCCGGCCGAGGTTGAGGCCTAATGGCGTTTCCGCCGAACTTCCTCGACGATATTCGCACCCGCCTGCCGGTGTCTTCGGTGGTCGGACGCCGCGTGCGTTTGATCAAGCGCGGACGCGAATATGTGGGGCTGTCGCCCTTTTCCAACGAGAAGACGCCGTCCTTCACGGTCAATGACGAGAAGGGGTTTTACCACTGCTTCTCGACCCAAGAGCACGGCGACATCTTCACCTTCCTGATGAAGACCCAAAACCTGTCGTTCGTCGAGGCGGTGGAACGCCTCGCCGAAGAGGCTTGGATCCGGCAAGAGGCCCTTCGCAGCAGACTGATCCGCGACGGCATCATCGGTCTCGGCATCCGCGTGGTTGCGGCTAAGGACGGGGT
>Ga0102832_1001383_pt1 | contig 19315 bp, 18 predicted proteins | sample EBPBio282013_DNA_FD_88942 | JGI IMG/M metagenome (GOLD analysis project Ga0102832, IMG submission 88942) | Wastewater treatment Type I Accumulibacter community from EBPR Bioreactor in Madison, WI, USA - Reactor 2_5/28/2013_ DNA (Illumina Assembly) | ecosystem: Engineered > Bioreactor > EBPR >...
GTTAGCGAGTAGTGGCGCTCGATGACCCCGAGGATGCGCCCCGCCCGGATGATCGGGATAGCCTCGACCGGCGCCGGTCCGGCGATGCCGCGGTCGGCGATGACGCCGCGGGCGGCGATCGCGCGGTCGAGCAGCGGACGGCGTCCCCGCGCCACGAACTGGCCCACGACGTCGTCGAACAGGGTGGTGGGGCCGGTCGTCGGCCGCACCTGGTCGGCGGCGACGAAGCCGCCGCCGTGCCACGTCGGCAGCCACAGCACGAGGTCGGCGAAGGCCAGGTCGGCGAGCAGGGTCCAGTCGCGGACGAGCGACCGCAGGTGGTCGAGGTCGGCGTCGCCGAGGTCGGTGCGCTCGCTCGCGACGTCGTCCAGCCTGGCCACGGGGCAACGCTATCCCGCACGCCCGGCGGCCCAACCTGTTGGACCCGGCGCCGCGCGCTTGCCAGGCTGGACGCCCACGACGACGGGGAGGACCGATGACTGCGGGAGCAGTGCGGGTGGCACGGCCGGCGACGGCCTTCGAGTTCCTCGAGCGGTCGGCGTCCCTGCGCGCAGCCGACCCGGTGCGCACCAACGTGCTGGGCTCGGTCGCGACGGGGGTGGCCCAGGGGCGCCGCTACGAGCGCGAGCACTGGTTCCTGCTCGAGCAGGCCGGCGGCGTCGTCGGCGCCGCCCTCTGGACCGTCCCCTACCGGCTGCTCGTCGGGCCGATGCCCCTCGAGGCGGCGGCCGAGCTCGGCGCCCACGTCCGCGCCATGGACGAGCAGCCGGCCGGCGTCATCGGCCCGGCCGAGGTGGCAACCGCCGTGGCCGACGGAGGCGGCTGGACAGCCACGCCGGTGATGCTCGAGCGGATCCTGGTGCTCGGCGAGTACACGCCTCCCCCGCCGGTGCCCGGGTCCGCGCGAGCCGCTGTCGAGGACGACGCCGACCTCGCCACCGACTGGCTCGTCCGGTTCTGCGAGGACGCCGGCACGTCGATGCCGGACCCGCGCGAGAACTTCCTGTCGCGGCTGTACGCGTACCGCTTCTGGGAGGTCGACGGCGAGCCCGTGTCGATGGCCGCGCACGCGCCGCTCGTCGACACCCCGGCCGGCGCGGTCGCGCGCATCGGCCCGGTGTTCACGCCGCGCGAGCACCGGCGCCGCGGCTTCGCCGGCGCGATCACGGCGAGCGTCGTCGAGCACGTCCTGCCGCAGGTCTCCACGGTGATGCTGTTCACCGATGCGGCGAACCCGACCTCCAACGGCGTCTACGAGCGGCTCGGCTTCCGCGCCGTCGCCGAGGTGGTGGATCTCGACCTCGGATGAGGCTGGCGCACCCCTCGTTACCCATGGGTAGGTTGTCGCCCATGACCGAGGAGCAGACCCGCACCCTCAACACCCACGGCGGCCGCCACGCGGTCGAGGCCGCGCTCGGGCACGGCGTCGGCACGATGTTCACGCTGTCGGGCGCCCACGTGTTCCCGCTCTACGACGCCGCTGTCGGCGGCAAGCAGGGCGTGGAGGCGGGCGAGGGGCCGATGCGCCTCGTCGACGTGCGCCACGAGCAGACCGCGGTCTTCGCGGCCGAGGGGCTCGCGAAGCTCACGCGCACTCCCGGCCTCGCCGTGGTCACCGCCGGGCCGGGCGTCACCAACGTCGTCAGCGGCATCACCACCGCGCACTTCAACGGCTCGCCGCTGGTCGTGCTCGGCGGCCGGTCGCCCGACAACCGCTGGGGCTCAGGCGCTCTGCAGGAGCTCGACCAGCCGCCGCTGCTGGCACCGGTGACCAAGCGCGCGGCGACGCTGCACGACACGGCGTCGATCGGCGCGGAGGTCTCGGCCGCGTTCACGCTCGCGGCGTCGCCGCACCGCGGCCCGGTGTTCCTCGACATCCCGATGGACACGCTGTTCTCGTGGGCCGACGTGCCGGTGGCCGCCGCCCTCGCGCCGGCGGCTCCTGAGCCCGACGCCGACGACGTCGACGAGGTGGCGCGGCTGCTGTCGGAGAGCGAGCGCCCCGTGCTCGTGCTCGGCGGCGACGTGTGGGCCGGCCGCGCGGAGGGCGAGGCGCTGCGGCTCGTCGAGCTGCTCGGCGTCCCCGTGATCGCCAACGGCATGGGCCGCGGCGTCGTGCCGGCCGGCCACCCGCTGCTCGTCACGCGTGCGCGCGGAGCAGCCTTCGGCGGCGCCGACCTCGTGGTCGTCGTCGGCACGCCGCTGGACTTCCGGCTCGGCTACGGCGTCTTCGGCGGCGGCGAGGGCGCGGCGCCGGCCCGCGTCGTGCACGTCGTCGACGACGCGTCGCAGCTCTCGCGCACGGCGTCGACCGAGGCCGTCGTCGTCGGCGACCTGCGGCTCACGCTGGGCGCGCTGGCCGAGTCGGTCGAGCACCTCGTCCGGCGCCCGTCGTACGACGCGTGGGCCGAGCAGCTGCGCGGCATCGCGGCGTCGGCCGTCGCCAAGGACGCCGCAGACCTCGGCAGCGACCGCGACCCCGTGCACCCGGCGCGCATCTACGGCGAGCTGCTGCCTCGGCTGGCCGACGACGCCGTCGTCATCGGCGACGGCGGCGACTTCGTGTCGTACGCCGGCAAGTACGTCGAGCCCAAGCGCCCGGGCGGCTGGCTCGACCCGGGCCCCTACGGCTGCCTGGGCACCGGCCTCGGCTACGCGATCGCGGCGCGTGTCGCCCGTCCGTCGAGCCAGGTCGTGCTCCTGCTCGGCGACGGCGCAGCCGGCTTCTCGCTCATGGACGTCGACACCCTGGTGCGCCACAACCTGCCGGTGGTGATGGTGGTGGGCAACAACGGCATCTGGGGCCTGGAGAAGCACCCGATGCAGTTCCTCTACCAGTACGACGTCGCGGCCGAATTGCGCCCCGGCACGCGCTACGACGAGGTGGTCAAGGCCCTCGGCGGCGACGGCGAGACGGTGTCTGGCCCGGACGAGATCGGCCCGGCGCTCGACCGCGCCTTCGCCAGCGGCGTGCCCTACCTCGTCAACGTCCTCACCGACCCGGCCATCGCCTACCCGCGCAACACCACCGGAGTCTGAGCGTCCGCGTGTCACAGCCCCGTTGTGCCAGGTCCGCTGACCCGAGCGGGCCATGACGTCGTCGGGCGCCGTCCCCGGTGGCCGGGACATCCGGTGCACCAGGGTCGCAGCGGTCCTCGACCCAGGGCCACGGTTCGCCCAGCGCGGGGGTAACGGGGCCCCGGCCCAGCCACGGGGGTGGCGCCATGGACCGACGCAGGATCGTCGCAGCGGCCGCAGCAGCGGGCATCACGGGAGCGCTGGTCATCGCCGCGCCCTCGGCACAGGCCGCGCCGGGCGACATCGAGCATGTGTCGCGCGACGACGGTAACCAGGCCTTCGAGCAGTCCGTGCCGATGCAGTCGCAGGACATCAGCGCAGACGGGTCCGTCCTCTTCCAGGCGATACCGCAGGGTCGAGGGTTCTTTGGTCTGTTCGTACGACGCCCCGACGGAACGGTCCTGCGCGCGGACTCCGATGCGGCTGGCAACGCAGCCTCAGGACCCGGCTTCGTCGGGAGATCAGCCATCTCCGACAACGGCCGCTATGTCGCGTTCCGGTCCGAGAGCCCGACCTTCGCTCCGATCGATGGCAGAACGCACATCGTCGTCAAGGACCTCCAGTCCGGCGTGGCCACCGTCGTGGCCGATGGCGGGGCCTGGTCGGACAAGTGCGCCTGGAGCTCGGGCAACGACGCCATAGAGGTGGCCGACGGCGCAGACGTGGTGGCCTTCGAGACCGCCGCTGCGCTCGATCCGACGGATACCAACGGCGTCTGCGACATCCACATCTGGAGCGCTGCGACCGGCACGGCCGAGCGCGTCACGTCGGGCGATGTCTCGCAGTACGGGCTCGGGAACAGCCTCCTCGCGCTCACGCCCGACGGGCGGAGGGTGCTGTATCGGTCGGACGTGGACAGCCCGCGCACCTTCGACCTCGTCAACGGCGATCTGTGGCTCCTCGACACCGCGACGGGCCAGCGCACGCTGCAGTCCGCCGCCGCCGACGGCACGCCGCTACCCCACGGCATTTCGCGCGGCGATGTCACCGATGACGGATCGCTGGTGGTCTTCGCGAGCAGCGACGACCCGACAACTCTGGCACCTGGTCTTCCTCGCGCGTGGATCCGCAGCACCGCCGGCGGCGCGATCACCTCGTTGGACGCGCCCGGCGCCACGACGCCGATGTACTACCCGGTGATCAGCGGGGACGGGCGGGTCATCGCGGCCGACATCGACTGGGACTGGCTGACGACCGGGACCGGCGGCGCTACTGCGGACGTGGGTGTGTACACCGTGGCCGACGGCACCTGGCAGCTGGCGTCTCATGTGCTCGGGGATCCGGAGTCGGACGGCAACGGGCAGTCGGGCTCGGCAGCAGTCTCCGCGGACGGCGGGCACGTGGCGTTCCAGTCGTGGGCGACCGACATGGTGGCCGACTACCCGGCCTCGGGCGCGCGCAAGATCTTCAGCTACGAGGTGCTTCTCGCGACGGCGCCGAATCCCGATCTCGATGGTGACGCGATCCTCGACGTCGTCGACCAGGACGGCGGCACCGGGGCCTCGCCGGGCGCGTTCCGCGACACCGTCGACGCGAGCCCCGACACGTTCGGGACGATCACCTCGAAGCCGGCAGACATGACGGTGTCGGTGTCCGACGAGCCCGACCCCGAGGGCGTCCGCGTCGTCACGACGTCGCCGTCGGGCATCGGGTCCGCGCGCATCTCGCTGTGCGGCCTGCTCTCCGTGACCGTGCGCGCCAACACCACGGCCGTGTTCACGTGCAGCAGCGTCACCATGCGGGTCGTCGACGGCGGACCCGTCGAGGCAGACCTCGGCAACGGGACGCTCGTGACGATCCCGGCAGGCTCGACGACCTGGATCGACAGCAGCGGCACGGGGTACGTCGTGGACGTCGTCGCAGGGGCTCCGGCCGTGATCAGCAAGGACGGCACGACGGCGACGGTCGGGGTCGACGACCCGGTGCGCACGGTCCAGCCCTGGGTCTTCACCGGGTTCGGCGCGCCTGTGCGCAACGACTCGCTCAACGTCGTGGAGCGTGGGGATGTCGTGGCCCTGTCCTGGACCTTGTCGTCCGGCGGCTCGCCGGTGACGACGCTGCGCAGCGCGACGGCGACCTTCGTCCCCGGCGCCTGCTCCCCGTTGCGCGAGAACAAGGTCAAGGGGTCTGATCTCAAGGCGGGGAAGCTCGTCGTCCTCAAGGGCGGCAAGTACCAGCTTGGCTGGAAGGCCCCCAGGACCAAGGGGTGCGGCCAGCTCCGTCTCGACATCGGGGACGGCGTCCTGCACACGGCGGAGTTCCGGATCCGCTGACCCGGTCCCGCACGCCGAAGGGGGCACGGACCTGGCGGTCCGTGCCCCCTTCGGCATAGGCGTGTCGCGCGCTGCTACCAGCAGAGCGACTTGAGGAGCGGGTAGGGGTCGACCGCGGCCGACTCGCCGCCGGACTTCCAGTACTCGAAGTGCAGGTGCACCGCGCCCGGGCTGCCGGTGTCGCCCATGTACCCGATCACCTGGCCGCGCTTCACACGGGAGCCGGAGCCGACGGTGATGGAATCCATGTGGCCGTAGTAGAACTTCGAGCCGCTGATGCCCTGCTGCACGATCCGGATGGCGCCGTTGCTCTGGCGGCCGGCGCGGATGATCGTGCCGGACTCGATGGCCAGGATCGGCATGCCCCGCGGGCCCATGAGGTCGACGCCCTGGTGCAGGTGGCCGGCGCGCTGCGCGCCCCAGCCGGAGCCGAACTGCGAGCCGGGCGCCGGGCAGACGCGCCCGGAGGTGACGGGGGCCGACGGCGCGGGAGCCGACGAGCGCGAGCGCGAGGACGACGTCGTGCGGGCCTTCTTCGGCGCCGGCGTGTACAGCGCCTGCCAGGTGAGCGCGCCGACGTAGCCCTTGGCGGGCAGGCCGCGCCACTCCTGGAAGGCCTTGACCTTGGCCAGCGTCATCGGCCCGTAGAAGCCGGTCACCTTGATGCCCAGGCGCTTCTGCAGCCGCTTGACGGCGGCGTGGCGGGCACCGGGCTCGAGGGCGGGCATGCCCTGCCAGACGATCGGACCGACGAAGGTGGGCTTCGGCTTGGCGGGCGCCGACGTGCGGCTGCTGCTGCGGCTCGCCGTCGTCGCGCGCGTCTCGGCAGCCGGCGCGGTCGCCGAGAACAGCCGCGACTGGGCCGCCAGCGAGCGCTGGAGCGAGGCGCTGGAGCGAGCCGACGTGTCGGTGCCGCCCGTGCCCGCCGGAGCGGCCGCGGCGGAGGGGACGGCGTCGTTGCCGCTCGCGGACACGATGCCGAGCCCGGCGACGACAACGGCCACGGCGGACGCCATGGCCACAGCGCGCGTCCGAGGACGTGCAGACCAACCCTGCATGGGTGGAACCTCCGGCCACGCCTGCGGGGTCAGCTGTCGGGTTCGGCCGTCGGAGGCTGGCCGGCCGGCCCGGAGGCCGGCTTCACCCCAAGGCCGCCTGGGTGCTGCGGCCGGGAATGGGTCCCCCGCTCCTGCCCAGGGAGCGGTGCGTGTGGGGTGCGTGGCTGGTGGGCAGGACTCGGCGTTCTCGCCCGCACCGGCCGCCCGCTGCTCCGGACGGCTGCTGGGACGATAACAGGACGATTACGCTCACCGGAACCGCTCGTCGGGTTTCCGCCACCGTCCCGGCATGTGAGACATCGCACGCCGCCCCTTCCGGAGGACCTCCCCCGCGTGACCAGCCCCGCCCCCGCACCCGACCTCCAGATCCGGCCCCTGCGGGCCGACGACGACGCGGAGGTGGCCGCGGTGGCCGCTCTGCTGGCCGATGCCTACCGCGACATGGGCCACTTCGACGCCAACCCGGCCTACGAGGAGTCGGTGGTCGACGTCGCCGGCCGGGCGCAGCGCGACACCGTGCTGGTGGCCGTCCGCGGCGACGACGTCGTGGGGACGGCGACGGTGGCCAGCGCGCACTCCGGCACCGCCGAGCTGGCCACCGGTGACGAGACCGAGCTGCGCTACGTCGGAGTCCGGCTCGACGTCCAGGGCGGCGGCATCGCCACGGCGCTCGTGGCTGCCGCCGAGGACGCCGCGCGTTCGCTGGGCAGCCCCAGGATGGTGATCAGCGTGATCTCTTGGAACACCAAGGCCGAGCGGCTCTACGAGCAGCTCGGCTACCTCCGCGACGACGCCCGCACGTGGTGGCCGGTCCCCACGGTCGAGCTCGTCGTCTCCACCAAGGAGCTCTGACCGACTACGCCGGCGGGCGCAGCCTCGACAGGAACCGCTCGCGGTCGACGACGACCCGCGTGACCTGCCCGCTCATGACGATGCGGCTGGCGCCGTCCGCGTCTGCCTCCTCGAGGGCCACCTCGAACCGCACGAGCCGGCCGTCGACGTAGCCGACCGACGCCCTGGCGACCACCGTCGCGCCGACCGCGGTGGCCGCCGAGTGCTCGACGTCGACCCTGCTGCCGACCGTGGTGTGCGAGGCGTCCAGCGCCGGAGCGACCGCCTCGACGGTCGCAGCCTCGAGCCACGCGACGGCCCTGGGCGTGGCCAGAACGGGCACGTCGCCGCTGCCGAGCGCGAGCGCTGTGTCGTCGTCGGACACGACGAACGACAGCGCAGCCGACATCCCGACCTCGATCGCAGGCATCACCCCATCAACCTAGAGCGCGCTGGGACGCGCCGTAGGCCGGGGCCGTGCGATCAGCTCGCGATGAGGCCGAGGCGGCGGAGCTCGACGGTGAGGTCGTGCGGGCTCGACGACGCAGCCATGGCGGCGTCGAGGGTGATGACGCCGTCGCGGAACAGCTCGGTGAGGTGCTGGTCGAAGGTCTGCATCCCGTAGAAGCCGCCCTCGGCGATGAGCTGGTGGATCGTGCTCGTCTTGTCGGGGTCGGCGATCGCGTCGGCCACGCGGCCGGTGTTGATGCAGATCTCCATCGACACGCAGCGGCCGAGGCCGTCGGCGCGCGGCACGAGGCGCTGGCAGATGATGCCGCGCAGCGCGCCCGCGAGCGTCAGACGGATCTGGGCCTGCTCGTGCGGCGGGAAGAAGTCGATGACGCGCGTGATGGTCTCGGTGGCGTCGGTCGTGTGCAGCGTCGACATGACGAAGTGGCCGGTCTCGGCGGCGGCGAGCGCAGCCTTCACGGTCTCCTGGTCGCGCATCTCGCCGACGAGGATGACGTCGGGGTCCTGGCGCATCGCGGCGCGCAGGGCGACGGCGAAGTCCTTGGTGTCGACGCGGACCTCGCGCTGGTTGATCATCGAGCGCTTGTCGATGTGGAGGACCTCGATCGGGTCCTCGATCGTGACGACGTGGACCTCGCGGTTCTGGTTGATGTTGTCGACCATGCCGGCGAGCGTCGTCGTCTTGCCGGAGCCGGTAGGGCCGGTCACCAGGACGAGGCCGCGGGGCTCGAGCGAGAGCGGGCTGAGGACGGCGGGCAGGCCGAGGTCCTGCAGCGGGATCGCGCCGATGGAGACGCGGCGGAACACCAGGCCGGCCGAGCCGCGCTGGCGGAAGGCGTTGACGCGGAAGCGGCCGACGCCCTCGATGCCGTACGCGAAGTCGGCCTCGCTGGTGCGGCCGAACTCGTCGATGAGATCGCTGCGCAGCACCTCGTGGACCATGTGCTCGGTGTCGGCGGCGGTGAGGTCGGGCACCTGGAGGCGGCGCAGGACGCCGTCCACGCGGATGCGCGGGGGCGAGCCGACCTTGCAGTGCAGGTCCGAGCCGCCGGTCTCGACCAGGGCGCGCAGGAACGGGACGACGGAGACGGGCGGCCGCGGGCCGGCCTCGGACACCAGCGTGGTGACGGTGCTCGAGGACGGCGCGGGCGCCGGCGCCGCCGGCGCGAGGGTGGCGGTCCGCTCGGCGACCGGGGCGGGCGCCGGAGGAGTAGCGGGCGCGGCCGAGGCCACGGTCTGCAGCGGGGCCGCGGGGGCCGCCGGCGCGAGCGGCGCCGACGCGGCCGGCGCGGCCGGGGCGGCCGGGGCAGCGGGCGCCGAGGGCGCCGAGGGCGCAGCTGCGGGGGCCGCCGGGGCGGCAGGCGGGGCCGGCGTCGACGCAGCGGCGTCCGGCGGTCGCGGGGCCGCCGGGGCCGGGCTGAACGGCGTCGCGGACGACGGCGCAGCAGGGGCAGGGACGGCGGGGGGCGTGCCCGGGCCCGACGGCGGCAGCGGGCTGCCAGCCGACGGGGCAGCGTGGGCGGGCGCGCCGGTTCCGGCACCGGCCGCCGCGCGCGCGGGGTCGTCGATCTGCGTCACGGGAGGAGCATCGGCCGAACGGGTGCCAGCCTTGAGCCCCGGCTGAGGTGAGCCGGGCCCCAGGCCCGGGCCCGGCAGGACGCCCTCCCCGCAGGACGGTCGCGCGGGCTGCTAGGCCAGCACCACCAGGACGTCGCCCTCCTGGACGACGTCGCCCTCGCGGACCTTGATCTCGGCGACCGTGCCGCCGACCTCGGCGAGCACGGGGATCTCCATCTTCATGGACTCGAGCACGAGCAGCGTGTCGCCCGCGGCGACCTGGTCGGACTCCGCGACCACGACCTGCACGACGTTGGCCACCATCTCGGCGCACACCTCGGCTGCCACAGGTCCTCCTCCACGACGCCGCCCACGTGGCGACGGACGCCACATCCTGGCACGCCGCACCGTGCTCCCCCGCGCACCCGGACCGGGACGTGCACGAGTAACTGGCGTTGTCATCGGTTCCGGCCCCGCGAAACCGACGACAACGCCAGTTACTCGCGGCCTGGAGGGGCTGACTACACGCTCACGGCGTCGCGCATGACGATCGCGGCGAGCATGTCGACGACGGCGGGGTCGTACTCGCGGTCGGTGCCGAGGGCGAGCCGCTCGAGCGCCTGCAGCTGGCGGTCGCTCTCCAGCGAGGTGCCGGCGAGGTCGTCGTAGGCGTTGCAGACCTTGATGATGCGGCTCTCGAGCGGCAGGTCCGGGTCGACCGAGCCGCGGCGCGGGCGGTACGGGTCGGACTGCCGCTCGACGATGTCCGCAACCTTGTCCAGCACGCCGGCCTGGGCGATGACCTCGGCGCCGTACTCGGCGATCTGGCGCTGGTCGAGCTGCGAGACCAGCGTCGTCGCGCCCCCGGGGATCGGCTCGGACAGCGAGAGCTGGCCGATGTCGTGCATGAGGGCGGCGTACTCGAGGTCGTCGAGGTCGCGCTGGGAGAGGCCCAGCTCGCGGCCGACGGTCACGGCAAGGTCGGCCACGCGGCGGGAGTGGCCGGTCTCGGTGTAGCCGCCGACCTCGGTGACCTTCGACAGCGACCGGATCGTCTGCAGGTACGTGGCCTGGATCGTGGCGTAGCGACGGAAGGAGAACTGGGTGAGCAGGAGCGGGATGGCGAAGATCGGGAGCGCCCAGAGCTTCATGCGCGGGTAGGACAGAGCGATGAGGACCCCGGTGGCGGCAATCGCCGACGCGATACCGATGAGGGCGCGGGCCTCGTCGACGACAGCGGTGCGGAACGGCACCCGCTCGTTCCCCGAGCGGATCGCTGCCGCGAGCAGGGCATCGGCGACGGACGCGATAGCCGCGACGAGTGCCGCCAGGATCGCCACCTTGCTGGCCTGCTCCTCCAGAGTGGTGGTGCTCTCCGGCACGGCCCAGACAAGCACCTGGTGCATCAGCCAGGACGCCAAGGCGGTCACCAGGATGCGTCGGGCGAGCTCGTCGACGTGGATGGCCCGGCGGGCGACGGCACGCGGGAACGCACCGAGCAGCGAGCCGACGGTGACCACCGTGATCACGAGTGGCGTGGGCACGCCCTTCGCGCCGTCGATGCCGATCCAGAGCGGCAGCAGGGCGAAGGCGAGCGCGCCCGCGGACGCCAGGGGGGCGGACTCACGGCCGCCGGGCAGCGTCAGGCGCATGATCTCGCCGACGGCGATGAACAGTGCGAACGCGGCACAGGTCCTGAGCACTGCGTCGTCGGTGAACGTGTTCTGCCACAGCTCGCGCGAGTACACGACCGTGACGGCAGCGATGACCACGAGCCCGGCCAGGAACACCACGGGGCCGACCACGCGCATGTCCGGCTTCGGCTGACGCTGCACTGTCACTCACCTGCCCACGGCTTGCCGTCGTCGCGGCTCTTGGCCACGAGCTCGGCCAGCGAGTCGCGCGCCGTCGGGTCGTCGTCGTCGGAGCCGAACGTCGGCAGAGCCTCGGAGATAGGTGCCGGGATGATCTCGGGCAGGGTGTCGGTGACGTCCCAGCCGTGCGCCTCGATGGCCTCGATGAGCGCCTCGACCATGACGGGGTCGAACTGGCTGCCCTTGCAGCGACGCAGCTCGAGCACGGCGTCCTCGATGCTGCGGGCGCCGCGGTAGGAGCGGGTGGTGGTCATGGAGTCGAAGGCGTCGGCCACCGCGATGATCCGGGCGAACTCGGGGATCTCCTCGCCCTTGAGGCCCATCGGGTAGCCGCGGCCGTCGATGCGCTCGTGGTGGTAGTGGATGCCCTCGATGGCCTCGCCGAGGAACTCGAGCTCGCGGGTGATCTCGCGGCCCCGGGTGGGGTGCTGCTGGATCGCCTGGTACTCCTCGTCGGTGAGCTTGCCGGCCTTCTGCAGCACGCGGGTGGGCACGCCGAGCTTGCCGACGTCGTGCAGCGTGCCCGCGTAGCGCAGGGTGGTGACGCGATCCTCACGCATACCGGAGGCGCGTCCGATGAGCACCGAGGCCCGCGATACGCGCTCGGAGTGGCCGCGGGTGTAGAGGTCCTTGGTCTCGACCGCCTTGATAAGGGAGCGCATCGTCGCCTCGTAGGCGGCTTGGCGGGCAGCGAACTGGGCGAAGACCCACCGGGCGACCATGAGCGGCGCGAGGACCAGCACGGCGCTGATGGGGCCGGCGAACGACCAGACCACGGCGATGAGCAGGCCGAAGATCGAGTAGATGAACAGCGGGAGGGCCGACTCCGCCATCGTCCCGAACCACACGCGCAGCGGCGAGACGTGCTCGGTGAGGGCGATGACGGTGACCATCAGGATGGCGTTGACGGCCTCCATCACGAGAGCCGCGACCAGGATCGGGAAGACCACGGCACGGGCATCGAAGGTCTCGCCGTAGGAGATGGTCGCCCCGCCGAGGCCGGCGTAGGTCCAGGCGGCCACCCACGTGGCCAGCGCGAGCATGGCGGCGTTGAAGAGCTTCTTGAACAGCGGCAGCTTGGTGGTGCTCGGCATCAGGGCGGAGGCGCCCATCACCAGCGGGGCGCCGATCGGCCCGAGGAGGAGGACCGAGGCGATGCCCACCGGGACGTCGATGCTGATGGAGACCACCGGGGCATCCACCACAGCGCGGCGGAGTGGCGTGAGCAGCAGGTTCGCGACGAGCACGAGGAAGGACAGGCCCAGCACGGTGAGCCACTGGCTACGGCGCTCCGGCTGGGTCAGGAGGTAGGCGTCGACGGCGACGAGGACGGACCCGGCGAGCACGACGGCAGCGACGTACAGCCGCGCGCCGAACGGCAGCTCCCGCATGTCGTGCCTCCCCGAACCCACGGCCCCCGGATGAAGACGTCGGCAGGATCGGGATCGGCAGCAGAAGGCCGAACTTGAACCTCTGAGGCCGGTGACGTTACTGACTGGTCAGCCTGTCAGAACGCCGGACCCGATCAGGTCCAGCGCCAGCCGGCCTCAGCGCCGAGCATGCGCTCGACGACAGAGACGATCTTCTTCATTGTGCTGGATCAGCTCCTCGCGAGTGATGTCACGGGCACCGCTGATCGCCCGTGCATGCTCCGCTCCGCTCGCGAAAGTGCTCCCGGGGCGTCCGAGGACAGCTCCGGGCCCTGCCGAGATTCCCGTGGACCCGCGTAACGGCTGCGCCGAGGGTGCCTCCGCGCGCGCGTCCACAGCCGTCCCTCTCCCTCGGCTGCCGATCCCGTTCCTGCCGCTGTTCAGTTCTCCATCCCGGGCTTGGGCCCGGATCCTTGCTCCGACCGCACCCGCACGCTCGTCGATCTCCGCCGAGCGTGCGCAGGCGTGCCGCCCTCCGGACAGGGGGTCCGTCCCGAGGGGCCGCCCACACTGTTTCAGCAGGGGTGGGTGTTACGTCAAGGGTCTTGTGTCCGATTTCTCCCCATCGTGATCCGCTGGAGAGCAACCCGAGCATCACCCGCGGGACAGGCCTTGCGCCTCGTCCGTCCGGGTGATGACTGTCCGTGGTCGCATCCCTCGTTCGGATCACTGCGGCGTTGCACCGATGACGCTGCGTGCCCCCCTCGTTAGGGTCACGGCAGAGCGCGGGACCCACCGGACAGCCATCTCCGGGGATCGGGGCCCGCCGGGCAGCGCGAGAGGGGGCTGCACGAGCGATGTCCGGCCACCGCCGCAGCCCGTCCTACGACCAGGTCGTCGAGGCCCTGCTCGCTGTCGCCCCGGGCCTGGCCACCGACAAGTTCGACGCCGAGCTCGCCGCCGCCGAGGCCCAGGGCCGGGTCAGCGGCCCCACCGCGCGCACCCTGCGCTGGTGGCAGCGCCAGAGCACCGACGAGCTGCGGGAGCACATCCGCGCCACGCTGCCCCAGGTGCTCGTGGTGCTGGCCGAGAGCCTCGCCGAGGCCCAGGACGCCGTCGACGCCTCCGAGGCCGCCTGGGACGCCGCCCAGCCCGCGCCCCAGGACGACGAGGACGACGAGGGCGGCGCGCCCACCGGCACCGACCCGTTCCCCCCGCCGCCGCGCGGCGGCGGCAGCACCGGCCCCACGCACCCTGCGCCGCCCGTGCAGGGGGGCGCCGACGTCATCCCGTTCGGCCCGCCGTCCGACGCCGGCCGCGGCCCGGTCGACAGTGCGCCCACCCAGCCCGGCGCCGACGGCCGGCGCCCCGAGCCCGACCGCACTCCCGACCACGACCGCCCCGGGCCCGGGTTCACCAGCCACCTCTCCCCCGTCCCGGCGCCGCGCCCCGCCGAGCCGCTGGTCCGTCCGGGCGGTGCTGCCCCCGGCACGGACGCCGTCCCCGGCGCGCCCGCGCCCCGGCTGCTGGGCAGCGGCCTTAGCGTTCTGGGCGAACCCCTGCGACCGGAGGATCGATGACCGCCCTGCACCTGTTCCCCGAGCTCGAGGACTCCCTTCGCCGGGTCCCCGGCGTGCGGAAGGCCCGGGTCGTCACCGACGGGGAGGGGCGGCCTACGGAGATCCACGTGATCACCGACACCCGCAAGCCGCCGAAGGACTTCGTCCGCGACGTGCAGGCGGTCGCGCTCACCCACTACGACCTCGCGCTCGACCACCGGATCGTCAGCGTGGTGCAGATGGACGAGACCGAGGCCGACTCCGTCGACGTCGGCGACGCGACGCCGGCCGCGGAGGAGCCGGTGTCGCCGTCGCAGGCCGACCCGCGCCCGGCGCTGACGAGCATCAACGTCATGCGCCAGAACGGCGACGCCGTCGTCACGGTCACCCTCGGCATCAGCGGCATGCTGTTCACCGGGCAGTCGCAGGGCCCGGCCGCGCCCGTGCACCGGCCGCCCATCGTCGCCCAGGCCACCCTGCAGGCGCTCACGGACCTGCTCGGCATCCCCGCCCAGGTCGAGAGCTCCCAGGTGGTCGAGGCCGGACTGCGCGAGGTCGCGCTCTCCGTCATCACGCTGGAGATCCCCCGTCTCGGCGAGCAGGTGCTGTGCGGCAGCGCGCTCGTCCGCGGCGACGAGGAGGACGCCGTGGCGCGCTCGGTCCTGGCCGCCGTCAACCGCAAGCTGTCGGGCTGATCCCTCCCGGACCGCCATGGACGACGCTGCCTTCCACCGGATCCCCGGGGTCCAGCACGTCCGCGTCGTCCTCGACCTGCAGGGCCGCCCGCGGGAGATCCACGTCGTCACCGATACCTCGAAGCCGGTGAAGCAGTTCGTCCGCGACATCGAGGCCGTGGCCGCCGCCTACTACGACGAGCCAATCGACCGCCGCATCATCAGCATCGTCCAGCTCGAGGACGAGGCCGGGCCCGCCGCCGGCGCCGCCGGGGACCAGGCCGGCGACGACGCGGCGCCTGCGGCGCCCCTGGTCGCGCCCCGCCCCCGGCTGGACTCCCTCGTCGTGCTGCGCGAGGGGCTCGACGCCCACGCCCGGGTCACGCTCGTCGTCGACGACCTCGTGTTCGAGGGGTCCGCGTCCGGGCCCGCCGGGTCGGCGCACCGGCCGAGGCTGGTCGCCGAGGCCACGCTCGCCGCGCTGGCCGAGCTGCTCGGCATCCCGGCGCAGGTCGAGAGCGCGCAGGTGGTGGAGGCCGGCGCCCGCGAGGTCGCCCTCGCTGTCATCACCCTGCAGGTGCCGCGCCTGGGCGCCCACACCTCGTGCGGGTCGGCCATGCTGCGCGGCGACGCCGAGGACGCCGTCGCGCGGGCCGTGCTGGCCGCGGTCAACCGCAGGCTGTCGGGCTAGGGCCGTGGCGATCGAGGGGGCCGGGGGCTGGCGCATCGAGTCGATGCGGGTGACCACCGACGGCGACGGCCATGTGGTCGCCGTACGCGCGCAGGTCAGCGGCGACGTGCCGCCCTCGCGCGAGGTGCTGCGCGCCGTGCAGGCCGCGCTGCTCGCCCAGCACGGGCACCCCGGCGACGGCGTCGACGTTGAGGTCGAGCACCTCGACGGCCCCGACGCCCCGCAGGCCGAGGTGTCGCCGCTCGTGCACGAGGCCGCCCGGCCGGCGCGGGCCGTGCGCTTCGGCGGCCTGTCGGTGCACCGGTCCGGCGACCAGGCCCGCGTGGCCGTCGACCTGCTCGTCGACGACGAGGTCGTCACCGGCGAGGCCGAGGGCCGGGCCACCACCGCCGCCCGCCCCCGCCTCGTGGCCGAGGCCGCGCTCGCAGCGGCCGCCGACATCGCCGGCGTCGACGCCCTGCTGGAGTCGGTCACCTGGCACGTGCTCGGCCGCCACGACGTCGTCGTGGTGGTGCTGCGGGTCGAGGAGGCTGTCGGCGCCCGGCTGCTGTGCGGCAGCGCGCTCGTCGACGACGACGAGGAGCGCGCCGTGGCCCTCGCCCTCCTCTCCGCGGTCGACCGCCGCCTCTCCGGCTGACCCGTCGCCGAAAGCAAAGGACCCGGTCCCCCAGGGGGTCCGGGTCCTCGTCGTCCTCGACGCTCAGGCGTTCGGACGGTTGCCGTGGTTGGCGCCGCTCTTCTTGCGGGTGCGGCGCTTGCGGGCGCGCTTGCTCATCGGAACTCCTGAGGATGGGTCGTACGTCTGCGGGCGATCCTCCCACACGGTGCCGCTGCGGGAGAAATGGCGGCGGCCCGCCCGGGGTCACTCCGACCAGCGGACCTCGGTGACGTCGGTGACCGAGGTGACGGTGAGGCCCGGCTCGGAGGTGACGGTCACGGCCCGGATCCGCGACAGGACGCGGTCGCGGACGTCGTCCGGGCACGGCTCGCAGCCGCACGACCGGGCGATGAGGACCTTGACCTCCTCGTAGACGCCGGCCTCCTGCAGGCAGGGGGTGCACTCGTCGAAGTGCTGGGCGAGGCGGGCCTTGTCGTGCTCGGACATCTCGCCGTCGAGATAGGCCGAGACCGTCTCCAGGACCTCGCTGCACGGCGTCTCGTGGGGGTTGCCGCAGCTCATGACGCGCCTCCGTCCACAGCGCTGGTGGAACCGCCCGCGCCGGCCGGGATGAGGCCGCGCTCGCGGGCGTAGTCGTCGAGCAGCTCGCGCAGCTGCTTGCGCCCGCGGTGCAGGCGCGACATCACGGTGCCGATGGGCGTGCCCATGATCTCCGCGATCTCCTTGTAGGCGAAGCCCTCGACGTCGGCGAGGTAGACCGCGATGCGGAAGTCCTCGGGCAGGGCCGCCAGGGCGTCCTTGATGTCGGAGTCGGGCAGGCGGTCGAGCGCCTCGGCCTCCGCGGAGCGCAGGCCGGTGGAGGTGTGCGCCTCCGCCCGGGCCATCTGCCAGTCCTCGACGTCGTCGGTGTTGGACTGCAGCGGCTCGCGCTGCTTCTTGCGGTAGCCGTTGATGAAGGTGTTGGTGAGGATCCGGTAGAGCCACGCCTTGAGGTTCGTGCCGTCCTTGTACTGGTGGAAGGCGGAGAACGCGCGGACGTAGGTCTCCTGCAGGAGGTCCTCGGCGTCGGCCGGGTTGCGGGTCATCCGCAGCGCGGCGGAGTACAGCTGGTCGAGGTAGGGCAGGGCGTCGCGCTCGAAGCGGGCGGTGCGCTGCTCGGGGGTCTCGTCCGCGGTCGCGGTGGAGCTGCCGCCGTCGGACAGGTCCTCGGCGAGCTCGTCGGTGACGGCGTCGGCCGCCTCGTCCTGTGAGGTCATCACCAGCGAGGGTAGTGGTCCGGACGCCCCGCCGACCTGCTGCGGCAGCTCGAGACGGTCCTCCGGCACGGTGAGCACCAGCACGCGGTTCCCTCCCACAGGTCCCCTGGCGGGGCGGACGCCCGACCACGGGGTGGAACGCAGCCGCTACGGCAGGGCATTCCCGCTACCCGTCGATCGCCCTCCGGACGGCGTCGAGCGCGGCCTCCAGCAGCACCGGCCCGGGCTCGGGGGCGCTCTTCACGGCCTTCAGCCCGTGGTCGGCGCCGACCACCGGGACGACGACCGCGCGCGGGTCCGCGAGCGCCACGGCGTCCGGGCCGCCGAAGGAGTCGCGGTCGCCCTGGGCCACCACCACCGGCAGGCCGGCGTCGAGCGGCACGGCCAGCTCGGACCGGCGCACGGCCAGGGACGCGGCCGGGTCCTTCGACGGCGGCGACAGCGGGAAGGCCAGGAGCAGGACGCCGGCCGAGTCGAGCTGCACCGACGTCCGGCACGCGACGCGGGCACCGGCGGACCGGCCGCCGACGATCAGCGGCAGCGACGCCGATCCGCGCAGCGCCCGGCGCGCTGCGGGCACGGCCGCGAGCCAGGCGATGTCGAGCGTGGGCGGCGGCGCGGCGACCTTGCGTCCGGCCAGCACCCAGGGCTGGTCGACGAGGACCACGGAGACCCCGTGCGGAGGCAGGTCGCGGGCGAGGCCGAGCAGGTCGAGGGTGTCGGTGCCGCGGCCGGCCCCGTGGCCGAGCACGACGACGGCGCGCTGCGACGGCGCCCGGTGCACGTGCAGGCGCGCCGGGCCGGCCGGGGTCTCGACGTCGGTCACGACGGGCTGAGCGGTGCGGGCCATGCCGGCGTTAGAACAGGCTCGGCTGGTCGTCGGCGCTGCCGCCGCCGGCGTCGACGAGCGACTCCTCGAGCGGCAGCGGCTCGACGAGCTCGGGGCCGTTGTGACGGACGTCGTTGACCGCCGTCGACACGGGATAGGCCTCGAGGCGGCCGGGCGCGGCGGGGACGAGCAGGTGCCGCGGGTCGTCGCCGCCCCCGGCGGGGTCGAGCCACTCCTGCCAGCGGTCGCGCTCGACGAGCAGGGGCATGCGGTCGTGGATGCGGCCGACGGCGTCCTCGGCCGTGGTGGTGAGGACCGTGCAGGTCATCAGCCAGGCCTTCGGGTCGTCGTCCTCGCGGGTGGGGTCGCGCCAGAGCTCGTAGAGGCCGGCCATCGCGAGGCTGCTGCCGTCGGCGGGGCGGATGAAGAAGGGCTGCTTGAGCGGCTTGCCGCCCTTGCCCTTCGGGCCGTCCTCGGGCGTGTACCACTCGTAGTAGCCGTCGGCCGGGAGGATGCAGCGCCGCTTGGCGAAGGCCCGCTTGAACGCCGGCTTCTCCGCGACGGTCTCCATCCGGGCGTTGATCATCCGGTTGCCGATCGAGGGGTCCTTCGCCCACGACGGCACCAGGCCCCAGCGGACGACGGCCAGCTCGCGGCGCGGCTCGGCCTGCTTGTCCTCGCGCGGCGGGCGCACCATGACGGCGTACACGTCCTTGGTGGGCGCGACGTTCCAGTCCGGCGCCAGCGCCTTCTGCGGCACGGCGACGACCTCGAACTCCTCGACCAGGTCGTCCGGGTTCTTCGCCGCCGCATACCTCCCGCACATACCCCCATCCTGCCCGCCACCCCCGACGGGTTCCGGAACCCGGCGGAACGGTGGGGACGGGGTGTCGGGGCGGTCGGTAGCCTTGCGGGCGTGAGTGCTGACGACCATCCGTGGCCGGCGCCTGTCGCCGACGGTCCCGTGCGGGCCGTCGTGCGGGTGCCGGGGTCCAAGTCGCTGACCAACCGCGCGCTGCTGCTCGCCGCGCTGTCAGACGGACCGTCCACGGTCGACGGCGCGCTGCGGGCCCGTGACACGGTCCTCATGGGCCGCGCCCTCGCCGCGCTCGGCGTCGCCATCGACGGGCTCGACGGCCGCGACGACGCGTCCGTGCACGTGACGCCGGGACCGC
>Ga0102832_1001385_pt1 | contig 19255 bp, 14 predicted proteins | sample EBPBio282013_DNA_FD_88942 | JGI IMG/M metagenome (GOLD analysis project Ga0102832, IMG submission 88942) | Wastewater treatment Type I Accumulibacter community from EBPR Bioreactor in Madison, WI, USA - Reactor 2_5/28/2013_ DNA (Illumina Assembly) | ecosystem: Engineered > Bioreactor > EBPR >...
CAGCCCGCCTCGCAGCAGGCGACGACGACCGCGCCGCCCGCTCGGCCGGCAACCGCAGCGACGACGGCTTCTACTCCACCTTCGTGCTGCGCCGGCTGTCCAAGCCGCTGACCGGGCTGGCCATCCGGCTCGGCCTCTCGCCCAACGCGGTGTCGCTGCTGTCGCTGGCCATCGGACTGCTCGCCGCGGTGCTCTTCGCCTTCGGCAGCCTGCCCGCCACGGTCGCCGCCGCGCTGCTCCTGCAGCTCTCGATCGTCGTCGACTGCGTCGACGGCGAGGTCGCCCGCCGTACCCGGCGGTTCTCGACGCTGGGTGCGTGGCTCGACGCCTCGACCGACCGCGTCAAGGAGTTCGCCGTCTACGCCGGCCTCGCCGCCGGCTACGGCGGCGATCGCGGCATCTGGCTGCTGGCCGGCGTCGTCCTCGTCATGCAGACCGTGCGCCACATGTCCGATTACGACTTCGCCCGCGTGCTGCTGGCCCGGGAGACCTGGGTCGCGCCGCGGCCGCTCGACGACCCGTCCGACGGCGGGATCGCTTCCGCCGGAACTGCTCTCGACCTCTCAGCGCGGGCGAGCGGCAGCAGCGCCGTGTACTGGGCGAAGAAGGCGATCCACATGCCGATCGGCGAGCGCTGGCTCGTCATCAGCGTCGGCTCGGTGCTCGTCGGGCCGTGGTGGACGCTCCTCGCGCTGCTGGTACTCGGGCTCGTCGCCATCGCGTACACGCTGGTAGGGCGCCTGCTGCGCGTGCGGCGCTGGCGCCATCCTGCGGAGCGGTCCGGCCGCGGCCTGCTCGTCCCGCAGCTCGACTTCGGGCCGCTGGCGTCGCTGCTGCTGCGCCGGGCCGAGGGCCGTCGGCCCGCGCTGGCCGGCCCGATGGGGTGGGCCGTCCCGGCGCTCCTGCGCCTCGCAGAGCTCGGCCTGGTGCTGGTGGCCACCGCAGTCGTCGCGCCCGAGCGGCTCACCTGGGCCTACGCCCTGCTGTTCGTGCTGGCCTTCCACCACTACGACACGCTCTACCGGGCGCTCGGCGGCGAGGCTCCGCCGCGGTGGCTGGTGTGGGGCGGCCTGGGCTGCGACGGCCGCATCCTCGTCGTGCTGGTCGCCGCGCTGCTCGGGCCCGCTGCGCTCGCCGCCGTGCTCGTGGTCGGTACGGTGCTGCTCGCCGGGTGGTTCGTCGTGGTCGCCTCGGTCCAGTACGTGAGAGGCATGACCGGCGCGGCCCGAGCGGCCGGCCCGAGCGCGAGGAGCGCGGCGTGAGCGACGAGCAGGCGCGGCCCGACCGGCCGACCATCGCCGAGCTGCGCGCGATCACGCAGCCGGAGTCGGTGCGCGGCCGGGCGGCGTCGGAGCACTGGGTGGCCGACGTCTACCTGCGCCGCTACTCGCCCTACCTCACCCGCCAGCTGCTGCGGACGGGGATCTCGGCCAACGGCGTCACCTGGATCATGATCGCGACCGGTGCGAGCGCCGGGCTGGCGCTGCTCATCCCCGGCCTGCCCGGAGCGTTCCTCGCGCTAGCCCTCGGCCAGCTGCAGATGCTGTGGGACTGCTGCGACGGCGAGGTGGCGCGCTGGCGCCAGACGTTCTCGCCCGCCGGCACCTTCCTCGACAAGGTGGGCCACTACACCGCCGAGTCGGTCATCCCGATCTGCCTGGGCATCCGCGCCCAGGGCGGCGTGGGGGAGGTGCTCGACAACGGGCCCGGATGGTACGCCTGGGCCGGCGCGGTGCTCGCCGTCCTCGTCATGTTCAACAAGGCGCTCAACGACATGGTGCACGTGTCACGCGCCTTCGCCGGGCTGCCGCGGCTGCAGGACGTCGCCGGCGTGGGCGCCCCGCAGCGCAGCGGCCTGGCGCGGCTGCGCTCGGCGGCACGGTTCATCCCGCTGCACAGGATCTTCCACTCCGTCGAGATGACGATCCTGGCCTTCCTCGCTGCGATCGGCGACGCGCTGGCCGGCGGCCTGGCCGTGACCCGTGTGCTCGTCGTCGTCATGGCCGTCGGCGCGGTGCTCGTCACCGCGGGGCACCTGGCCGCGATCCTGTCGTCGTCGAAGCTGCGCGCCGCCGGCTGATGGCGGCTCCCGTGATCGGCGTCGTCGTGCTCACCATGGGTACGCGGCCCGACGACCTGCGCGCCGGGCTCGAGTCGGTGCTCGCTCAGGACGGCGTCGAGGTCGACGTCCTCGTGGTGGGCAACGGGTGGGACCCCGTCGGGCTGCCCGACGGTGTGCGCAGCCTGCACCTGCCCGAGAACGTCGGGATCCCGGCCGGCCGCAACGCGGGCGTGCCGCACGTGCGCGGCGACCTGGTCTTCTTCCTCGACGACGACGCCCGGCTCGCCGACCGCGGCACTCTCGCCGGGCTCGCCGCCCGCTTCGATGCCGACGCGCGGCTCGGGCTGGTGCAGCCGCGGGTCGACGACCCGGACGGGCGCACCCCGCCGGGGCGATGGGTGCCGCGGCTGCGCGCCGGCGACCACAGCCGGCCGGGGCCCGCCACCTCGCTGTGGGAGGGCGCAGTGATGGTGCGCCGCTCCGTTCTCGACTACGCCCACGGCTGGCCGGAGCCGTTCTTCTACGCCCACGAAGGCATCGAGCTGTGCTGGCGCACCTGGGACTCCGGGCACGTCGCCTGGTACGCCGGTGACGTCGGCGTGCTGCACCCGGTGATCGACCCGTTGCGCCACGACGACTTCTGGCACAAGAACGCCCGCAACCGCGTGTGGCTGGCCCGGCGCAACCTGCCGGTGGTGCTGATGCCGCTCTACACCGGCACGTGGGCCGCGATCACGGTTGCGCGCGTCCGCGACAGGTCCGCGCGCAAGGTGTGGTGGCAGGGCTTCCGCGACGGCTGGTCGCAGGACCCCGGCGGCCGTCAGCGGATGCGGTGGTCGACGGTAGTGGCGTTGACGAAGGCCGGCCGCCCGCCGGTCGTCTAGCCCGCAGGATCAGGCGACGCAGGGGTTCTCGTCGGCGGTGCGCGTCTTGGTGCCCGACGAGCCGGACGACTTCACGACCGCGGCGCGGGCGCCGTCCCAGTCCGGGCCGATCGTGAGCACCAGGGTGCTGCCGCTGCCGGAGTCGTCACGGACCGTGGCCTTCGACGACCAGGCCAGCGTGCGCGCGGACTCGTCGTAGTCGGGGTCGTAGGTCACCGTCGTGACGGCGACGTCCTTCGGCGCGGTGGCGACGTTGACCACGACGAAGCCGAGGGCCTCGAGCTCCTTGGCCGCCTTGCGGGCGGCGCCGTCGACCCCGCTGCCGTTGAGGACCGAGACCTTGATCTTCGACGGCGCGGTCGTGAGCGCCTTCTCGCCGGGCGGCACGGTGACCTTGGGCGGGTACTGCGTGTCGTTCTTCATCGACGCCCAGATGGCGTCGGCCTTGGTCTCGTCCCACGACACGGTGGCGCGGTCGCTGTTGAGGGTCCACGGCACCGTCATGAAGGTGACCTTCGACGGCGACAGGCCCTGCAGCGAGAGCGCCATGTTCTTCATCGCCTCGAGGTTGCCGAGCTCCTTGTCGGTGGTGAGCGACTGGGTGACGGCGTCGAGGACGTTGTAGAGCGTGGGCAGGTCGGTGAGCACGTTCTTCGACAGCGCCGTGCGCATGACCGACGAGAGGAAGATCTGCTGGCGGTCGATGCGCTGGATGTCGCTGCCGTCGCCGAGGGTCTTGCGGGCCCGGGCGAAGGCCAGCGCCTGGTCGCCGTCGAGCACGTGCGTGCCCTTGGACAGCTTGAGGCCGCTCTTCTCGTCGTCGACCGGCTCGGCCAGGCAGACGGGCACGCCGCCGAGGGAGTCGACGACGGCCTTGAAGCCCTTGAAGTCGACCACGAGGAAGTGGTCGACGCGCACGCCGGTGAGCTTCTCGACGGCGCGGATCGTGCAGGCCGGGCCGCCGACGGCGAACGCCTCGTTGAACCGGCTGGTGGTCGTGCCCTGGCCCTTGCACTCGGGCCGCTCGACCATGGAGTCGCGGGGGATCGACACCGCGAGCGCGCGGCTGCGGTCGGCGGCGACGTGGAGCAGGATCGTGGTGTCGCTGTGGCCGTTGCCGGACGCGGTGTCGTTGGGGTCGCCGAACCCGCCGCCCTGGCCGGTGCGCGTGTCCGTGCCCATCACCAGGATGTTGAGCGGGGTCTGCTCGCCCTCGGCGACCGGCGACTGCGTCGGCCGGTCGGTGCCCAGCGAGGAGGCGACGTCGATGGTCTTGACGTTGCCCGACAGCTTGTTCAACCCTGCCCAGGCGACCGCGGAACCGGCGGTGGCGACGAGGGTGAGCATCGAGACGACGGCGGCGGCGATGCGGACAGCCGGTCGGCCCTGGCGTCGGGGCTGCGGCTCGGCGGTGCTCACTGCACGAGTGTAAACGGCCGGTGACCGTCCGCTGTTCGGACAATTTCCGGACATTCCTGACATTTCGCCACGAAGCCGGGCGGAGGTGCTCAAGCATCCCGTGCGTCACCCCGATGGAGTCTCCAGAAGGCGTCCGCGAGGGCGCCGGCCTCCTCGTCCCCCCACGAAGGGCAGCCCGTGACCTCCGTCCGCACCCGCGACCGCCTGCTCGCCGCCGCGACCGCGGCCGCAGCTGTGACCGCCGTGCTGGTGGTGCCGGTGGTGACCGGTCCGTCGGCCGAGGTGCACCCCGTCCGTCCGTCGGTAGCCACGCTCGCGCTGACCGGGATCGATGCCGCCGCGCTCGCCGCGTCGCCGGTGCCGTCGCACGACGACGAGCACCACGCGGAGGATCTCGCCGTGACCGGCGGCGTCAGCGGCTCCGGCGTCCAGGAGGTCCGTGCCCCGGCCGCCGCGAAGCCGTCCGCGCAGGCGGCTGCCGCACCGGCGGTCCCCGCCGCCGAGGAGCCCGCCCCCTCCCCGCCGCTCGAGCCTGCCGCCGTCACCCGGCCCACCGACACGGAGCCCTTCACGCTGGTCGGCGTCGACTGGGAGGGTGCCGCGCCCGCCGGAACCGTGGTGCAGGTGCGCGTGCGCAACGACGGGGTCTGGAGCGACTGGCAGACCCTCGAGGTCGATGCCGAGCACGGGCCGGACCCCGGCTCGGAGGAGGCGCAGCACGTCCGGACGGGCACCGACCCGCTGCTCGTCGAGGAGGGCTCCGACGGCGTCCAGGTGCGCGTCGACACCCCCGGCGGCGTCCTGCCGGCCGACGCCCAGGTGTCGCTGGTCGACCCGAAGCAGTCCGAGGCCGACGCGCTCGTCTCTCCGACGCCGCTGTCGACGGCGGCTGCCGCCGGCGACCCGCTGCGGCCCGCGATCATCACCCGCGCCCAGTGGGGCGCTGACGAGTCGCTGCGCAGCCGCGGCCCGATCTACACCGGCACGATCCGGGCCGGGTTCCTGCACCACACAGCGTCGTCGACGAGCTACTCGCAGGACCAGGCCGCTGCGCAGGTCCGCGCCCTGTACGCCTACTTCACGCTGTCGCTGGGCTACTCCGACATCGCCTACAACTTCTTCGTCGACCGGTTCGGCCGCCTCTACGAGGGCCGCGCCGGCGGGATGGACCGCAACGTCCTCGGCGGCCACACGGCCGGCTTCAACGAGAACACCTTCGCCGTCGCCGCCATCGGCGACTTCGACACCACGAAGCCGAACGCGACCGACTACGCCGCGATCCAGGAGTCGGTGTCGAAGCTGTTCGCCTGGAAGTTCGCGCTCAACCACGCCGACCCCACGGCCAGCGCGACGCTGACCTCCAACAGCAGCGCCGGCACGTCGAAGTACTCCGCAGGAACGTCGGTCACGGTCCCCGCGGTGATGGGCCACCGCGACATCGGCTCGACAGCATGCCCCGGCCGCTACCTCGAGCCGATGGTCCCGGCCATCCGCACGCGGGCCAAGGCCCTCATGGGGGCCCAGCTGCTCGCGCCGTCGGTGTCGCCGGCGGTCCCGGCGTACGGCTCGGCCGGGACGTCGCTCACGACCCGGACCACGGCGCCGGTGAGCTGGCGCCTCGACGTCTTCTCGCCGTGCCAGGACAACGCGATCCGCACGGTCACCGGCACCACGGCGTCGGCCGGCACCCTCAAGGTGGCCTGGGACCTGCGCACGAGCGGCGGCTACCGCGCCCGGCCCGCGGCCTACCGGATGGTGCTCTCGGCGTCGAAGGGCTCGCAGGTCGCCTACCCCGTCTCCAAGACCGTGGTCATCGGCGACTCGTCGGGCTCGCCGCTCGGGCCGTGCGCCACGGTCCAGCGCCTCGGCACCAGCGACCGCTACGCCGCGGCCGTGCAGGCCGCGCGCATCGCGGCGCCGTCGTCGCGCACGGTCGTGCTGACCTCCGGCGCCGATGCCGCGCTGCCTGAGGCACTGATCGCCGCTCCGCTGTCGTCGGTCAAGGGCGCCGCGCAGATGCTCGTCACCGCGACGTCGCTTCCCGCCGTCGTCAGCGCCGACATCCAGGCGCGCAGGGCGACGACGGCCTACATCGTCGGCAGCACGACGCAGGTGTCGACGACGGTCGAGGCCCAGCTCAAGCGCATCGGCGTGACCACCGTCGTGCGGCTCACCGGCGCCGACCGCGCCGCCACTGCGGCCGCCGTCGCGAAGGCCACCGGGGTGAGGGGGACGGCCGTCGTCGTGTCCTTCGACACTGCCGCGAGCCGCGACCTGGCGACGGCCGCTGCCTCCACAGCCGCCGCCGTGCGCAAGCCCGTGCTCGTCGTGTCGGCCACCAAGGTCCCGGCGGCGACCGCGGCCGCCATCACCTCTCTCGGCATCACCTCGACGACGGTCGTCGGCAGCACCGCGACGATCTCGGAGACCGTCCGCGCCGCCGTCAAGGGGGTGCGCACCACGGCCTCGACCGATGCTGCCACCTCCGAGGCGGTCGTGAAGAAGCTGGCCCCGCGCGCCGCCGCGGTGACGGCACTGCCCGTGGGCGCGGGGTACGGTCGCGCGGTGTCCGTCAGCCTCCGCCGCCCCGTCGTGCTCGGCGCCGGCGGGACCGCCGGCCTCGCGCTCTGGCTGGCCGGCAGCGTGGCTGCGCAGGCGGTCGCGGTCGCGCCGACGTCGACGTGGAGCGACACCTCGCTGGGCGCCCTGGCCCGCGCTGTGGCACCGGCGTCCACGGGCACGGGCAGCACGCCCACGCCCACCCCGACGCCGACGCCGGCCCCCGCGCCGGGCCCGGCGATCCCGGCGTCGTTCGTCTTCAACGGAGCCGGCTTCGGCCACGGCGTCGGCATGCCGCAGTACGGCGCGTACGGCATGGCGGTCGACGGCAGCACCGCCGAGGAGATCGTCACCCACTACTACTCCGGCACGACGGTCGCCCCCGTGGACGACCGCGCGAACATCCGCGTGAACCTGCTCTCGCGCCGGACGTCGGCGGTGTTCCGCTCGGAGGCCCTCGCCACCGGCGGCGGCGCGCTCAAGGTCACCGTGACCAACACCGTCAACGGCGTGAAGTCCACCGTGGCGAGCTTCGTGGGCGGCCCGACCGACACGTTCACGCTCAAGGCGGCGGGTGCCGGCAAGGTGACGCTGACGCGCACCCGCGGCACGACCACCACGACCGTCGGCACCGGCAACGGGGTGCAGGTCAACTGGGAGGGCACGCGCTACGCCGGCACCCTCGGCGCCTCCGCCACCGCCCTCAATGTGGCCACGTCGACCGCCGGCCTCTCGACCAGCGGCCATCGCTACCGCTACGGCTACCTGCTCGTCGGCTCCACCACGGCGTCGCCCTCGACGTTCGAGGTCGTCAACGCGCTGCGGCTCGGCGACGAGTACCTGCTCGGCATCGGCGAGGTGCCGTCGTCGTGGCCGGCTGCCGCGCTGCAGGCCCAGGTGCTCGCCGCGCGCTCCTACGCGCTGGTGAAGAACAAGACGCTGCGCGCCGCGTGCCTGTGCAACGTCGACGACGGCGGCGGGCCCTACTACGACCAGACGTTCGTGGGCTGGTCGAAGGAGTCGGGCGCGTCCGGCGCGGCCTGGCGCGCGGCGGTCAACGCGACGCTGCACACGACCACGACGGGTACGGCCTCGACCACCAAGGGCGACGCGATCCTCTACAACGGCGCGGTGATCCAGGCCTTCTACTACGCGTCGTCCGGCGGCCGCACGCAGAGCTCGCAGGAGGTCTGGGTCGCGACCCTGCCGTACCTGCAGAGCGTGTCCGATCCCTACAGCCTGCGCTCCAACGTGCCCTACTCCTCGTGGGCGCCGCGCGAGCGCACCCAGGCGCAGGTCGCCTCGGCCTTCGGGCTCAAGGACGTCGTGCGCATCGACCTCTCTGCCCGCACCGCCGGCGGCGGCGTCCGGATCGCTGTGGCCTACAGCTCGGCCGGTGCCAGCGCGTCGCTCACGGGGGAGTCGCTGCGCACGAAGCTGTCGCTGCCCGCGACGTGGGTGTGGCGCGCCGTCGAGACCCGCACCGGCGACGCGACGGCCATCGCCGCTGCCGTGGCCGCCCGGTCGTCGGCCGCCGATGTCGTGCTCGCACCGTCCAACTCGCCGGTCATGGTCGCCGTGGCCAGCAGCCTGGCGGCGCAGAAGGGCTGGCCGCTGCTGCTCACCTCGCCGTCGGCGGCGAGCGCCGCGGCCAAGGACGAGCTCGCCCGCCGCGGGGCTCTGCGCGCCACCACCGTCCACGCGGTCGGCACGGAGGCCAACCTGTCGGCCGCCGCGCTGGCGTCGTTCGACGCTGTGCCCGGCGTGACCGTCGCACGGGTGACCGGCGCGGACGCGTCGGCGGTCTCGGTCGCCGCGGCCCAGCTGGCGGGCTACGCGCCCGGCCGTCCCGCGATCGTCGTGTCGCGCACCGATGCGACCAGCGCCGCCTCCGCCAGCGGCATGGCCGCGGGCACGGACCGGCCGCTGCTCGTGGTGCCGGGCGGCACTGCTGCCTCCGACGTCGTGGCCGCCTACCTGGCCGACGAGCTCAAGCCGACATCGACCGTCGTCGTGGGCGCCACCACGGCCGTCGACGACGCGGTGCTCGCCTCGCTGCCCGCCGCCAGCCGGATCGCCGGCTACGACGCGAGCAGCACCTCGGCGCGGACCGCCTCGGCGATGGGGGCCTCGCTCACGCGCCGCGTGGCGCTCGCGACGTCCGACGCGACGGGCGTCATCACCGCGATGGCCTCGGCGCCGGGCGCGCCCGTGATCGTGCTCGGCACGTCGGTCAGCGCGACGACGAAGGTCGTGCTGCAGCGCGGCACGCACACGGTCGTCACCAACCCGACGATCGCCGCCGCCCTGCTGACCGCGGTGCGGCGGGCCTAGCGCCTACTGCAGGACGGCGTCGCACCGCTCCTGCTCGGCGACCCGCGCGACGTCGGCCGCCGGGTCGGTGAGCAGGACGACCGCCGCGTCGAGGGCGAGCGGCAGCGCCAGCAGCGCCAGCGCCTGGTGCTCCACCGGGGCCCCGGGCGCCAGCAGGATCCGCGACCCTGCGGCGGCGCCGACGTCGTGCCCGAGCGCCCCGGCCGCCTCGAGGGCCTGCGCCTGGGTCCAGCTCTGCGACCCCGCGCGCAGCCACGCGTCGTCGTCCGTCACAGGGTGGTAGGCGCTGAACCGGTCGCCGTGGGCGCGGACCTCCACCGCGGCGTCGAGCACCCCTGCCGGCAGCGGGTGAGCGAACGGCATCCCGAACGGGTGCAGCGACGTCGCCAGCATGAGCGGTGCCTGCGGCAGGTCGAGGCCGTCCGGGCCGACGACCGCGACCTCCGCCTCGGGGCTGCCGGTGCTGCCGCCGAACCAGGCGACGCCGCCGACGAGGGCGCACGCGCCGAGCCAGACCGATGCCTGCCAGTGGACGGGCAGCGCCACCGCGACGACCTCCCCGGGCTGCAGGTCGGCGTCGTCGCGCAGCAGGTTCGCCGCCTTCGCCAGGCCGTTCTCGACGGTGCGGACCGACAGCTCGGTGCGCACGCCGTCGGGGCCGACATAGGTCACCAGGGGGCGGGCCGGGTCGCGGGAGAGGGCGGCGGCGAGCGCGTCGGGGACCGTCGTCATGCCCCGACCCTGCCATGCCGGCGGGCAGGCGAGCGGGGGAGAGGGACGTCCGCGGTGTGCGAGAGTTGCCGCGTGCTGGAAGCAGTCCTCCTCGTCGGCGGCCAGGGCACGCGCCTGCGCCCGCTCACGGTCACCACGCCCAAGCCCATGCTCCCCGTCGCCGGCGTCCCGTGCACCGAGCACCAGATCGCGCGCGCCCGCGAGGCCGGCGTCACGCGCGTCGTGCTGGGCACGTCGTACAAGCCCGAGGTGTTCCTCGACTACTTCGGCGACGGCTCGCGCTTCGGGGTGGAGCTGGTCTACGCCACCGAGGACGTCCCGCTGGGCACCGGCGGCGCCATCCGGCACGTGGCCGAGCACCTGCAGAGCGGCCCGGACGACCCCGTCCTCGTCTTCAACGGCGACATCCTCTCCGGCCACGACATCGCCGGGCAGGTGCAGGGCTGGCGCGAGGCCGACGCCGACGTGTCGCTCTACCTCACCCGCGTCGAGGACCCGCGCGCCTACGGCCTCGTGCCCACCGACGACAAGGGCCGCGTCCAGCAGTTCCTCGAGAAGCCGAAGACCGACGCCGAGATCGCCACCGACCAGATCAACGCCGGCTGCTACGTCTTCCGCCGGTCGATCATCGACTCGATCCCCACCGGCCGCCCGGTGTCGGTGGAGCGCGAGACGTTCCCCGGCCTGCTCGCCCGCGGCGCCGTCGTCACCGGCTTCGTCGACGACGGCTACTGGCTCGACCTCGGCACGCCGCTGGCCTTCGTGCAGGGCTCCTGCGACCTCGTCACCGGTGTCGCGCCCTCGCCCGCGCTGCCGGGCCCGGTCGGCGACTCGCTCGTGCGTCCCGGCGCTGAGGTCGAGCCCGATGCGGTGCTGTCGGGTGGCACGTTCGTGGGTGCCGGCGCGACCGTCGGCTCCGGCGCCGTCGTGCATGGCTCCGCGCTCTTCGACGGCGCGATGATCGCCGCCGGTGCGCGCGTGAAGGACTCCGTCATCGGACGCGGAGCGATCATCGGCTCGGGCGCGGTGCTCGACGGCGTCGTCGTCGGCGACCGCGCCGTCATCGGGCCCGGCAACGAGCTCGTGCGCGGCGCGCGCGTGTGGCCCGGCGTCGCGCTGTCCGAGACGTCCGTGCGGTTCTCGTCCGACCGCTGACCCGCCAGGCGCCCGGCGTGCCGGGTGTCGCCGCTCCGTGATGCACTGACGGCGTGACCGAGGCCGCCGTCGTCCGAGACTGGGCGCCGTCGTGGCCGGTGTCGCTCGGCTCGACGCTCGGCTCGCTCGGCCGCGGCCGGCGCGATCCCACCTACCGCCGCACATCCGACCGTGCGCTCTGGCGCACGATGCGCACGCCGGCCGGGCCTGCCACGCAACGGCTGGAGATCCGGTCCGGCGTCGTCGTGTCGACGTCCTGGGGCCCCGGAGCCGAGTGGGCCGCCGAGCGGCTGCCGCGCATCCTCGGCGCCGACGACGACGTCTCGGGCTTCGATGCGTCGCTGCACCCGATCGTGGCGGAGCAGTGGCGCCGCTACGGGGCGGGGATGCGGACGCCGTCGACCGGCGTCGTGCTCGAGACCCTCGTCCACGCGATCCTCGAGCAGCGGGTCACGGGGATGGAGGCCAGGCGGTCGTGGGGCTGGCTGCTGGCCCGCCACGGCGAGCCCGCGCCGGGGCCAGCGCCCGAGGCGATGTACGTCTTCCCGTCGGGTGAGGCGCTCGCACGTGTGCCGTCGTGGGAGTGGCACACGGCAGGCGTCGAGAACACCCGGGCGGCCACGATCATGCGCGCCGCGTCGTACGCCGGCCGCCTCCAGGAGTGCGCCGAGCTGCCGCTGCCCGACGCCCATGCGCGGATGACGGCGCTGCCCGGCGTCGGGATCTGGACAGCAGCCGAGGTGGCCTCCCGCGCCCTCGGCGACGCCGATGCCGTGTCGTACGGAGACTTCCACGTCGCCAAGAACGTCGTCTACGCACTCACCGGCGAGGAGGACGGCGACGACGACCGCCTCGCCGAGCTGCTCGCCCCCTGGGCCGGCCACCGCGGCCGGGTGCAGCGGCTGGTCGAGATGACCGGCATCTCCCGCCCCGCCCGAGGCCCCCGCTACAGCCCCCTCGACCACCGCGCCCGTTAGGTCCCTGAACGATCCCCCGACAGCCGATGGGGGTCGGAACGCGTCCCAGAGAGCGCGATCCGACCCCCAGCTCGCCCCCGACCCCCACCTGGGTCAGGTCCCGATCAGCGCAGGGCGCGGGCCGCCTTCTGGGACGGCGAGGCCGTGAGGCCGGTGACGTTGGTGCCGCCGGTGACCGAGCCGCGGGGGTTGTAGCAGACGGCGTAGGCGTACGACACGGACGAGGCGCCGCTGGTCAGTACGTTCCAGCTGTTGTCGTTGTACGGCGACGACGAGAGGACCTCGGTTCCCGCCGGGATGTCGTAGCCGCCGCCGGTCAGCCGGCTCCCCGCGGGGCACTGCGCCCAGGTGACGACGGCGTCGTCCGTACCGTCCTCGTCGAGATCGAGGGCCGCGGAGCCAGACGTCCCCACGTAGGCGATCTTGCCGCCGGCCAGGGCGAAGGCGGTCGAGTCGAGGTTGTCGAGGCGGTCGGCGTTGAGGTTGCCGACCTTGATGCCGCTGTTGACCTTGAGCGGCGCGGTGCCGGACTTGGCGGTGAGCGAGAGCGGCGTGCCGGCCGAGTTGGCGAGCGACGTCGTCTTCGTGCCGCTGTTGGCGGTGCCGATCTTGAGGTAGCCGCCGTTGACGGCGTACGCGGCGCCGCCGACGAGCGAGGCGCCGAGCATGCCGCCGACGATGCCGACAGCGAGGGTGGAGACGTGCGAGCGCAGGGCCATGCGGGAAGTTCCCCCCGTGACAAGGCGGAGGGTGGGGCCCCCGCTCCCAGCCCCGCCGACGCCGGGCCGCCCGCATGCTCACACGGCGACGTGGACGTCCCGGCACGCCGACGCGGCGGTGCTGCGAATCGTTACGGCGCCGCGACCTGCACCTGACATGGCCGTGAGCCGCTGTCACCCCACATGCTGTCGGTCGCCGGCCGGAGCTGGGGGCGGCTCCCGTCGCGGAGAGCGGGATCCGACCCCCGGCGGACGGGGAACGTAGGGTGGGCGCGCCGCGTCGGACCTCCTGATGCCGCAGCCGATCCCGGAAGTAGTCCCCACGTGAGCAGCCCCCGCACCGCCCGTACCCGTGCCTCCCGCACCGCCGCCGTCGTCGCAGTCGGCGCGCTGATCCTCGGCACCGCGGCCTGCTCGTCGGGCACCAACCAGTCGCAGGCGGCCGGCAGCGCGAGCCCCACGGCGAGCAGCTCCGGCCCGAGCCCTTCGGACAGTGCGACGGCGCCGAGCGGCAGCCCGTCGCCGTCGGCCACCAAGGCCGTGAGCATCCCGAAGCTCGCCGGCTACACCTACGGCGACGTGCCCTCCGTGTTCGCCACCATCGGCAACGGCTTCACGTCGTCGGGCACGGTCGACGGTGTGGCGACCCGCGGCGTCTACAAGGGCAAGGAGCTCGTGGCCGTCGTGCTCGTCGCCGACTACACCGACGCGGTCACCAAGGCGATGGACGCCGTGCCCGGCACCACCATCGCGAGTGCGGTGGCCTCGGCGAAGTCCGGTCTCGGCGACGGGGTCAAGGAGACCAAGATCGACGTCGACGGCGTGCCGGTCGAGCTGCTCACCAGCAAGGAGAACCTGTCGGTCGCGATCGCCTACGTTCCGGGCGGGACGCTCGTGCAGGTGTACGGGCCGACGACGTCCGCGGTGAAGGACGTCGCCAGCAAGCTCGTCGGCGCCGTCGGCTGACGCTGCGCGCGGCTCAGGCGTCGCGCTCGACGGGGCACGACATGCACCTCGGCCCACCGCGCCCGCGGCCGAGCTCCGACCCGACGATCGTCACGACCTCGATGCCGTTGCGGCGCAGGAACGTGTTGGTCGTCGTGTTGCGCTCGTAGCCGAAGATCACGCCGGGTGCCACGGCCAGGAAGTTGTTGCCGTCGTCCCACTGCTCGCGCGCGGCACCCATCTCGTCGATCGGCGTCTTGAGCACGCGCACCTGCTCGACGCCGAGGCAGTCGGCCACGACGGGGAACAGGTCGTCGTTCTGCTCGAGGTGGTACGCGCCGCCGTCGTCCTTCTTGGTCAGCGTCCACGACTTCAGGTCGGGCGGCAGGAACGGGTACACGCTGAAGGCGTCGCGGTCGACCATCGTCATCGCGGTGTCGAGGTGCATGAACGCGCGCTGGTGCGGCAGCTCGACGGCGATGACCCGCTGCACGCGGTTGCGCGGATCGGCGAACCAGCCGCGCACCAGCATCCCGATGCCCTGCGGCGTGGTGCGCTCGCCCATGCCCACCATCACCGCGCCGTTGCCGATGACCAGGATGTCGCCGCCCTCGCAGGTCGCCGGCTGGTGGTGCTCGTCGTCGTCGCCGTAGTAGAAGTGCAGTCCGGCGTCGCGGAACATCGGGTGGAACCGGTAGATCGCACGCGAGTGCACGGTCTCGCGCTGGCGGGCCGGCTTGGCCATCGGATGCACCGACAGCCCGTCGTAGACGAACGCGGAGTTGTCGCGCTGGAACAGATGGTTGGGCAGCGGTGCGAGGACGAAGTCGTAGTCGTCGATGGCCTCCCAGAACAGCGACGACCCTCGGGGGAGCTGCAGGTCGCGCTTGAGGATGCCGCCGACGAGGAACTCCGACATGGACGCGCCGTCGACCGACTCCATGAGCTCGCGCAGCGGCTCCACGAGCTGCGGGCCGACGGTGTGCTCCCCGGCGACCCGGTCGAGCACCCAGTCGCGGCCCTCGGGGTCGGCGAGGACGTCGGCGAGCAGCTCGCCGAAGTAGTGCACCGTCACACCCTTGTCGCGCAGCTTCTGCGCGAAGGCGTCGTGCTCCTCTCGGGCGCGCTGCCCCCACATGACGTCGTCGAAGAGCAGCTCGTCGACGTTCTGCGGGGTGAGGCGGGAGAGCTCGAGGCCGGGCCGGTGCAGCACGACCTGCCGCAGCGGCCCGACCTCGGAGTCCACATGGAAGGTCATGGCGCGATCCTGCCCCTCGGGCAGGGGGTGGCGCTGCGTGTCGCGCCGACCGGGACGGCACGCAGCAGGAGGGCGGTCAGCCCGGAGGGAGCAGCTCCTGCGCGGCGCGCAGGCCGGCGCCCTTCTCGCGGCCGTAGTCGGTGAGCGCGGCCCGCACGTAGATGCGCTCGCGCTCCTCCTCGGTCATGCCGCCCCAGACGCCGTACGGCTCGCGCGCGCGGATGGCGTAGTCGGCGCACAGGAGCCGCACCTCGCAGCGGGCGCACACCGACTTGGCGGCGCGGTCGCGGCGGACGCGGGACAGGCCGCGCTCGTTCTGGGGATGGAAGAACAGCGCCGTATCGGCGTCTCGGCACGCGCCCCGCTCCTGCCACTCCCACGTGGCGTCGAGCGGGACCTGGGCGAGCGGCTGCTGGGGCATGGGGTCCGCCTCCCTCGTTCGGGACCCGGGGCCGGACCGGGATCGGAGCAGTCACCCGGCTGGCTTAGGCCATCCTTACTCAGCGTGCAATCTCTGTCACGCACAGTCAGACTACGCCCGAGTAGGCCCAACGACCAGCACTCTCACGAGTGACCGTGTCGCCGGGCCGTGACCTCGCTCACCCTGCTCTCGGCCACGGCGTCGGCCATGCTGGGACCCGTGACGCTCGAGCCCCTGGACGTGCCCCCCGCCGTGCCGCTGGCCGGCCGGCTGCTGGTCGCCGCCCCCGTGCTCACCGACCCCCATTTCGCGCGCACGGTGGTGCTGCTGCTCGACCACGACGAGGACGGCACGGTGGGCCTGGTGCTCAACCGTCCGAGCCATGTCCCGGTCGGTGCGGTGCTGCCGGTGTGGGACGGCCGGACCACCGGCATGGACGTGCTGTTCACCGGTGGCCCGGTGTCGGAGGACAGCGCCCTCGCACTCGGGCTGCTGCCCGGCCCGCACGACGGCCCCGAGCCCGACGGTTTCCGGCGCGTCGCGGGCCCGTTCGGCCTCGTCGACCTCGAGACCGATCCCGACACGACGGTCGCCCGCCTCGACGCCCTGCGCATCTACGCCGGGTACGCCGGGTGGGGCCCCGGGCAGCTCGACGACGAGATCGCCGAGGGCGCCTGGTACGTCGTCGACGGCGGGCCCGCGGACGCGTTCTCGCCGTCGCCGGAGGACCTGTGGCAGCGGGTGCTGAGGCGGCAGCAGGGGGACCTGGCCTTCGTAGCGACGCCGAGCACCGATCCGTCGCTGAACTGACCGCCGCGCAGCGGGGGAGGGACAGCGACGCCGAGCACCGATCCGTCCTTGAACTGACTGCCCGGCCCTAGCATGGCCGCCATGCGCATGACCCAGACGCCGGACGAGCCGCTGCCGATGCCCGAGACCGATCGCGGGCTCGGCACGCTGGTGGAGGAGCGGCCCGACACCTCCTTCGGCGACGGCGACCACGAGCGCTTCGCGCACTACGTGCAGAAGGACAAGATCGTGGAGTCGGCCGTCACCGGCCGGCCGGTCATCGCGCTGTGCGGCAAGGTCTGGGTGCCCGGCCGCGACCCGTCGAAGTTCCCGGTCTGCCCCGACTGCAAGCGCATCTACGAGGGCATGCCGGCGGGCGGCGGCGACGACAAGGACGGGTCCTGACCTCCGTCCGGGGGGACGAGCAGCCGCAGAACCAGCCAGCCGACGACGGCGCGGGCGCCGTCCCCGAGGCGTGCACGCCCTACGAGCCGCCGAGCCACCATGCCGAGGCGGAGGCGGCGGCGGGCGCCGACGAGCGGGGCCAGCCCGCCGAGACGCTGTGGAGTCCCCGTCTGCGGGCGATGACCGCGGGCATCCTCACCGTCATCACGATGTTCGCCTTCGAGGGCATCGGGGTGGCGACGGCGATGCCGCGCGCCGCCGAGGCGTTGGACGGCCTCGGGTCCTACGCCTGGGCGTTCAACGGCTACGTCGTCGCCAGCCTCGTCGCCATGGTCGTGGCGGGCGAGTGGTGCGACCGCTCCGGCCCCCGGCCCGCGCTGCTGGCCGGAGTCGGCGTGTTCGGCCTCGGCGCAGTCATCGCCGGGCTCGCCTGGTCGATGCCGGTGCTCGTCGTCGGCCGCCTGGTCGAGGGCCTCGGCGGCGGCGCGGCCATCGTCGCGGTGTACGTCGTCATTGGGCGGGCCTACCCCGAGCAGCTGCGGCCGAAGGCGTTCGCGGCGATCGCCACGGCCTGGGTGGTGCCCGCGATCGTCGGCCCGTTCGTGGCGGGCACCCTCACCGACCACCTGTCGTGGCGGGCCGTCTTCCTCGTGGTGCCGTTCTTCGTGATCCCGCCGATGCTCGTGCTGGGCCCGCGGCTGGCCCGCCTGGGCCGGGCGCACGCCGACGCCGTACGACGGCGCGGCCGCATCCGCCTGGCGCTCGTGGCCTCGATCGGCCTCGCGCTGCTGCAGGAGGCCGGCACCCGCCGAGGCTGGGTGGGGCTCGTGCTGCTCGTGGTCGCCGTCGCGCTCGTCATCCCCGCGCTGCAGCGCCTGCTGCCCGCCGGTGCGCTGCGGTTCGCCCGCGGCCTGCCCACCGTGGTCATGATGCGCGGCCTGCTGGCCGGGTGCTTCTTCGCAGGCGAGGCGTTCGTGCCGCTCGCGCTGCAGACCGTGCGCGGGCTGACCTCGGCGCAGGCCGGGCTCATCCTCACCGTCGGCGCGCTCGCCTGGGCGGTGGGCTCTCAGGCGCAGGGCCGCCTCTACGGCCGGGTTCCGCGCCAGGCGCTCGTGCAGACCGGGGCCGCCCTGGTGGCGGTGTGCATGGCGACCATGCCGCTGTGCCTGATCTCGACCCTCCCGGTCTGGGTCTGCGCGCTCTCCTGGTTCGTGGGGGCCACGGGGATGGGCCTGTGCTTCGGCGCCATCGCCACCCTCACCCTCGAGCTCTCCGAGCCGCAGGACCAGGGCGCCAACTCCGCCGCCCTGCAGGTCTGCGACTCGGTGGGATCGGTCGTGCTGATCGGCATCGCCGGCGCGGTGTACGCCGCGGCGGAGACGGCGTCGGACGTGCGTCCCGCCACCTTCGCCACCATCTGGCTGATCATGGCCGGCGTGGCCCTGGCGGGGGCCGTGCTCGCGGCCCGGATCGGCCGCCCGACCCTGCCTGCGGCCGCCGTCGATATCACGCCGGCCACGTGACACGCCCCACCGCCCGGCGCGGCATGTCGCCGTCCCGGCTGTCCTAGAGTCGCGGCCCTATGACCCTCGCCAAGCTGTCGCCGGCCTACCCGGACCGCGCCCCCCGTGGCGCCGCCGGGAAGCTGCGCGCATGGCAGCAGGAGGCGCTCGACGAGTACCTGCGCCGCAACCCGCGCGACTTCCTCACCGTCGCGACGCCCGGCGCCGGCAAGACCACCTACGCCCTGAGCCTGGCGGCCGAGCTGCTCGACACGCGCGTCGTCGAGCGCGTGATCGTCGTCGCCCCGACCGAGCACCTCAAGACTCAGTGGGCTGAGGCGGCCGCCAAGGTCGGCATCCCGCTCGACCCCGACTTCTCGGGCGCCCGCGGCACCACGAGCAGCGACTACCTCGGCATCGCTGTCACCTACGCCGGCGTCGCGGCGAACACGCTGCTGTACCGGCGCCGCACCGAGGACCGCAAGACGCTGGTGATCCTCGACGAGGTGCACCACGCGGGCGACTCGCTGTCGTGGGGCGAGTCGGTGCGCGAGGCGTTCGAGCCGGCCGCCCGTCGCCTGGCGCTGACGGGCACGCCCTTCCGCAGCGACGTGAACCCGATCCCGTTCGTGACCTACGCCCCCGGCGCGGACGGCATCAGGCGCAGCGCCGCCGACACCACGTACGGCTACGGCGACGCCCTGCGCGACCACGTCGTGCGGCCGGTGATGTTCCTGGCCTACAGCGGACGGATGCGCTGGCGCACCCGCGCCGGCGACGAGGTCGCCGCCGAGCTCGGCGCGGAGCAGGCCAAGGACGTCACGCAGCAGGCCTGGCGAACGGCGCTCGACCCGCAGGGGGAGTGGATCCCGCAGGTGCTGCGCGCGGCAGACCGCAGGCTCACCGAGGTGCGCAAGCACGTCACGGACGCCGGCGGCCTGGTGATCGCGTCCGACCAGACCAAGGCGCGCGCGTACGCGAAGCTGCTCCACCAGATCACCGGGCAGAAGCCCACGATCGTGCTGTCCGACGACCCCAGGGCCGGAGAGCAGATCACGGCGTTCTCGCAGAGCACGTCGCGGTGGATGGTCGCC
>Ga0102832_1001386_pt1 | contig 19243 bp, 16 predicted proteins | sample EBPBio282013_DNA_FD_88942 | JGI IMG/M metagenome (GOLD analysis project Ga0102832, IMG submission 88942) | Wastewater treatment Type I Accumulibacter community from EBPR Bioreactor in Madison, WI, USA - Reactor 2_5/28/2013_ DNA (Illumina Assembly) | ecosystem: Engineered > Bioreactor > EBPR >...
GTTTGCTGGATGAAGTTCGTTATCAACGGCAAGCGGATGGTCGTACCCAAACGATTACCGGATATGACCGGTTTGATACCGTGACCGGACGGTTTATCTGGCGGGGTAAGGGGCTGCTGTTCATCGCGCGGAGCGAGTGGCGCGTGCTGACGGCTGCCGACGATGGGCAGACTGCCATCATCCTATTTAGCAAGACGTTGTTTACGGCGGCGGGACTGGATGTTATCGCCCGCTCATCTGATTACGATCCCGCCATCGTCAGCTATACAACAGCCGCCTTAGCCGAACAAGGCTTGAAGCCCTCACCGCCACTAAAATGGTTAAAAGAGTCATGAAAACCTGACCAGTCAGCCTGTGACGGCGCTGCAATCCGCATTATAAAACATTCTATATTCTCGAATGACATTATGGAGAATGCAAATGGCTAGCCCCGAAAGCGCCCAGATCCGTAAAACACTAGTGAAAGATTATCCTTCCAATACGCCGTTGGCTGTTCAACGGCAGGAGTGGGAGACCGTCGCGCTGCAAGCCCAACTGCCGCCGAATATTGCCATCGAGCCGATTGAGGCAAATGGTGTCGCGTGCGAGTGGGTGATTGGTTCGCGTGCTGACCGAAATAAGGTTTTGCTGTGGGTACACGGGGGCGGGTTTAGCAGCGGATCGGTGCGGACTCACCGCGAACTGGCAAGCCATTTATCCGAGGCGACTGGTGCGGCGGTACTGTTGCCGGATTATCGACTTGCGCCAGAGCATCCATTTCCGGCGGCAATCGCGGATGTCATGGCTGTATACCAGTGGTTGATTGCACAGGGTAAGGATGCCAAAGCGATTGTTATGGGTGGCGATTCGGCGGGGGCGAATTTGGCGGTGGAGAGTTTGATCTCACTGCAAGCCAGCGGACAACCGCTTCCCGCAGCAGTGGTGCTGACTTCGCCGTGGTTGGACTTGACCCAAAGCGGCGAGACGATAACGACGAATGCCGAAGCTGACCCGACGACGACCCGTGAAGCGCTGGACGCGGCGGCACAGCTTTACGCGGGGGGTAAAGACACGGCAGACCCTTTGATTTCCCCGTTATTTGCCAAGCTCCATGATTTGCCGCCGATGTTGATTCAAGTTGGCGGTGATGAAATACTCCTCAGCGATTCAACCCGTTTTGTCGAGCGCCTTGAAGCAGCGGACGTGGAAGTGGCGTTGGATATCTGGCCGGAGATGTGGCACACGTGGCAGGGGTGGATGGACACGCTGCCAGAAGCGCGGCGGGCGATTGAGGGCATCGGGCAATATGTGAAGCAGAGACTCTAAAAACTAATTCCCTCCCACATCCCCTACTAAAGGGAGGGGTGTTTCGATGCGCGAACCGATATATTTGCTATTCAGGTGATTGTTGATACGTTCAGTTTTCAATCGATTCGTCATGGTTACGCAAACCGTAAAGCAAGATGTGATTTGAACCTCTTATTTGGCTTTATGGTAAATGTCGTTATGCCTATAGCTTAAGCGAGAAAACCTATGACCACAGATGCAGTCCAAACCTTCATTAAACGGTACGATGAAATGTTCAATAAGCCAGATCTGGATATTGTTGATGAGATTTTCGCACCGGATTTCGTCGCGCATCGACCTGTCGCACCCCTGCTGAACCGGGCAACCTACAAAAGTTTGCTGCACGGTTTCTATCTGGCGTTCCCCGATTTCCGGCTGGAAATTAATGACAGCCTCGTGACCAGCGACCGTGTGGTGCTGCGGATGACCTATTACGGCACCCATGCGGCACAGTTTATGGGTATTCCCGCAACCGGCTGCAAGATTTCGATGCCCGCAATCGCTATCTTCCGCATTGAAGGCGGGCAGATTGTCGAGAACTGGGAAGAAGTTGACTTACTCGGTGTCGTGCGGCAAATCAGCAATATTTTCTGTCTGAACTAAAGCGGTGTTTGGCTAACCCACCACAACAGCACGATCAAGATGATTTGGAAGGGCAGACGCACGGCGACCGAGGGATGCGGGTAGCCGCGTATGGGGATGCGGTGACGTGCGCCGTAGATGTTGGCTGGAAAGACGGCGATCAAGTACAGGATAAACGCTATGCCCGCCCAGCGCGTCGTCTGCGGCAGGAGAAGCCCAACACCACCGAGGATTTCCAACAACCCTGTGAATAACACGATGGCATCTTTGTAGGGGAGAATGGGCGGGACGATGCGGGCGAAGTCGCGGCGCAGGAATGTGAAATGGGCAACCCCTGCCACTATGAAAACGGCAGCAAGCAGCCACAGCACGAGGGTTTGAACAGTGGTCACAGTGGATTACCTTCTGAAGATTGGCGGATGACGAGGTGGGTGGGTGTTTGTATCCGAAGGGCGATGACCGCCGGGTCTTCGATGCGTTTCACCACCCGTTCTACAGCGAGTTCACCAATGAGGTGTTTGTGAACATGCACCGAGGTGAGGGCAGGGGTGGTAAAGGCTGATTCGGGAATGTCATCAAAGCCGGTGACCGCGATGTCATTCGGCACGCGGATGTTATGCTGGTGCAGCCATTGAATCGCACCGATGGCGATGAGGTCAGACGCACAAACAATTGCGTCCGGCGGTTTTGATAACTTCAACAGGTGTTCAGCACCGAGATGGCCTAATTTGGGTGTCCAACCGTCGTCCCCGAATGGAACCGTAACGCACAGTTCAGCTTCGGACGGTAGGGCATGGGCTTTGACCCCATCAAGGAAGGCTTTACGCCGGAAGTCGTGATGTCCGGTGATGAAACCCAAGCGCCGATACCCCGATTGCACGAGATGATCGACTATATCGCGGATACCGTGATAGCCATCAAAGGTAATGGTGTCATATTCAGAGCTGATTGATTCTGTCGTGGCTACGAGTGCGTGCAAATTTTCCTTCAGATACGCCATACTATCGGCTTTGGGGAGTGGCCCGAGAAAGATAATGCCATCGGTGGGATTGGCTTTGAGCAAGTCGCGCGCCTGAGCAGCCGTGTTTAACTCATTATGCGGCTTGATGTAGGCCAAGCGGCAGCCTAACTCCTGCAATTTGTGATCGACACCTTCCAAAACCGCGTTGAAAAAAGGATCACTGTATTTGCCTTTGATGAAGGCCAGCAGGACACCGATTTCACGTTTCTCTTTTAAGACAGCCGTTGCACTCTGACTGACCCCGCCGTGCTGACGCTTGACCAAGCCTTTATACGAGAGTTCTTGAAAATCGCGCCGGACGGTCATTTCGGACACGCCGAATTGTTCGGCAAGGTGGCGTGTTTCGATGAGGTGTTTTTCAGGCGACTGCTCGATAAGTTGAATGATGTGATTCTGCCGCTCTGTTTTATTCATGTTAGAAAATGTTCGAACGAACACCCCGTATGTTTGAATGGATAAGTCTTATTTGACAACCGCACAAAAGGATGATCTAATTAACCCTAGTTAATTTTATATTGCATAAGTTGCTTTTTTACAAATATTACACAAAAGTTGATGCTTATGAGCGGCTTTCTTACCTGCCTTTCTATTTTATCACCAGAACATCCTACTCTGCACCTCACTTACCATCTGGATTTGTGTCCTTTTGCTTCTCGCTACAGATTTTATTTGCATCCAACATTAAAAGTCTGAAATCGACTTGAATGAAGCGGTTTCGGGCTTTTTTGTTCGTTCGAACAGTTATTTACCAAACAAGATTTAACCTGTAACACTACTTAAACAAGCTGCATTTTTGTGTATAGATAGGGGATTAATTTTAGAATGTCGTCATTATCTATTCCTGCATCCGACCCCATTTTAGAAATTAAAGACCTTAAAACTTATTTTTTCCTCGAAAAGAGTACAGTCCGAGCGATTGATGGGGTGAACCTGACGCTACCGCGCAAGAGTACGCTGGGTCTCGTGGGCGAAAGCGGCTGCGGCAAGAGTGTCATGTCGATGTCGATCATGCGCTTGATCCAGTCGCCGCCGGGGAAGATTGTGAACGGTGAGATTAAGCTGCACCGCGATAAAACCAATGAGGTCATTGACATCGCAAAGCTCGATCCACGCGGACCCGAGATGCGGAAAATACGCGGTGGTGAGATTGCGATTGTGTTCCAAGAACCGATGATGTCGTTAAACCCGCTCTTTAAGATCGGCGAACAGATCGCGGAAGTGGTTGAACTGCACCAAAAGGTGAGCCACAAAGAAGCGCTTGACCGTGCTTTGGAAATGCTGACGAAGGTGCAGATTAGCGCACCGAAGCAGCGGTTGAACGAATATCCGCACCAGTTGAGCGGCGGTATGCGGCAGCGGGTGATGATCGCGCTGGCGTTATCGTGTAATCCATCTATTTTGATCGCTGATGAGCCGACGACGGCGTTGGATGTGACAGTCCAGTCGCAAATCTTGGATTTGATGTCCGAACTGCAAGAGGATGCCAATGCTTCGATCATTCTGATTACTCACAACTTGGGCGTGGTATCGCAGATGGCGGATCAGGTCGCCGTGATGTACTTAGGCAAGATCGTGGAGTTTGCGGACACACGCGAACTGTTCCACAAACCGCTGCACCCGTACACCGTCGGGCTGCTCAATTCGGTTCCTGTTTTGGGACGTAAGGGAGAGCAGCATCTCGAACCGATTAAGGGCATGGTTCCACTGCCGACGGACGCGATTAAAGGTTGTGCATTTGCGCCACGCTGCCCGCACGCGATGAAAATTTGTAGTGAAAAACAACCTATCTTGCGCGAGGTAATCCCGGGGCATCAAGCGGCTTGTTGGCTGCATGACGAACCCCAGTAGAGCGCCTGTCATCATTTGTCTATCACGATAAGGGGGTGAGGCTTATTCAGTGACGGAACAAGTAATGAACTACCTTTAATGGCTAGAAATTGTTTTTATGAAGTCGAGGAGGACTAATAATGAAGGTCCGTAAAATGTGGCGTTACGCGCTTTTAGCAGCGTGTGTCACACTGATTTTGGGCGTGGCGCTCAGTGTACCCGTCGCCGCCCAAGGGACAGTCGCACCACCGATTCCCTATCCCGAACCGAATGACCTCGGGTTGGGCGGTGGCGAAGTTACTAAATTGCCGATGGATCAAATTGTTACTTACCAAGCACTGCCTGAATATCATCAATCGCCATCCTTAGATCAATTTGTTGCCGATGGCAGCTTGCCGCCTGTCGAAGAACGCCTGCCGAAAGAACCGGCAGTTATGATGACGACCGGTATGCTGGATGGTATTGGCGAGTACGGCGACCTGTGGCGCGGCTTCTCGGCCTGCCCGACCGCTGGCTATAACTATATGGCGAACGTGTCGATGGGTTGGTTCGGTATTGAATCGTACACGGTTCATTATGGTGCGTTGGTCAAGACCGGCCCGCTGTTCCGCGCTGAGTCGGACATTGAACCGATGCCGGAAATCGCCAAGAGCTGGGAATGGTCTGAAGACGGCAAGCAACTGACCATGCACCTCGTTGAAGGCGCGAAGTGGTCGGACGGCCAACCGTTTACAGCAGATGATGTGATGTTCACATGGGATGGCTACATCCAAGATACGAACATCAACGCCCCCCGCAGCAAGGATGCGTGGTCATGGAACGGCGAGTACGCCACCCTCGAAAAGGTTGACGACTATACCGTCATGTTCACTTTCCCGGTTGAGAAACCGTTTGACGCATTCTACCTGATGAATGAAGGTAACTTCGATGTGATGCCGGCTCATCAACTGAAGCCGCTGCATCCGCTGTGGAGCGAAGCTGATCCGAAGCCGACTTATAAGGACTTCACCAATGCGCTCGCGCCGGACACGCTGCCTTTGGTCACGATGGGGCCGTGGGTTGTCACTGAATATAAGACTGACGAACTCATGATTATGCGCCGTAACCCGTACTACTGGAAGGTTGACGAAGCCGGTAACCAACTGCCGTACCTTGACGAAGTTCAATATCGTAAGGGACCAAGCGGTATCGGGCGTGATCTTTGCACCATCGCGGGTGACTGCGATCATATGAACCTTGAGAACCCCAGCACTTTCGTTCAGGCGATGACGGCTGCTCAAGACCCGAATTCGTCGTTCAATGTCAACTGGGGGCCGGAACTGCTCGGTTACGGCGTTCAGTTCAACTATGCGATCAATTTCGGTATCACCGATGAGAACCGAGATGTCGCGATACGAGAATTGTTCCGCGACCTGCGTTTCCGCCAAGCGTTGAGCTATGCGACCGACCGTGATGGTATTGCTCAGTCGATCATGAAGGGGCCGTTCCTTCGTGGTTGGGCAGGCGGTTTGTACCCCGGCGCACCGGACTTTGACCGCGAAGCCGTTGTTTACTATCCCTATGATGCCGCATCCGCGAACGCCTTGTTGGATGAAATGGGTCTGACTGATTCGAACGGTGACGGTGTTCGTGAATGGTCGACTGGCCCGATGGCTGGACAGCCGATTGTGGTGCAGTTGGGCGCTTCGCAAGACGCGAAGGAAACCCAGAGCGTCGCTGAAGCCCTTGTCAACCAGTGGGGCACGATTGGTATCAAGGTCAACATGAAAGTGATTGACAGCCAGACATGGACGGATACACAGGCCGCCGGTACATGGGATCTGTATGTATTCCGTGGTGGTCAGGAATTCGCTCTGCCGTTCGTAAACCCGAATGGTTTGGCTCCGTTGACCAACAACTTCAACTGGCATCGTGATACGGATACGACTCCGCGTGAAATGATGGACTTCGAAACTCAGTTGGCCGGTATTATGACCGAGTATAAGTCAACGTTTGATGCGGCAGCCCGTAAAGAACTGCTGACCGAGTACAACCACATCTTCACTGAGAATGTTTACAACCTCGGTGTGTTTATTGGTCGTTACGGTTTGGGTACCGCCAAGCGCGTGAAGAACATCGCCAATGGTACACCTGTGTTCATGTACACATGGGTAGAGGATGCGATTTTGCTGGATACGTTGTGGACTCCTGCAGACCAACAACTGCCGCAGAACCGCCCGGATACTATCCCTGTTTACGGCAACTAAGTATTGAATGAATAGGCGAGGCCGGGGTTTATAGCTCCGGCCTTACCTAAAAAATTTTGCGGCAGATATGAATTACAGTTTTTAACGAGCTGTTGATGGAGCCGGAATGCTAAATTATATTTTTCGTCGCCTCATTATTGCGTTTTTCATGCTCATTGGCATCGGGATTGTGTCTTTCGTCGTCATCCAACTGCCGCCGGGAGATTATGCCAGCGCTTATCAGGGATATTTGCTGGCCCGAGGCGCAACAGCAGACGATGCTGAACGTGCAGCACAGAGTCTGCGCGTCCAATATGGACTTGATAAGCCTGTCGCCGAACAATTTATTAATTGGGTGAAGGGAATCGTGACCGAAGGAAAATTTGGTTATTCCTTCGCGTATGGCAAGGACGTGGGCGAGCTGATTGCCGAACGGATGCCGATGACGATTTTGATCGCCATCTTAGCCCACACTATTTCGACGATTGTCGGTGTAGGGTTAGGTATTTATGTCGCGCCACGAAAGTACGGGGTGGCGGACAATGTGTGGGCGATTATCTCTTTTATCCTGACCTCGGTGCCACGTTTTTCGCTGGCCGTTATCATCTTGTATATCCTCGTTATCGACCTCAAGCAGCCGAGCGTGTCGTCGTTCTTCTCACCACAGTATGTATTCGCGCCGTGGAGTATCGATAAGGTTTTGGACTTATTCCGGCATATCTGGCCGGTTTTACTCATCGCTGGTTTGGGCGGTGTGGCGCGTAACATGCGCGTGATGCGTGGGAACTTGTTGGATGTGCTTGGTTCACAGTATGTGCAGACGGCGCGGTCGAAGGGACTGACCGAAAACAAGGTCATTATGAAGCACGCTGTACCAAATGCGCTGCATACGATTGTGGCGTATCAAGGGACGGTGCTGCCGTACATGCTGCAAGGTGAGCTAGAGGTCGCTATCGTACTGGGTTTGCCGACGTTAGGCCCGTTGTTTTATGACGCGCTGGTGAACGGCGATATTTACATCTCCGGTTCGCTGCTCCTGATTTACGGCGTATTGATTTTGGCGGGCAATTTGTTGGCGGACATCTTCTTGTCGATCTTAGACCCACGTATCCGATATAGCTAGGTGAGGGAGAAAAGGGTAATGACTGCTGAACAATCCGACAATTTGACTTCAGGCATCAGGCCACAGGATACATCGGGCGAGGGAACGGGCGTGGCGGTTATTGGTCGAGGAACCAATGACGCACTTGATAACGAGAGTTACAGCCAGCTTGTTTGGCGACGCTTCCGCCGCAGTAAGGTTTCGATTGTCGGTGGGATTATGGTGCTGACTCTGATTTTCCTTGCTATCTTTGCTGACTTTTTCAGCCCGACAACGATTTACGGCATCGACTTACAAGCCTCTTTTATCCCGCCTCAAAGAATACATTTTTTTAATGACGCAAATGGTAATTTTCACCTCGGCCCATTTGTTTACAACATGGAATATACGCTCGACCCCGCGACATTCCAAGTAATGTGGGTGGAGGATACGAGCAAAGCTTATCCCATACACTTCTTTGTGCAGGGTTCAGAATATAAGCTGTTGGGGTTTATACCAATGAACTTGCACTTTTTCGGTGTCGAGGAGGGGGGGACGGTACATATCCTCGGCACGGATAAGTTAGGGCGCGATTTATGGGGGAAGGCTTGTGAGGCGGGGCGCATCTCGCTCACGATGAGTTTGTTCGGCACGATCATCAGTGTCGTGATCGGTTCGGTGCTGGGTATCGCTTCGGGATACTTCGGCGGGTGGGTTGATAATGTCTTGCAGCGTTTTACCGAGTTCGTGACGGCGTTCCCGCAGCTCCCGTTGTGGATGGCGCTGGCGGCGCTGGTACCGAAAACGGCGGATTCGTTCAGCGTGTTTGTGATTATGGCGTGTATCTTCGCGCTGCTTTCGTGGACGACGCTGGCGCGTGAGGTACGCGGCAAGGTGCTTTCGCTGCGTGAGTCGGACTTCATCATGGCGGCGAAGGAAATGGGTGCGTCGAATTCACGCATCATTTTCCGCCACCTGTACCCGAATGTATTGAGCCACGTCATCGTTATCCTGACGCTGACGGTTCCCGGCATCATCCTCGCGGAGTCTTTCCTGAGCTTCTTGGGCATCGGCATTACCGAGCCGCTGATTAGCTGGGGATTGATGATGCGGAATACGCAGGATATTCAAACGCTGGGGCAAAATTCGTGGATTTTAGCACCGATCATTTTTATGGTGTTAGCAGTATTGGGCTTCAACTTTTTGGGAGACGGTCTACGGGATGCTGCTGACCCGTACGCGACCAAGTGAAAGCTATTGACAGATGCATGATCTAAAACGTTCAGCCATTATCACTTTCATTGTCGGCCTGCTGTTCATTTTTTCAGGATTTGCGGCGTTGGTTCGTGCTGGCTCAGGGCAAGTGGTCTCGGCAGTACGCTTACAAGCCTCGTCTGTTAGCCCTGATGAGCTTCCCAACATCATTAGCGGAACAGTGGTTAATGAGCGTGGGCCGGTAGCCGGTGCAATTGTGCAAGTGCAGGCGACTCCAAACCAGACGACAACCACCGAAGATGGTACATTCGAACTCAGCGGCGTTGACTTTGCGAGTCCGGTTGTCGTGACGGCGTGGGCAGCGGGGCATTTTATTGGCTTCCAGACGCTTGACCCAACCACACCTGATTGGGCGGGGGCGAGTGACATCACGATCTCACTGACTCCATTGGTGATTAATGACAACAATGAGTACGAGTGGTATTCGTTGGACGGCGTGGAAGGCTCGGCAGCCTGTGGATTATGCCATCGCGAGTATACCGAGTGGAAAGAAGACCAGCATTCCCGTTCAGCGATTAATCACCGATTCTTGAATGTTTATATGGGGACGAATGTGGATGGCGAAGTCGGGCAGCCGGTTGAATACGGGCTGGATGGTATCCCGCTGCCGCCTGACCCGGAACAACCATATCATGGGCCGGGTTTCCGGTTGGATAACCCCAGCCGCGCGGGTAACTGTGCGTCGTGCCATACACCGCTCGCATCGTCGGTTGAGAACACGCAAAACTGTACTTGGTCAGGCTGCCACACAGGCATTACGGTGGAACGGTCGAACGGGTTGCTGCAATATGCACCGATCCCGTCTCCGAACCTGAAAGGGGACGCGGCGGAAGGGATTAGCTGCGAATTCTGTCATAAGACGGTGAATGTCATCTTAGACCCTGAAACCGGAATGCCGCTGCCGGATATGCCGGGCATTATGTCGATTGAACTGGCACGGCCTCACGATGAAAGCCAGCAGGTATTCTTCGGTACGCTGGTGGATGTTAGCCGCCAAGATAGTTACCTGCCGCTGCTTTCCAAGAGTGAGTACTGTGCAAGCTGTCACTTTGGTGTGTTTGGGGGCGTGGTCGGGATGGGCGAGGTGAAGGACGGCACGATTATCTATAACTCGTACGGCGAGTGGTTGAACAGCCCATACAGCGACCCCGAAACGGGAAAGACCTGCCAAGACTGCCACATGCCTGTTTCCGAGGATAACTGGTTTGTGCTGGCGGAGCAGGGCGGCCTGACGCGCGATTACACCGAACTGCATAACCATACGATGCGTGGGGCTTCTGACGAAACGCTCTTGCAAAACACGGTGACGATGGTGACGGATGCCGAGCGCGGCGATGGTACGGTTCAAGTGCAGGTGAGTATTACCAACGATCAAGCCGGACATGACGTGCCGACCGATGTGCCGATACGGTCAGTGATTTTGGTGGTCGAGGCGGTGGACGCGGCGGGGAACACGCTGACCCTAACGGATGGCTCTACCAATCCAGACTTTTCTGGCGACTATGGTGGTATACCGGGCAAAACCTTCGCGAAGGTGCTGAAAGACAATTGGACGGGCGAAACCCCAACGGCGGCTTTCTGGCGACCTGTGACGATTGTCGAAGATAACCGTATCTCGCCGTTTGAAACGGATACGTCAAATTACACGTTTGCGATGCCAACGAGCGATGCTGTTACGATCCATGTGCGGCTGATCTACCGCCGCGCCTTCTACGATTTGATGCAGCAAAAGGGTTGGAATGACGCAGACATCATCATGGAAGAAGCAACCATCGAATTACCCGCTCAATAATTTTTGGAAAAGAATGATTATGACGGTTCAAGACAAAACGATACTCGAAGTGAATAATTTGAAGCTGCACTTCCCGATTTATCAGGGCATCCTTAAGCGGGTGATCGGGCATGTGAAGGCGGTCGATGGGGTGAGTTTTAAACTCCGCGATGGCGAAGTGCTGGGGCTGGTCGGCGAAAGCGGCTGCGGTAAGACGACCGTCGGACGTACGATTTTGCGGCTGTATGACCCGACTTCCGGCGAGATTGTGTACCACCGACCGAACGGCGAAAAGGTTGATCTGGCGGGGATTAATCAGCGGCAGATGAAACCGCTGCGGCGCGAGATGCGAATGATCTTCCAAGACCCATTTAGCTCGCTGAACCCGCGCTTGACCGTGCGGGACATCATCAGCGAGCCGCTGGAGATTCACGGCATCGCACGAGGGAAAGAAGCCGAACGGCGGGTAGCAGAACTGATGGAGTCCGTCGGTTTAAACCCCGCGTTGATGCGCCGCTACCCGCATGAGTTTTCCGGCGGGCAGCGGCAGCGTATCGGTTTGGCGCGTACACTTTCCCTCAACCCGCGTTTAATTGTGGCGGATGAGCCGGTGTCGGCGCTCGACGTATCGGTACAGGCGCAGGTGCTGAACTTGCTGCAAGAGTTACAGGCGAAGCTGGGGCTGACGCTGATCTTCATCGCGCATGATCTTTCGGTGGTCGAGCATATTTCTGACCGTATCGCGGTGATGTACGTCGGCAAGATTGTAGAGATGGCGGAAACCTCCGAACTGCTGCAAAAGCCACTGCACCCGTATACAGAAGCCCTGCTTTCGGCAGTACCGCCCGCAGACCCGGATATTCAAGTCGAGCGTATTCAACTGAAGGGTGAAGTGCCGAGTCCGGCTAATCCCCCATCGGGCTGTATCTTCCACCCACGCTGTCGATATGCCCAGCCGGAATGCGCGACGACCGAGCCGAAGCTCACCGAAGTTGAACCGGGGCATTTTGTTAGCTGCCACTTTGCGAAAGAACTACACCTCAAAGGAATTGGAGCGCCAGCATGAATCGACCTTCGCCCATTCCTGCTTTCATTGCTTATTTGCTTCCGGTTTTTGGTTGGCTTTATGTTTACTTGTTTCAGCGGGGTAACTCGTTCGCCGTGTTTCACCTGCGCCAAGCAATTGGGTTGGTGTTATTTTTGATCGGTACGCTGCTGACTTGGATGGTCGTGGCGTGGCTGATCGCCCAAATTCCGTTCGCGGCGATGTTCAGTGTGGCGACATTTTCCGTTGTCATGGCTGCATATATGTTTGGTGTGGTCATCTGGGTACTGGGGATGATGAACGCACTACGGAATAAATCGGCGCTGCTGCCTTTAATTGGTGAATGGGCAAACCGCTTGCCCATCGTATAAACATTATTCTCTAAAGGATAGGTCATCAAATGGCTAAAATTACATTTATTGGGGCTGGGAGCTTGGTTTTTACGCGCAATCTGTGCAGTGATATTCTATTTGTTCCCGCGCTGCAAGATTGTACGCTGACGTTGATGGACATCGACGCGGGGCGGCTTGAGCAGTCGCGTAAGGTGGTGCAGGCGATTATTGACCTTCGCGGGTTGAAGGCCAAGATTGAGACAACGACTGACCGGCGGGCTGCTATTAAAGGCGCGAACTACGTGGTGACGACCTTCCAGCAAGGTGGGTTGGATGCTTACCGGCTTGATTTGGAAATCCCGCAGCGTTACGGTGTTGAACAGTGTGTCGGCGATACGTTGGGGCCGGGTGGGGTTTTCCGTGCGCTGCGTACGATTCCGGTACTGCTCGACATCGGTCGAGATATGGACGAACTCGCGCCGGATGCGCTGCTGTTGAATTATGTGAACCCGATGGCTGCGAACTGCTGGGCATTCGACCGTGGTACTGGTCGGCCACACGTTGGGCTGTGCCACAGTGTTCAGGGGACGAGTGAGATGCTCGCCCGCTGGATCAATGTGCCGTATGACGAGGTGACGTACCGCAGCGCGGGGATTAACCATCAAGCGTTCTTCCTTGAGTTTCAGCGGCATGGCGAGGATTTATACCCGCTGATTTGGAAGGCGATTGCCGACCCTGAAATTTACGGCGAGGAGCCGGTTCGCATCGACATCATGAAGCATTTCGGCTACTTTGTGACCGAGTCGAGTGGACATGCCAGCGAGTACATGCCGTACTTCCGTAAGACTCCGGCGATGGTCAACAACGAACTTGTGCCGAAGTTCAAGAGTCCGAATGACCACTGGTTCGATTGGGGGCGTTCGGGTGGTTACCTCAAGCACTGTATCGAGCGCCAAGACAAGTTCAACAGCGAGTACGAGGCGATGATCGCGGACGGCTCGGTCGTGCCGAAGGAACGTACCCACGAATACGGATCGCACATCATCGAGGCGATGGAGACGAATAAACCGACGGTGATTGCTGGCAACATCCCGAACCACGGGTTGATTGATAACCTGCCGGATGGCTGCTGTGTCGAGGTGCCGTGCCTCGTCAATGGCAATGGCATCCAGCCGACGCGCATTGGTAAAGTGCCGACGCAGCTTGCGGCGCTGAACCGCACCAATATCAACGTGCAAGAGCTGATTGTGGACGCGGCGCTGACAGGTGATACTGAAGCGGTGTACCATGCGGTGATGCTCGACCCACTGACGGCGGCGGTTTGCACCCTCGACCAAATACGTGATATGGTGGGCGAACTGCTCGCAGCAGAAGCGCAGTGGCTGCCACAGTTCAAGCAGTTGGCACAGGCTGTACCTGCATAATTACCCTTTAAGTGTTTTGTGGCCGGGGTCTATACTGTAGGGCCTCGGCCACATGTGGCACTTCGATCCGGCGGCTTTCACCCAGATCCGCGATGGTGCGGCTGAGTTTGATGACGCGGTGATAAGCACGGGCGCTGAGTTGAAGGCGCTTGGTGGAGACTTCGAGCAGTTGTTTGGCCTCCGGTGAGAGGTAGCATAACTGCTGAATTTCACTGACTCCCATATCCGAATTAGCATATAACCCCGCGCGGCCTTCAAAGCGTTTGCGTTGATGCTCACGGGCGCTTTCGACGCGCTGGCGGACATCAGTTGATGATTCGGCGCGTTCGTCGCTCATCAGGCGGTCGTATTCGACGCGCGGCACATCCACGTGTAAATCAATACGGTCGAGCAGGGGGCCGGACAGCCGCCCTTGATAGCGGGAAATCATGGTGGGTGAACAGGTGCAGGCACGGGTGTTGTCGCCATAGTAACCGCAGGGGCAGGGGTTCATCGCGCCGACCAGTAGGAAGTTCGCCGGAAACGTCATGCTGCCCTGTGCACGGCTGATGGTTACGATTTTATCCTCGATGGGCTGGCGCATGACTTCCAGCGTTTTGGGGGACATTTCCACAATTTCATCAATGAAAAGTACACCGCGATGCGCCATCGAGATTTCACCGGGCTTGGGGGTTGACCCACCACCCACAAGGCCGGCTTGAGAGATGGTGTGATGTGGCGCTCGGAACGGGCGAGCTTGTACCAGTGGGCGTGACCCTTGAAGTGCGTCGGCGACCGAGTAGATACGGGTGACTTCCAGCGCTTCGTCAATGGTGAGCTTGGGCAGAATTCCGGGCATAGCACGGGCAAGGAGTGTTTTGCCGACCCCCGGCGAACCGGATAGCAAGATATTGTGATTGCCACCGGCAGCGATTTCGAGCGCTCGTTTGACGTGCTGTTGGCCTTTTATATCAGCGAAATCGACGATGCCATCCGGCAGTACACTGTCATCAATGGTGAGCGGTGGCGGGACGTAAGGCGGGATGGTGTTCAGACCGTAGAGATGTTCCACTAACTGACCGAGTGTTTCGAGTGGAATGATCTCGATGCCGTTGATGAGGGCGGCTTGCGGGGCATCTTCAGCGGCGACATATATACGTTCCATGCCTGCTTGATAGGCAGCGTAGACCATCGGCATGACACCTTTGACGTGGCGGATGCTGCCGTCTAATGAAAGCTCACCGATAAATAAGCTGTTTTCAATCGTGGCAAGCGGAATTTGGTCGGTAGCGGCAAGCACACCGACCGCAATCGCGAGGTCGTAGGCGGGGCCGTGCTTAGGAATATCCGCTGGCGAGAGGTTGACCACATAGACCTTGTTCGGGAATTGAAGATGCGAGTTCTTAACGGCGGCACGTACCCGCTCACGGCTTTCCTTGACCGCGCTGTCGGGTAAACCGACGATGGTGAACATCGGTATATTGGCGCGCGGGTTAAAATCAACTTCCACTTCAATGATGCAGCCATCGAGGCCGATGATTGCACAGGCGCGAACGATTGCAAGCATAATTTCACTCAAATATTGTTCATTATATATACCAGTATATAGGGCATCGTGGCTAACGCGCCATTTAGAAACGAGCCAGTCTAAATGGCAGAACGTAGAGATGCGTTCTGCCTTTTGAGCCTAGCGATTAAAGTGGACTTTTACACGTTTGGGATCGGTGGCGGCGACATCCAGCGCGTGCGTGAATTCATCGAGGGCGAACCGGTGCGAAATAAGCGGCTCGACTTGAATGGCACCACTTTGAATAAGCGCGATGCTTTGCGGGAAGGTACGGTTGACCGCGAAGCTGCCGACGATCTTGAGGTCACGGCGGAAGACTTCGTAGGATGGGAATTTAACGTAACTGCCCTGTGGTGTCACGCCGAATACCCAAATTTTCCCGCGCGGGGCGGCATATTGGAGAGTGCCTTCGAGGACAGCGGGAATGCCGGTGGCATCGGCGACAATATCATAGCCATCGGGCGAGATGGATTTCAGTTTGGCGTGCTGGGTGGCATCGGCGATGACGGTGTGGGTCGCGCCTAACTGCTCGGCCATTTGTAAGCGCCACGGTACAACATCGGTGACGACAACGCGCACGGCTCCCGCTTGCTTGAGGGACTGCGCGACGAGGATGCCCATTGGCCCCGCGCCGAACACTAAGGCCGAGTCGCCGGGGCGCACATTGATTTGCGTCATGCCCCACGCCACACAAGCGAGCGGTTCGATGAGGGCAGCCGCGCTGTAGGACATCTCGCCGATGGCGAACACGTTGCTTTCGGGCGCGACAACATAGTCGGCGAACGCACCGCTGCGCGTTACCCCGATGGCGCGGAGATTTTTACACTGATTAGGTTCGTTACGCTGGCAGTAGGCACAGCGGTTGCAGGGAATGTTGGGGTCGGCAGTCACGCGATCACCGACTTTGAAGTTGGTGACGTTCGCACCGACGGCTACGACCTCACCGCTAAATTCGTGGCCGGGGATGATGGGGTACTCGGCCTCGTATTCGCCTTTGAAGATGTGCAAGTCCGTGCCACAGATGCCTGCCGCGTGAACTTTGATGAGGACATCATCCGCGCCGGGAGTAGGTTCTGCGACGGTGGTGACGATGCCTTGACCCGGTTGGACGATTTGAGCGGCTTTCATACGCGATGCTCCTGTAAAACCTTACTATGACCCTTATTGTAACGCGGTTGGGCGAGGGCAGGTATCAATAGGCGAAATATGCAATACTTCCGCCGAAATGGCTGGCGGGAGTCTCCCGTGCATCCGCTGAAGTGACATTTTGTGGCGGCAGAAGTGAGGGAGCGCGGCGCTGAAATGACATTTTCCGGCGGCTTTAGCCGAGTAATCCACCGCTGTGCAAATATGGTGCTGTCGCAGCGGATGTGAGGGAAGTTGCCGCTGAATTGCAGTTACAAGTTTCAAGTGACAAGTTACAAGAAAAGACAAAGGCAGATTGAACCGCCAAGTCGCTAAGAACGCCAAGAGAAGAATAACAAAACGCAAAGACGCAAGGAAGGTGCAATACAAGTCGCCAAGAACGCCAAGAAAATGCAGAGAAAGAAGAGAAAAAGGGATTAACCGCAGAGAATAACAAAACGCAAAGGCGCTAAGAGGCAAGGGCGCAAAGATCTTTAACACAAAGACTCCAAGACTCAGAGACACAAAGGTGAGAAGCCATTTGAAAATTTTTTGTGGTTGGCAGCGGACGCGCTGTCTCGCGTCCCTACAGCCAATACGAGCTACAACCCCACGTTTGTGTAGGGACAGCAGACAGGCTGTCCGGCATTTCTGTGACTTCTCAAATGGTTTCTAAGAACAGCATAGCATAAAGTGAAGGGTTTAGGGTGAACATTTGGTCTCTTTTAAGCGGCGAGTTCACCAACCTTTTTGAGGGAAAAGGATTGTTAAGAGCGTTAGTGGATGGTTGGAAAATGGTTTGTGTGTGTTTGGGAGTGGGTACGTGTGGTGGTTGAGGGCGGAAGTGGGGGCGCAAGCCTTGCGCCCCTACAATTCGTATTTTTGGGGTTAACCCTTCAAGCCGCTGGAAACGGATAAGCCTTTGATAATCCAGTTTTGGGCGAAGAAGTAGACGATTAAGACCGGAATAAGGGCAACGACTGACCCCGCCATAAGGAGTTCCCAGCGGACGGTGAACTGACCCTGAAAGGTGCTTAAGCCTACGGGAAGGGTTCGCATGGATTCCGAATTGGTGACGACCAGCGGCCAGAGGAAGTCGTTCCATGTGCCGAGGAAGGTGAACACGGCTAAGGCGGCGAGAGCAGGACGTGAGTTCGGCAGCAAAATGCTCCACCAGATGCGGAGGGATGACGCACCGTCGATGCGTGCCGACTCGTCATAATCCAGCGGGATGCCGCGATAATACTGGCGCAGCAGGAAGATGCTGAATGCCGAGAAGGCAGGTGGGACGATCAGCGCAAGGTAACTATCGAACCAGCCAAGCTGACGGATCATCAAGAAGTTTGGCAGCAGTAGCACGGGGAAGGGGATCATGAGGCCGATGAGATACAGGAAGAATATCGTATCGCGCCCCTTGAAGCGCAGCCGTGCAAAGGCGTAGGCAGCCAAAGAGGATGTGAGGAGTTGGAGTAAGGTCACGCTGGTGGCGACCAATAAACTGTTGAAGAAGTAGCGGTCAAAGGGCAGCGAATTGAGGGCAGTGGCGTAGTTGGAGATCATGAAGGTTGACGGGATGAGACGTGGTGGAAATTCCCGTAAGATGTCGGTCGAGGTTTTTAGGGATGTGCTGACCATCCACAAGAAGGGCAGCACCATGATAAACGAACCCAGCAGCAGCACGATATGCGCCGCCAGTTTTCCCCACGGGATTCCGTTTGATGGGCGCGGTTTGTCGTATAGGGTGTCGGTCATGTTTGCGCCTCTTATTCTGTTTCGTAGTAAACCCAGCGCCGCTGCAAGTAAGTTTGGAGGATGGTGACGGTGAAAACGATGCCGAACAGCACCCATGAGATCGCGGCGGCTTTACCCATGCGCTGAAAGCTAAACGCATTTTGATAAATGTAGGTGACGATGGACGCGGCGGCGTTGGGGAGCTGACGCTGTGTATTGGCGGACATAATGATCGGCTCGGTGAAAATTTGGAACGCGCCGAGCATTTGAATGACCAGTAAAAAGAAAGTGGTCGGGCTGACGAGCGGTATGGTAACAAAGCGCAGTAATTGGCGGCGGTTTGCGCCATCGACTTTCGCCGCGTCATACAGGACTTCGGGAACGGCTTGCAGCGCGGCTAAGTAAATGACCATCGTGAAGCCGACGTTTTTCCAGATGGTAAAAATGGCGACACTGACCAGCGCCCAACCCGGCCAAATGCCCCCGGCGGAGGCATTTAAAAAGTCGGGCGGCGTGATCGCTTTGATGGACGCGAGGAGGTCTGGCGAGTTTTGGACGAACGATAGGCTGAGGAGAAAACCCTTTAGCTGCCAGACACTCGCAGCGATGACACCGGTTTGCTGGTTAAACAGGAAGCGGAATACCATCGCCGCCGCGACGACGCTGGCGACGACCGGCATGAAGTACAACATCCGGTAGAGCTTCGCGCCGCGCAGACCGGAGTTGAGAATGTTCGCAAGAATGAAGCCGAGGATCAGTTGTACTGGAACGATCAGAACCGAGTACCAAAACGTATTTTTAACGACGGTTCCAAAAAGTGGATCGGTGGTAAATAACTCGACATAATTTGCAGGGCCAATATATTTAGGCGGGGTGATTAAGTCCCACTGCTGGAAGCTGATGAAGAATGAAACAGCAATCGGGATCAGAAC
>Ga0102832_1001387_pt1 | contig 19241 bp, 15 predicted proteins | sample EBPBio282013_DNA_FD_88942 | JGI IMG/M metagenome (GOLD analysis project Ga0102832, IMG submission 88942) | Wastewater treatment Type I Accumulibacter community from EBPR Bioreactor in Madison, WI, USA - Reactor 2_5/28/2013_ DNA (Illumina Assembly) | ecosystem: Engineered > Bioreactor > EBPR >...
CAACGCCGTCACACCGCACTCGGAGGCCAACCCCCGATCAGCCGACTGTCACCAACCTGATGGCCGAGTACACCTAGCCGCGGCCGCCCGGGGTCAGGCGGCGTCCTCCTCGGTGATCGCGGCGGCGAACTGCGCCTGGTACAGGTCATAGTAGGCGCCGCGGGCGGCGAGCAGGCCGGCGTGGCTGCCCTGCTCGACGATCGCGCCGTCCTCCATCACCAGGATCACGTCGGCGTCGCGGATCGTGGAGAGCCGGTGCGCGATGACGAACGAGGTGCGGTCGGCGCGCAGCTTCTTCATCGCACGCTGCACCAGCAGCTCGGTGCGGGTGTCGACCGAAGAGGTGGCCTCGTCCAGGATCAGCAGCGTCGGGTCGCTCAGGAACGCCCGCGCGATCGTGATCAGCTGCTTCTCCCCGGCCGACAGGTTGGACGCCTCCTCGTTGATCAGCGTGTCGTAGCCGTCCGGCAGCGAGTGCACGAACCGGTCGACGTAGGTGGCCCTGGCCGCGGCCAGGATCTCCTCCTCCGTGGCGCCCTCCTTGCCGTAGGCGATGTTGTCGCGGATCGTCCCGCCGAACAGCCAGGTGTCCTGGAGGACCATGCCGATCTGGTCACGGAGCGCCCTGCGGGGCACGGACGCGATGTCGGTGCCGTCGAGGGTGATCCGCCCGGCCTGGAGGTCGTAGAACCGCAGCACCAGGTTCACCAGCGTGGTCTTGCCCGCGCCCGTGGGGCCGACGATCGCCACCGTCGCGCCGGGCTCCGCCACCAGCGACAGGTCGGTGATCAGCGGACGCTCGGGGGTGTAGCTGAAGTCGACGTGCTCGAACTCCACCCGCCCGCGCGCCGGCTCCGGCAGGCTGCCGGCCTGGTCGGGGGACTCCTCCTCGGCGTCCAGCACCTCGAACACGCGCTCGGCCGAGGCGACGCCGGACTGCAGCAGGTTCGCCATCGACGCCAGCGACGTGATCGGCTGGGTGAACATCCGGCTGTACTGGATGAAGGCCTGCACCCCGCCGATGGTCAGCGTGCCGCCGGTCACCATCAGGCCACCGACGACGGCGATGACCACGTAGTTGAGGTTCCCGACGAAGAACATCACCGGCATGATGATCCCGGAGATGAACTGGGCACCGAAGGACGCGTCGAACAACTCGGCGTTCTTGGCCCGGAACTGCTCGGCGACCTCGCGGCGCCGGCCGAACACCGTCACGAGGTCGTGGCCGGAGTAGGCCTCCTCGATCTGGCTGTTCAGCTCGCCGGTCGACTTCCACGTCCGGGCGAACAGCTTCTGCGAGCGCTTGCCGATCACCATCGTCACGCCGAGGGCGATCGGGATCGTCACCAGGGCCACCAGCGCCAGCACCCAGGAGACGTAGAACATCATCACCAGCACCCCGATCAGGGTGAACAGGTTGGTGAGGATCTGGGAGAGCGTCTGCTGCAGCGACTGCGAGACGTTGTCGACGTCGTTGGTCACGCGGCTGAGCAGCTCGCCCCTGGGCTGGCCGTCGAAGTACTTCAGCGGCAGCCGGGTGATCTTGTCGCTGACCTGCTGGCGCATCCGGTACACCGAGCGCTGCACGATGGCGTTGATGATGAAGCCCGACAGCCACGACAGCAGGAAGAACACGACGTAGACGGCCAGGGCCAGGAGCAGCACCCGTCCGACGGCGCCGAAGTCGATCGGGGTGCGGTTCACCACGGTCGCGTCGTAGATCAGGTTCGTGGCCTGGCCGAGGATCACCGGGCCGACCGCGTTGCCGACCGTCGCCACGATCACCATGGCGACGACCGCGACGATCTGCGGCAGCTCGGGACGCAGGTGGCCGAGAAGGCGCTTCATGGACGGGCCGAACGACACGGCCTTCTCGCCGGTCCCGACGCCGTGGCCCATCGGGCCACCGCCGCGCTGCTGCGGCGCGTACTTCGGGCGCGCGTTCGCCTTCACGGGCGCGGGCGCCCCGCCGGTGCTGCTCACGGCCGTCTCCCCCTTGCTTGTCGGAGTGCTCATGCGGCCACCTCCTCGGCCTGGAACTGGCTCTCGACGATCTCGGCGTACGTCGGGCACGTGGCCAGCAGGTGGTCATGGGTGCCAATGCCGACGATCCGGCCGTCCTCGAGGACGATGATCTGCTCGGCGTTGCGGATCGTGGACACCCGCTGGGCGACGACCACGACGGCCGCGTCGGCGGTCTCGTCCACCAGCGCGGCGCGCAGGGCGGCGTCGGTGGCCACGTCGAGCGCGGAGAACGAGTCGTCGAAGACGTAGATCTCGGGACGGCGCACGAGCGCCCGGGCGATCGCCAGCCGCTGCCGCTGCCCGCCGGAGACGTTCGTGCCTCCCTGGCTGATCGGCGACTCCAGTCCGTCCGGCATCCGTTCGACGAAGTCCCTGGCCTGCGCCACCTCCAGCGCGTGCCACAGCTCCTCGTCCGTGGCGTCGGGGTTGCCGAGCCGCAGGTTGGACGCGACCGTCCCGCTGAACAGGTACGGACGCTGCGGCACCAGCCCGATGCGTCCCCACAGCAGGTCCGGGTCGAGCTCGCGCACGTCCACCCCGTCGACCATCACGGCGCCGGACGTGGCGTCGAACAGCCGGGGGATGAGGTTCACCAGCGTGGTCTTGCCGGCTCCTGTGGAGCCGATGATCGCCGTCGTCGCGCCCGGTCGCACGGTGAACGACACCCCGTCGAGCACCGGGTGGTCGGCGCCGGGGTAGGCGAAGCTGACGTCGTCGAAGGCGAGCTCGCCGTGGCGGGTGACCGTGGTCACCGGCCGGGCCGGGGGCACCACGGAGGACGAGGTGTCGAGGACAGCGCCGATCCGCTCCGCCGAGACGGCGGCACGCGGGGCGATCATGATCATGATCGTCGACATCATCACGCTCATCAGGATCTGTGCGAGGTAGGCCAGGTATGCCGTGAGCTGGCCCACCTGGAGCTGGCCCTCCGCGATCCGGAAGGCGCCGAACCAGATCACGGCGATGCTGGACAGGTTCATCACGAAGAACACCGCGGGGAACATCGTCATCATCCGGCGGCCGACCCGGGTGGCGGTGTCGGCGAGCTCGTGGTTGGCCCGGTCGAACCGCGCGGCCTCGGTCGGCTCGCGGACGAACGCCCGGATCACCCGCAGGCCGGAGATCTGCTCGCGCAGCACCCGGTTGAGGGTGTCGATCCGCACCTGCATCGACTTGAACAGCGGCGTCATCTGCACGATCAGGATGCCGATGATCGTGCCGAGCACGATCACGGCGACCAGGATCAGCCAGCTCAGCCCGACGTCCTCGCGCAGCGCCATGAACACGCCGCCGACCATCATCAGCGGGGCGCTGACGATCAACGTCGCGGTCATCAGCACCAGCATCTGGAGCTGCTGCACGTCGTTGGTGTTGCGGGTGATCAGGCTCGGGGCGCCGAACTGGTTCACCTCACGGGAGGAGAACGACAAGGCGTTGTCGAAGATCGCCTGGCGCAGGTCGCGGCCGAACGCCATGGCCGCGCGGGCACCGAACCAGGTGGCGCCCACCTGGCCGACGATCTGGAGCAGCGACACCGCGAGCATCACGCCACCGAGCGACCAGATGTGGCCGGTGTCACCGGTGGCGACGCCGTCGTCGATGATCGAGGCGTTCAGGCTCGGCAGGAACAGCGCCGCCGTCGACTGCAGCAACTGCAGGACGACCACGGCGACGAGGAGGGGGACATAGGGGCGCAGGAAGCGCGCCAGCAGGCGGATCATGAATCTCCTTTGGCGATGCCGTGCAGGACGACGTCGGCGAGTTCTCCTGGAGGGCTGGGGGTTTCCCCGTCGGTGATGGCGAGCCCGGCGAAGGACACCGCGGCGAGCACGCGGGCGGCGACCGGGACAGGTACGGCGAGCACGTCGGCGTACGGCTCGAGGGCGTCGCTGACGGCGTTCATCATCAGCGACTTGTTGTCCCCGCGGTTCGGCCAGGGACGGCGGTGGTGGTCTCCGGCCGGCGGCACCGGCGGGCCGTCCTGGCCCCGGGCGAAGTGGGCGAACAGCGAGCGGGTGCGGTGCAACTCGTCGCCGAGGACCTCGAGGACGGCGGCCACGCGCTCGGTGAGCGACTGGGTGGCCGGCAGGCCGGCGAGCCGCGCGATCGCCGCGTCGGGACGCAGGGCCGCGTGGATGGTCGCGTGGATGAGGTCGCTCTTGGTCTCGAACGCGCGGAAGATCGTGCCCTCCGCGACGCCGGCGGCCTGCGCGATCTCGCGCGTGCTGAGCTCCGGCCCCTGCTCCAGCAGCAGCGGCAGGGTGGCCTCGATGATGTCGCGCCGGCGTTCCTCCGGGGTCATCGGGGCAGCTCTCCTCATGGCAGGGAGTCTAAGTGAGTGAGTGCTCACTCATCAAGTCACCGGTGGTGGGGCACGCAATTCTGCGGCCCCCGGCTGCCGGCCATCGGCCCGGACGGGGTCCCGGACGCGCGGGAATTCATGCTGTGACGATTCACAGGCCGCAGGGGGAGGACCGCTGCCGCAAAGGGTTTAGGCTGCCGTCCGTGCGAGCCGAAAACCTACCCCTGCTCACTCTTGTGTCCGCACCCGCCGTCCACCCCGACGGCAGCCATGCGGTCGTCTCGGCCACCCGGCCGGACTTCGACGCGGACGCCTACGTCGGCCAGCTCTGGCGGGTACCCCTCGCCGGCGGTGCGCCGCTGCGGATCACCCGGGGCTTCCGGGACACGAACCCGAAGTTCTCCCCGGACGGACGCCTGCTCGGCTTCCTCCGCGCCGCGCAGGGCGAGCCGGCCCAGCTGGCCGTCGTCGCGGCCGGCGGCGGTGAGCCGATGGTCGTCACCGACGCGAAGCTCGGCGTCCGCGACTTCGCCTTCAGCCCGGACGGCACCCGGCTCGCGTTCACCGCCAAGGTGCCCGAGCCTGGTCGCTACGGCACGGTGGACGGGGTCGCCGCCAGCGCGGAGGACCCGCGCCGGATCACGCTGCTCCAGTACAAGCACAACGGCACCGGCTACCTCTCCGACCAGCGTGCGCACCTGTTCGTGCTCGACGTGCCCGACCCGCACGCCGAGCCGGCGGTCCGCCCGGTCGGCCGCGCCGCCGTAGGGCGCGAGCCGTTCTCCGCCGTCCCGGTCGCCCGGCAGCTGTCGGACGGCGACGCCGACCACCAGTCGCCGGTGTGGGACGGGGACGCCGTCCTCGTCGTCGCCGCCCGCCACGACGGTCGCGACGCCGACCTGCGCCAGGACGTGTACCGCTTCGCGCTCGACGGCGGGGAGCCGGTGCGCCTCACCGACTCCGGCCTCGGCGACAGCGCGACGGGCTCGGTCGTGGTCGCGGGCGACCACGTGTTCTACGTCGGCGGCCACACCGGCACCGGCCGGGAGTTCTTCGGCGACAACCCCGGGGTGTTCGCCGTACCGCGCTCGGGCGGCGAGGCCCGGCGCCTCACCGACGTCGAGACCGTGTACGCCGCAGACCTGGTCGCCGACGGCGACGGCGTCCTCGCCATCGACCTGGTGCGCGGCTCCGGGCAGGTGATCCGGGTGGACGCCACCGGCGAGGTCCGGCGCTGGCGACTGCCCGGCTCCGCGATCGCGGCCGGCAGCGGCGGCGGCGCGCGGGTGGCGGTGATGGCCCGCCCGGACAGCCCCGGCGAGGTCGTCCTGCTGGACGCCCCCGAGCCCGCCCTCACCGACTTCGCTGCGGCCCTGCGCGCCGCGTCCGCCCCGGTGCCACCCGTCGAGCTCGAGGCGAGCTCCCCGGACGGCTACCCGGTGCACGGGTGGGTCTTCCGCCCCGAGGGCGAGGGCCCCCACCCGGTGCTGCTGATGATCCACGGCGGCCCGTTCGCCGCCTACGGCCCGTCCTTCTTCGACGAGGCGCAGGTGTACGCCGGTGCCGGCTACGCCGTGGTGATGTGCAACCCGCGCGGCTCCGCCGGCTACGGGCAGGCCCATGCCAAGGCGATCGAGAAGGCCTTCGGCGACCGCGACATGGTGGACGTGCTGGCCTTCCTCGAGCACGCGCTGGCCACGGTCCCCGGGCTCGACCCGGCGCGGGTGGGCGTGATGGGCGGCTCCTACGGCGGGTACCTGAGTGCCTGGCTGATCGCGCACGAGCACCGCTTCGCCGCGGCGATCGTGGAGCGGGGCTACCTCGACCCGTCCTCGTTCCCCGGCTCGTCCGACATCGGCTGGTTCTTCCCCGCGGCCTGCCACGGCGACGCCGCGGCGATGGTGGCGCAGTCGCCGCTGGCCCTGGTCGGCCAGGTGCGGACGCCGACGCTGGTGATCCACTCCGAGCAGGACCTGCGCTGCCCGATCGGGCAGGCGGAGCGCTACTACGCGGAGCTGAAGCTGCGGGGGGTCGAGACCGAGCTGCTGGTGTTCCCCGGCGAGAACCACGAGCTGTCGCGCTCGGGCACCCCGCACCACCGGCGGGCGCGGTTCGAGCACATCCTCGCCTGGTGGGCGCGCCACCTCCCGGTGTAGTCCCGCGCGGACGGGGACGGTGGGGGCGGCCGGTGCAGGAGTCGGTACCCTAATCCGCGTGATCGAGCCGAATGCTGTCCCCTCGTCGTTGTCCGAGCAGGAGCAGGTGCGCCACGACAAGCGGGCGCGGCTGCTGGCCGACGGCGTCGCGCCGTACCCGATCACCGTCCCGCGCACCCACAGCGCTGCCCAGGTGCACGCCGGCTGGGGGCACCTGGAGGCGAGCGAGGAGACCACGGACGTCGTCAGCGTGAGCGGACGGGTGGTCTTCGTCCGCAACACCGGCAAGCTGTGCTTCGCCACGGTCCAGGACGGGTTCACCCAGTCCGACTCCGGCGTCCGCCTCCAGGTGATGCTGTCGCTGGCCGAGGTCGGAGAGGCGTCGCTGGAGGCGTGGAAGTCCGATGTCGACCTCGGCGACTTCGTCTCTGTGACCGGCCGGGTGATCTCCTCCCGCCGGGGCGAGCTGTCCGTGCTCGCGACGTCCTGGGTCCTGGCCAGCAAGGCGCTGCGTCCCCTGCCCACCCTGCACAAGGAGCTGGGCGAGGAGACCCGGGTGCGGCAGCGCTACGCCGATCTCGTCGCGCGCCCGGAGGCCAGGGACATGGTGCGCGCCCGCGCGGCCGTCACACGCAGCATCCGCGAGACCCTGCACGGCGACGGCTACCTCGAGATCGAGACACCGGTGCTGCAGCTGGTGCACGGCGGCGCGGCGGCCCGTCCGTTCCGCACCCACCTGAACGCCTTCGACATCGACATGACGATGCGTATCGCGCTCGAGCTGTTCCTGAAGCGGGCGATGGTCGGCGGTGCCGACCGCGTGTACGAGATCGGGCGCATCTTCCGCAACGAGGGCATCGACTCCTCGCACTCGGCGGAGTTCACCATGCTCGAGGCCTACCAGGCCTGGGGCGACCAGTTCAGCATCGCCGAGATGACCCGCCGCCTCGTCCAGAACGCCGCGGACGCCGCCCTCGGCACCCGGGTGATCGACACCCCGGCGGGGCAGATCGACCTCGACGGGGAGTGGGAGTGGAAGCCGGTCTACCCGACGCTGTCCGCGACCGTCGGTGAGGAGATCACGCCCGACACCGACGCGTCGGTGCTGCGCAGGCTCGCCGAGGCGCACGGCGTCGAGCACGACCCGGCCTGGCCCGCGCAGAAGCTGGTCATGGAACTGTTCGGCGAGCTCGTCGAGCCCGGGCTCCTCCAGCCGACCTTCGTCTGCGACTACCCGCCGATCGCCCAGCCGCTCGCCCGCCAGCACCGCAGCGAGCCGAACCTGATCGAGGCGTGGGACCTGATCATCGGCGGCGTCGAGCGCGGCACGGGCTTCTCGGAGCTGATCGACCCGGTGATCCAGCGCGAGCGGCTGGTGGCCCAGTCGCTCAAGGCCGCGGCCGGCGACCTGGAGGCCATGCAGCTGGACGAGGACTTCCTCGCAGCCCTCGAGTTCGGCGCGCCGCCGATGGGCGGCATGGGCCTGGGCATGGACCGGCTGATGATGCTGCTCACCGGTCACGGCATCCGGGAGACGATCCTCTTCCCGCTGCTGAAGCCCCAGGGCTGACGGGGCGGGCCGGCTACTTCCAGAGCGTGGCCAGCGCGAACGCGCCGGCCATCAGGCCCATGCCGATCAGCACGTTCCACGCGCCGAGGTCGGTCAGCAGCGGCACGGTGATGCCCACCGATGCGGTGATGTAGTACACGACCAGCCACAGGACGCCGAGCAGGCCGACGGTGATGAACGTCGGCGGAACCCACTGGCGGCTGCCGGGCGCGGCGACGGTGCGGTCGCGATCGCTGCGCTGCTGCGCGAGCTGCGTCCGGTCGGCTGCCTTCTTCTTCTCGGCAGCGGCCTTGCGAACCTTCGACTCGGGCACGGTAACTCCTGACTCACCTCGTGACCGCACAAGGATAACCGACAATGCCGCGGGCTCCCGTCGGCCCGTCGTGCCCGCCGTCCGGCGACGGGCGAGAGCCCCGTCCCGGCGGTGGGGGAGAATGGACGCATGGCGCGGATCCTGGTGGTCGACAACTACGACTCGTTCGTCTACAACCTCGTGCAGTACCTCGGCCAGATCGGGGCGGAGGTCGAGGTGTGGCGCAACGACGACCCGCGGTTCGCCGAGCCCGGCTGGAACGAGGCGTTCGACGGGATCCTGCTCTCCCCCGGCCCGGGGACGCCCGAGGAGGCCGGGGTGTGCATCGACGTCGTGCGTACGATCGGCGGCCGGACGCCCATCTTCGGCGTCTGCCTGGGCCTGCAGTCGATGTCGGTCGCCTTCGGCGGCGTGGTGAACCGGGCGCCGGAACTCCTGCACGGGAAGACCTCGCTGGTGCACCACGACGGACGCGGCGTCTTCGCGGGCCTGCCCAACCCGTTCACGGCCACGCGCTACCACTCCCTGGCCCTCGATCCGGCCACCGTGCCCGACGTGCTGGAGGTCAGCGCCACCACGGACTCCGGCGTGATCATGGCCGTGCGGCACCGCGAACTCCCGATCGAGAGCGTGCAGTTCCACCCCGAGTCGGTGCTCACCGAGGGCGGCTACCAGATGCTGGCGAACTGGCTGGTCGCCTGCGGGGACGCCGACGCCCCCCGTCGTGCGGAGGGCCTCAGCCCTCTGATGGCCGCCCGCTGAGGCCGCGCCGTCGCCCCGTCACGGGGTGGCGGTGGCCGTCGAGGTCGGGTCGTCGGTGGGCGGCGTCGTCGGCGGCAGCTCGATCGACACCACGAGTTCCACCGTGACCGTCCGCTTCTGCATGGTCAGGGCCGCCGGCTTCTGCTCCAGCACCATGCCGGGCTTGCCGGCATCCTCCCTCGTGCTGATCCGGATCTTGGTGAAGCCGGCGTCCTTCAGCACGGCGACCGCCTCGTCCTCGGTGAGCCCGTTGGTGACCAGCGGCATCTTGCTCATGCCCGTCGCGTAGTACACCGTCACACGCGTGTCGAGCGTGACCATGGATCCCGGCGCCGGCTCGACGCTGAGCACCTCGTCGGCCTTCGCCGTGGCCGGCTCGGTGTCCGCGGGCACGGCGGTGACGTCCTTGAAGCCGTTGTCGGCGAGTTCCGTCAGCGCCTCGTCCTTGTCCATGCCGACCAGCGGAGGGATGGCCGCCTTGGACGGGCCCACGTTGACGGTGATCTCCACCTCCGTGCCGACCGGCACGGAGCTGTCCGGCGCGACGTTCTGCTCGGTGACGCGGCCCTTCGACGTGTCGTCGGGCCCGTTCACCTGCACCACGCGGGGCTGGAGCTTGGCGGCGATCAGCGTCTGCTCCGCCTCGGCCTGGAGCCGGTCCACGACCCGCGGCACCGACACGGTCTCCACCCGGTTGGCGTTCAGCATGAAGTAGATCCCCACGCCCGCGGCCACCAGGATCAGGGCCACCAGGAACGCCACCACGCCCCAGCGGCGACGCGGGGTCGGCTCGAGGGCACGGGTGGCCGTGTGGTCGGACGGTTCCAGCACGGTGGTCGCCTCGGCGGCGCTCGCCGGCGCGGGGACGGCGGCCACGACCGGCGGCCGGGCGACCACGTCCTGGCCGGCGAGGAGGCGGCCGATGTCGGCGCGCATGGCCGCGGCGGTCTGGTACCGGTCGGCGGGATCCTTGGCGAGGGCCTTCAGCGTGATCGCGTCCATCGCCGGGGTGATCTCGGGATCGAGGTGGCTCGGCGGCACCGGCGCCTCGCGCACGTGCTGGTAGGCCACGCTCACCGGCGAGTCGCCCTGGAACGGCGGGCGACCGACGAGCAGCTCGTAGAGCAGGCAGCCGGCGGAGTAGATGTCGCTGCGCGAGTCGACGGTCTCGCCGCGCGCCTGCTCAGGGGAGAGGTACTGCGCTGTGCCGATGACGGCGGCGGTCTGGGTCATCGTGGCCGAGGTGTCGGCCACCGCGCGGGCGATGCCGAAGTCCATCACCTTCACCTGGCCGGACGGCGTGAGCATCACGTTGGCGGGCTTGATGTCGCGGTGCACGATGCCGGCCTTGTGGCTGTAGCTCAGCGCCTCGAGCACGCCCTGGGTGAACTCCAGCGCCTTGCCGGGCACGATCTGGCGGCCGGTGCGCAGGATCTCGCGGAGCGTGTGGCCCTCGACGAGCTCCATGACGATGTAGGGCACCTGGACCCCGGAATGGGGATCGGCCTCCTCGCCGGTGTCGTACACGGCGACGATGTTGGGGTGGTTCAGGCCGGCGGCGGCCTGCGCCTCGCGACGGAAACGGGCCTGGAAGGTCGGGTCGGACGCGAGATCGATGCGCAGCTGCTTCACCGCCACCTCGCGCCCCAGGCGCAGGTCGCGGGCCCGCCGCACCTCGGCCATGCCACCACGGCCGAGCACGGAGCCCAGCTGGTAGCGACCTCCGAGGAGCCTCGGTTCGTCGGTCATCCGCAGTTTCCTTTCCACCGGGGTTCCCGGAGCCCTGTGGCGGCAGCGCAACGTGCCCATTGTGGCCGAAGCTGCCCGAACCGTGTGAAGCGCGTCATCGCAGCGCCTCGATCACTGCCTTGGCGATGGGGGCGGCCAGGCGTCCGCCGGCGATCTCCGTGGACGGGATCTCCGCGTCCTCGATGAACACGCACACCGCGACGGACGGGTCGTCCGCCCAGGCGGTGAACCACGCGTAGGGGTTGCGGTCGGGGCTGGTGCGGGCCGTCCCGGTCTTGCCGCCCACGGTCACGCCGGGGATCTGTGCCCGGAAGCCGGTGCCGCTCTGCACCACCTCGACCATCATCGACTGGAGCTCCTGGGCGTTCTGGTCGCTCAGCGCCACCGACTGCTGGGACGGGCGCGTCCGGCTGACCACCTTCAGGTCGCTGTCGAGCACCTGGTTCACGATGTAGGGGTCCATCACGGTGCCGCCGTTGGCGATCGCGGCGGAGACCATCGCCATCTGGAGCGGCGTCGCGGCCGTCTCGTACTCGCCGATGGCGCTCATCGCGGTCTGGGCGGCGTCGATGTCCTCGGGGAACACGCTGGCTGCCGAGCCGATGTCGTCGAGGAACTTCGTGCCGAAGCCGAACTTCTCCGCCTGCTCGCGGAGGGCGTCCGCACCGAGTTCCGCGCCGAGACGGGCAAAGGCCGGGTTGCAGGAGACCTTCAGCGCCTGGGCGAGGGTGATCTTGGTCCCGCCGCAGCCGCCGGCGATCACCTTGGTCGAGCCGGGCAGCTTGAACGGCGAGGCGTCCACCACGGTGTCGGCGCTCATCCCGGAGTCGAGGGCTGCGGCGGCGGTCACGAGCTTGAAGGTCGAGCCCGGGGAGTAGATCTCCCGGGTGGCCCGGTTGGCCAGCGGCCGGGCAGGGTCGGCGTTGAGCCGTTTCCACGCCTCTGTGGAGGCGGCCAGGTCGTGGGTGGCCAGGTCGTTGGGGTCGTAGCTGGGGTAGCTGACGAGGGTCTTGATGGCGCCGGTGGTGTAGTCGATCGCCACGACGGCGCCCTTGAGCCCGTCGAGGGCGTCCCAGGCCGCCTTCTGGGCCTTCGCGTCCAGGGTGGTCTCGACGGTCGCGCCGCGCGGGGTCGCGCCGGACAGGCCGTTGATCAGCCGGGTCAGGAACTGCGAGTCGTCCACGCCCGACAGCTCCGCGGAGTAGGACGCCTCCAGCGCCGACGTCCGATACAGGTAGGAGTAGAAGCCGGTCACCGGGGCGTACAGCTTGCCCTGGGCGTAGGAGCGCTGGAACTTGAACCGGTCCTTGACCGGCTTGGACTGCGCCACGGCGGTGTTGCCGACCATGATCGGGCCGCGGTCCTGCCCGAAGCGCGCGTCGGCGACGCGCCGGTTCTCCGGGCGCTCGTTGAGGTAGTCCTGCTGGCCGACGTAGAGGTAGCTCAGGTTCACCAGCAGCGCGGTGAACATGACCATCGCGGTCACCGCGACACCCCGGATCGGACGGTTCATGCCGTGCCCCCGTCCCGCTCGACCCGCTGGGTGGACTCGTCGTCGGCCGGCGAGACCGGTGTCGCGGCCGGGCTGACGGGGCTCACGGCTGTGGCCGGCAGCGCGACGTCACCGGAGGGTCGCGGACGCGGCCCCGCCCCGTCCGCTGCCGCGGCGCCGGCGCCGACCGGGATCATCTGGGTGGTCTCCGCCTCCAGCCACTGGACGGGCTCGGGTGCGGCCACGACGGGGCTGCGCACCTGGTGGGTGATCACGAGCAGCAGGCCGATCATCACCCAGTTGGCCACCAGCGACGACCCGCCCTGCGACATGAAGGGGGTGGTGAGGCCGGTGAGCGGCAGGAGGCGGGTGACGCCGCCGAGGATCGCGAACACCTGGATGGCGAACACGAAGGACAGGCCCGCTGCCAGCAGCTTGCCGAACGGTTCCCGGGCGCCCAGGGACGCGCGCAGGCCCCGGGCGACGATCAGCCCGTAGATGAGCATGACCGCGCTCAGCCCGGTGATGCCGAGTTCCTCGCCGATGGCCGCGGCGATGAAGTCGGTCTTGGCCAGCGGGGTGAGGTTCGGCCGTCCCAGGCCCCAGCCGGTGCCGAACGCGCCGCCCCAGGCGATGCCGAACTGGCCGTTGATCACCTGGTAGTTCTGGTCGTAGTCGGAGAACGGGTTCAGCCACGAGGAGACCCGCACCTGCACGTGGCCGAAGAACAGGTAGCCGAGGTAGGCGCCGCTGACGAACAGCAGCGTGCCCAGGATCGCCCAGCTGGGCTTCTCCGTGGCCACGAACAGCATCATCACGAACAGCCCGAAGAACAGCAGGGACGTGCCGAGGTCCTTCTGGAACACCAACACGGCCAGGCTGGCCAGCCACATCACCAGGATCGGCCCGAGGTCGCGCGGGCGGGGGAGTTCGATGCCGAGGAACCGGCCGCCGGCGAGCGCCAGCACCTCGCGCTTCTCGACGAGGTAGGAGGCGAACGCGATCGAGAGCACCAGCTTGGCCAGCTCTGCGGGCTGGAAGCTGTAGGTGCCGAGGTGGATCCAGATCCTGGCGCCGTTCTTCTCCTGCCCGATCACCGGCAGCAGCGGCAGCATGAGCAGGACCATGCCGCCGAGGAACATCGTGTAGGTGTAGCGCTGGAGGATCCGGTAGTCGCGCAGGAACACCAGCACCAGACCACAGGCGGCGGTGGCGATCGCCGTCCACATCAGCTGGAGCTCCGCGGAGTGCATCACCGGCGTGGTGCCCAGGTCGAGCCGGTGGATCATTGCCAGACCGAGGCCGTTGAGCAGCATCACGAGCGGGAGGATCAGCGGGTCGGCGTACGGCAGCCGCCACCGGACGAGCAGGTGCAGCCCGAGTCCGAGGCTCGCCAGGATGCCGAGGGCCCAGGGCCATTCGGGCGGCAGTTCGCCGTCGCGGTTCAGGTGGATCAGCAGGTAGCCGCCGATCGCGAGGAGGATCGCGAAGGCGAGCATGAAGGCTTCGACGCCTCGGCGCCTCCGGTAGCCGACAACGTCGCTCATCAGCACTCCGTGGGCGCTTCCGGGGTGGTCGGCGCGGTCGGTGTCGGGGTCGGGGACGGGCTGCCGTTCGGCGTGCCGGTCGCGGCGGGCGTCCCGGTCGTGCCGGTGACCGACGGCGAGGGGGAGGTCGTGGCCGGCGTCGGGCTCGGGGTGGGGTTCTGGCGGTCCTCCCGCTGCTTGATGCAGGCCGCGGCCTTCTCCCGCAGGAAGTCCAGCGTCTGCTTCGCCCCGTCCAGCGACTCGGCCTGGAGGGTGCCGCGCACCTGCTCCTGGTAGTACAGCGGAAGGTCGGCGACGCGGGTGGTGTCGGGGACGACCACGTGCGACAGCGGCACGGAGAACACCTGCTGCGGGACGCCCTGGAAGATGGCGAGCGTCTCCTTGTCCGCGCCGAGGTAGTACTGGCGCTGGACGTAGGAGTACCACGCCCAGCCGCCCGCGCCGATGGCGAGCAGCGGCAGCAGCACGAGGAGCAGCAGCTTCACCCGGGACGACGCGCGCCGTCGGGCGAGCGGGGCGTAGCGGATGAGCTCGGCGTCCTCCGGCCCGGGGCGCGGTCCCGCTGCGGGGGCCACCGGTGGCTGCTCGCCGGTGGTCTCCAGCGGGTTGTCCAGGTCGAGGGACGCCGCGGCGCCCAGCACGCGGGCCGTGCCCTCCGGTTCGCCCTCGACGATGTCGGCGACGATGATCGTGATGTTGTCCTGCCCGCCCTCGTGGAGGGCCAGGTCGACGAGCGAGGCCAGCACGGCCTCGCGGTCGCCGTCCATGCGGGCGGCGATCACCTCGTCGGTGACGAAGCCGCACAGGCCGTCGGAGCAGATCATCAGGCGGTCGCCCGCGGCGGCGTCCACCAGCTCGAGGTCGGGCAGGTGGTTGGGCTGGCCGTTGATGACCCTCAGGATGAGCGAGCGGTGCGGGTGCTCCAGCGCCTCTGCCTCGGTGATGCGTCCCTCGTCGACCAGCGTCTGTACCCAGGAGTGGTCGCGGGTGAGCCGGACGAACTCGCCGTCGCGGTAGCGGTAGGCCCGGGAGTCGCCGATGTTGGCCAGGCCGAGCCGGGAGCCGTCGAACATGGCCCCGCAGACGGTGCTGCCCATGCCGTCGAGCCGCGGGTCGGCCTCGGTGAGCTCACTGATCGCCGCGCCGGCCGCGTTGATGGCCTCCTCCAGCGCGTCCAGCATGTCCGCGCCGGTGCGCTCGGTGTCCACAGCCCTGAGCTCGCGGACGGCGATCGCTGAGGCCAGGTCGCCGGCGGCGGCGCCGCCCATCCCGTCCGCGACCACGAGCATCGTGGGGGAGACGTAGGCGGAGTCCTGGTTGTTCTTGCGGACCAGGCCGACCTCGGAGTGGGCGACGAAGCGCAGCGCCAGGGGCATCTACTTCTCCACGCTCATCAGGGTGCGGCCGATGCGCAGCACGTCACCGATCCCGAACGGGGTGGGCGCGCTGATGCGCTGGTTGTTGACGAAGGTTCCGTTGGTGGAGCCCAGGTCCTCGGCCTGGTAGCCGGTGGGGGTGCGCGTGAGGCGGGCGTGCCGGGTGGACACGTAGTCGTCCTCGAGCTGGAGCTGGCAGTCGGACGCGCGGCCGATCAGCAGCACCTCGCCCAGCGGCAGCTGGACGCCGGCCTGGGCCCCGTGCGTGACGGTGAGGGTCCTGGGCAGCGCCTTGAGCGCGCGCCGGGACATCTTCGGCGTCCGCGCCTCCGGAGCCCCGGAGGGCGTGGACTGCGCGAGCTCGGCGGCGGTGACCTTGCGTCCGAAGATGTCGGTGCGGATCACGTTGCCGGTGAACAGGATGAACAGCCACAGCAGCGCGAGGAACCCCAGCTTGAGGCCGAGGACGACGAGCTCAGGCATCGGACACCGGCGACACGATCGCCAGCCTGGTGGACCCGATCTCGATGCGGCTGCCGAGGGTGAGGGTGGCCTGGCGGGTGCGCTGCCCGTCCACCGTGATGCCGTTGGTGGAGCCGAGGTCCTCGATGGTGATCTGCTGGCCGCGCCCGGTGCCCACCACGCCGATGCGGGCGTGCAGGCGGGAGACGCCCGGGTCGTTGATCCGCAGGTCGGCGTCCGTGCCGCGGCCGATGGTGACGCCGGGCGGCGTCAGCGGGTGGCGCACCCCGTTGACCTCGATCACCAGGTTGGCCGCCCGGATCTCGCTGGGCGTGGCCTCCTCCGCGGCGTCCACGCCCGCGACGGCCGCGGAGGTGATGGTGAACCGGCCGACCGGCAGGCTCGCGTCGAGGCTGTACTCGATCATCACCGGGCCGTTGAAGATGTAGCCCGACTCGGCGGCGTAGTCACGCAGCTGGGGCGCGATCTCGGCGTTCAGGGTCTTGCTGTAGGGGGTGAGGCGGTCGTAGTCGTGCTGGGAGAGCCCGATGGTGAACTCGTTCGGCACGAGCTTGCGGTCGCGGCTGAGGAGCTTGGCCTCGGAGTCGAGTTCCCGCTGCAGCCGTGCGGTGATCTCCACGGGCTGGACGTCGCCCTTGAAGGCGCGCGCGAAGGCCCCGCTGACGGCGTTCTCGAGCTTCTTCTCGACGCGGTCGAAGACCCCCATCCGCTCCCCCTCCCGTGATGGTCGACTGATGGCTCGGCGCGCTCAAGACTATCCAGCGCCGAACGACCAGCGTACGCGACGGCCCCGCTTGGGCACTCAGACTCCAGTCGGGGATGAGGGTGCCGCACGGATGATTCGACGCTCCCGGCCCCGCGGCCGGTGGCAGCCGGCGGTTCGGAGCCGACCCGGCACCTGTGCTAACCTCTTCCGGCTGGCTCCTCAGGGAGTCGGGCGCGAGTGGCGGAATGGCAGACGCGCACGGTTCAGGTCCGTGTGTCCGAAAGGACGTGGAGGTTCAACTCCTCTCTCGCGCACTTATTGGTCGTGTGCCCCTGACGAGGGCAAACAGCATTTGACAAGCAATTTCACCCCGATTCGGGATTCGCTCAGACATACCTACGAGAGCCCATCGGGGGTACTTCCTGCCCCACGTCTGCCCCACATGCCCCACGTATGCCCCACGGGAATGGCACATAATGGCATACCCACAGGGGTATGCGTTGAAGAACCTCTAGCGTCTCCGTGGACCCCCGCGGTATACCCCCAGCCTTGTCCATTCCTGTGCCCAAGGCTTCAGCGGCGAACCCACCTGACCAACGGTGCGGCGGTTCGCGCCGAGACATTCATCGGATTGCTCGGCCCTGCCCTGTCCGGAACGAGGCCTCCCGCCGGCTTAAGGAGTCAGGAAGGAGCAGCCATGCCCGCACAGCGCTACGAGACCATCGCCCAGGCCTGCGAACGGACCGGGATCAGCCGCAACACCCTGCGCAGGCGGATCGCCACCGGAGAACTGCCGGCCTTCATGACCGGACGCCGCATCCTGCGTCTGCGGCCCGAGGATGTCGACCGGCTTCTCAAGCCCCGCTACGGCCGGCCGATCGCGGTCTGAGGTCAGTCCCGATGGTCACGAAACGTATCCGTGAGAAGCGCACCTTCGGGGAGATCTCGCTACTGCCGAGTGGACGCTACCGCGCCCGGTACAGGGGGCCGGACGGCGAGAGGCACACCGCGCCGGTGACCTTCTTGTCCCGCATGGACGCCGAGACCTGGCTGTCGGGGCAGGCACGAAAGGTCAGCTCGGGAGACTGGAAGCCGCCGGAGACCGCAGCCGTCGAGGGCGCCCGCGTCGAGGAGTTCGCCCGATCGTCGTTGGCAAGGCGACGGCTCCGGCCGGGCACCGCCGCGTTGTACGACAAGCTCCTCAGGCTGGAGATCCTGCCGGTGTTCGGCGATCGCCGGGTCCGCGACATCACCGCGACCGAGGTCACCGATTGGTACCTCGCCATGGCGGACCGACCCACCCAGCAGGCGAACGCCTACGGCCTCTTCAAGTCGCTGATGAGGGACGCGGTAGAGGAGGAGATCATCGAGCGGAATCCCTGCCGGGTGAAGGGAGGAGTGAACAAGAAGGCCGTCCACGAGATCAAGGTCCTGACGCCGGCCCAACTCGGCCGCTACCTCGACGCGGTTCCCGCCGCTCGCCGCGTGCCCCTGCTGCTGGCCGGCTGGTGCGGGCTGCGCTCCGGGGAGGTGCGCGGACTTCGAGTCCAGGACCTCGACCTCAGGACCGGCGTGATCCATGTGCGCCAGGCGATCGTCCGGCTCGTGGGAGAGCTGATCATCCAGCCGCCCAAGACCGCGGCCGGAAGCCGCGACGTGGCGATCCCGCCGCACCTGCTGCCGTCGCTGCGCGCGTGGATGGACGCGCAGCCGGTTCGCGACCCGGAAGCGCTGCTGTTCCCCGCCAGCGACGGCGTCACTCCCTTGAACGATTCCGTCCTCCGCGACGCGCACTACAAGGGACGCGAGGCGATCAGAATGCCCCAGCTCACCGTGCACGACCTGCGGCACACCAGCGCGACCATGGCCGCACAACAGGGCGCCACCATCGCCGAACTCCAGGCACGAATCGGTCACACGACGCCCAACATGGCGCTGCGCTACCAGCACGTCGCCGCCCACCGGGACCGTTCCCTCGCCAAGCGGATCTCCCAGATGGCCACCGAGTCCACCGAAGAGGCCGCGACTCCGACCGATCTGGTCGACCATCGGCCGCGCAAACCCCAGGGCGCACGGGTCACCGAGACAACCACCGGAGCCTCCCGACCTGCGGGCCAGCGGAGTCGCGCCGAGCGAGAGCGAACCGCAGCGATCCGCAACTGGGCGGTGACCAGCGGGATCTATGTGCCCGCCCGCGGCCGCCTGAGCAGAGACGTGGTCGCGGCCTACGACGCCGCCCACCAACCACGCGAACGCCGATCGACCCCTGCCGGAGCGGCGACGAGCGAACAAGCCAACCGGCCCTCGCCGAGAGATCCCTCCGAGCTTCCGAATGGAAGGAAGGACACGCCGTGATTGTGCCGGTGCCGCCTCGTGATCGTCCGCTGGTTCTCTACGACCTGCTCGAGCAGATCGCCTGGCTCCAGCTTGTCGGAGCTGACCCGACTGAGATCGAACAGTTGGCGCAGGAGTATCGGCGGCTGCGGGCGGAGCTGTGATGGCCGGCCGGAACCTGACCGAGGCGCAGCGGGAGGCTGCTGACCGTACCCGGCGTGAGACGGTCGAGCAGTTGCACGAGCAGTTGGCCGATGGCATCGCGAACCTGGACGGCAAGGACGCCTGGCAGCGGTGGCTGGGCATGGCGTCCAGGTTGCACCGGTACAGCTTCAACAACGTCATGCTCACGATGCTGCAGAAGCCGGACGCGACGATGATCGCCGGCTACCGGGCCTGGCAGGCGATGGGCCACCAGGTGCGGCG